>OGXE01002571.1_pt1 | contig 13404 bp, 9 predicted proteins | sample 1576181 | NCBI WGS metagenome assembly OGXE01 (sample SAMEA3541478, study PRJEB24748) | human gut metagenome | biome: human gut; feature: human-associated habitat; material: faeces | place: China | collected 2012 | reverse complement strand
TGAGGAGGCGATGCACCATTGGGGGTGGATGTTCCCGTATGGTTTATCATCAGGGGATACTCACAATCCTCCCAAATGCCCTCGGAAGCAGGGCATGAAAACCGTGTCGGCACGCTGTCAGGGGAGGAAGGCCGTTCGCCGGCGGCATCCCCGCTTCCTGACGGAAACGTATCGGTGAATACGCGGAGGGAAACATGTGTGAAAGGGGCGGGTTCGCTCTTGGGCCCGCCCCTTTTATAGGTGCACGGAGGAATAGGCCTACAAGAGTTTCCGCTCTCGTGCAAAAGAGAAAGGACGGTTCTGGATAGGCGCACCGCACCGGGAGGCGTTTTTTACTCCGAGTAAATGTCTTCCTTCGTAAAGTGGCCGGGTTCGATCAGCACCTTATTGATGTTTTCTCTGGTCACGACTTTACCGTTGATCAGGAACGCGTTGATTTTATTGCTACCGTCGTTGCCCAGTTCAGAATTGACGTTGACCTTTTTCTTCGTGGCAAGGTTGTAGGCCTCGTCCACGGCGGCATACGCCAGTTCCCTCAGGTCCATGTAGATGGTCGCGTCCTGCGTGCCCGCGAGGATTCTTTTGATGGCGGCGAGTTCAGCGTCCATGCCGGTGATGACGGCATGGTTGGTGACGTGGAGCTCCTCGAGCGCTTCGGCGGCGGCCCCGGCGAGGCGATCATTGGAGGCGAAGATCGCATCGATACGGTTGCCGTTTGCGGCGACGGCCTCCTTGACCAGCTTCTTGGCTTCAGCAGGGGACCATTTGGGCACGTACGCATCCAGAACCATATTGAGTTTGCCGTTTTCGATCAGAGGCTTGATGTATTTCATGGCTCCATAATACAAAAACGGCGTGTTGAAGTCGTTCACGTCGCCTTTGAGGACAATGATGTCCCCGTGGTAGACTTTTTCAGTCAGGTGCTGCCCCATGTTCTGCCCGATCTTATAGCAGTCGTACCCGACGAAAAGGTCGACGTTGCCCCCCATGACGGCCCGCGCGTAGGAAACCACTTTGGTGTTCTTCTGTTTGGCGTACATCAGGACATCGTCGACCTTGCGGGTGTTGTTCGGCGTGATGATCAAAACGTCGATGCCGTCGGAGAGCATTTCAAGGCAGTCTTCGGTCTGCGTCTTGGAGCTGTCCGGCAGATTGAGCCGCAGTTCGATGTCCGCCCCGAGCGCTTTGGCGCGTTCCTGCATGAACGCCATGTCCTTCTGCCAGCGCGCCGCGCCTCCGGCACCGATGGAAACGCCGATTTTCACCTTGCGGCTGTTGTCCTCGCAACCGCCCAAGCCTAAAAGCAGAATCGCCGCACATATGCAGGACAGCCATTTCTTCAGCATATCCGACCTTCTTTGAATACGTTACGGAAGCTTTCCTCATCCATAGGCTTTGCGAAGTAGTAGCCCTGTGCGATGGAGCAGCCGCACTCCTTCATCAAGCGCACGTTCTCAAGGTGCTCCACGCCCTCGACGACAACCTTGATATTCAGTTTTCTCGCCATATCGGCAATCGACGAGAAGATGATGTTTCGCCTGTTGTTGTCCGCCGCTTCGCTCAGGAAGCCTTTGTCGATTTTGAGGACATCGATGGGGATGTCCTTGAGCATATTGAGCGAGGAATAGCCGGAACCGAAATCGTCCATAGCGATTGCAAATCCGTTGGCGTGCATTTTCCGTGTAAAGGCATAGATGGTGTCGATATTGTCGAATATGGCGCTTTCAGTCAGTTCTATTTCAATAAGATGAGCGGGCACGCCGTATTCACATTGTTTCTTGACGATTTTGCTGAGGAAGTCGCTGTCCATCAGGTGGAGGCGCGAGAAGTTCACCGAGATGGGAACACACGCCAGGCCCTGCTCAAGGAAGGATTTCAGGAACTTGAGGACCTTTTCGTACATGATCATGTCGAGTTCGACGATAAGGCCCGTCTGTTCGCACATGGGAATGAATTCGTTGGGGAAGATGAATTTGCCCTCGCGGGTCTTCCAGCGCACCAGCGCTTCGCCGCCCACGAGGATGCCGCTGTTGATGTCCACCTTGGGCTGGTAGTACGGGATGAATTCATCGTTCTTCAGCGCTTGCTTCACGGCGCGTTTCAACTGCTCGTTATGGATCGTTATCTGTTCGAATTTGTTTGTGTAATAGGCGAATTTTTTATTCAGCACACCCTTGATTGAGCGGGCGGCCGTCCCTGCCTTATCCACCATGAGGTTGATGCTTTCGGTGCTGTCCGTGACGGAATAAATACCCGCTGAAAAATAGAGGGTTATCTCTTCATTCTCGATGGAAGAGAGCAGGGCGTTCAGCCGTCCTTCCGCGGCGTTTTCAAGCAGGATCACAAAATGGTCGCTGTAAATCCTTGCGATCTGTTCATGGACATTCAGCTGCTGGCTGATGCTTTCATTGATTTTGCGTAAAATGCGATCGCCGAATTCAAATCCGTAAAAATTGTTTATGTATTTGAAATTGTCGATATCAAATTTGATAATATGGAATTTCTTATGGGGACACTGGGTCAGTATCCCTTGCGCATCGACAAGAAATTTATTGTATGTGTCACCCAGAGTAACCGTATCGACAAAGGCAATTTTTTCCAATTGCGCGCGCTGCTTGTTCTTGTACCACAAGAAATACGTAAGGCTTGAGGTAAAGATAACTACGATGACGAACAGAATGAAATAGAAAATACTGATGACGGTATTGCCGTTGGGAGAAACGGCATTGTTCGGTACGCTTGTAATCAAATACCAGTCGTGGATTTTTTCTATGGGAGTATATGCCGAGAAGATTTCCCTCCCGGCTATCGTCGTCTCGATGAACCCGTTGCGGTTGTTCCGGATATCCCGTTTCATCTGCTCTGAAGCTTTAGGGTTGCCCGCCCCATAGAGATCGCGGAAGTAATTGTCGGACTTCTGCTCACACTTGGGATGCGCCGAGTGAAGGATAACGTATCCTTCACGGTTGATTACATACATATAGCCCTGCGAGGAAAAGATGGAGAGGGAACATATCTTGTACATTTCCTCGAATGTAATGACCTTTTGTATGGTCCCCACGATTTCCCCGTTATACGAGAGCGGCACGCTGATGACGAAAACCTCATCCCCGTTGATGCGTGAAATAAGCTTATCTGAAATATTGGGGATGCCGTCGATGGCGAGGCGGAAATAATGCCGCCCCGAGATATCCAGCTTCCGGCCGCCATCAAACAAGGCCATGCCGTCCCTGTTCGCAGTGAACAGATCATCCGTGTTGTTTTCTTTGGCGTATTGTTCGATGAGGTCCTGTGTCTTGAGCTTGCCGGAAGATTCCTCGGCCTTCAACCTATCGGAAAGTTTGTTTGCGGTGATATCCAGCGAGTTGACGTTCATCATCAACCTGCTGGTGATGGCGTCCTTGTTCTGGGTCACAATCTCCACCAAATTGATTTTTACGTCCGAATTCAGCAAATTTTGGACATAACGCATGAGAAAGACTACCGAGACAGATAGTGCAAGATTTATAAAAACCATGAATATAGGTAATATATTTTTAAAAAATATTTTTTCTCTCATACGATTCTGTCAGGATAAAAGATATTTATTCTTTTGATAGATAAAAACTTTGTTCCAGCTGGTAGCTGAAGGCTGAAGAGGAAGAATGGAAACAACTCCAATATGGCGATAAGTAATGTTTTTATTCTCTGAGCAAGTATGCTTTAACAAAACTAGTATGTTTTGTGTTAATCGTTGACTTGAATTATATTTTTTTATGATCTGTTTTTTTACCTTATTAACAAAAAGTGTTTTTGATAACGGATAAAAGAAATATGTTGTTTTTATACAAAAAGTAAAATAGGTGTTCCAATAATTTATTGCCGTATACAACGGGATGGCTTTATTTAACGAAAATCAAATACAGTATAGACTAAACAAGGCGAGGATAGAAATAACCTCGCCTCGGGACAGTATATGTGTCGCGCTTCCAACTCCATAACTGTATTCCACTATGCGATTTTACGCCATAGTTATGAGATGGCGGCTCAAAGGATGTGCCTACATTGAAAAGCAAAGGCATCGTCTCAGTTTTCCGGGCGCGGATCAATAGATTTGATGAGGATTTCGGCTTTCTCAGCGAAGGAATCTTTCTAGCTTATTGACTTTTCACTCTCTATTTATCTTTCGAGCGAAGAAAGGGGTATATGGATCTGCATATGGGAAGAGCGGCCCCAAGATTGAAAGACGAAGGGACCGCTCTTTTTGCGTACAAGCGGGGTGTCGGCTGTTCGGAGGAAACGGGAGCGGACCTGAATCCGTTTTTGGGTGTGGCCTGTGCGCCTTCCGAGCGGCAGGCGGCTAGTCCATGAGCGTGCCGCCGTTTATGTCCAAGATGTGCCCAGTAATGAACGCGGCTTGCGGCGAGCACAGGAACCACGCGCCCTCGGCCATTTCCTCAGGCGTCCCGAGACGGTTCAAGGGCACTTTCTCAGCGATAACCGGCCATGATTCCTTGGGGATCATGGTTCCTTGCACAGGGCCGGGGGCTACGCCGTTTACCCGGATTCCGTAGGGGGCAAGCTCCATTGCCAGCGACTTGACGAGCGAGATGACCCCCGCCTTGGATGCGCAGTAATGCGCTTTGGTTTTCGCGCCGTTGCTGCCGAGGGCGGCAAAGCCCGTTTTGGCGGCCCGGGAAGAAAAGAGCACCATGGCGCCCTGCCCGGCTTCCAGCATCGGAGGGATGCAGGCCTTGGCCAGAAAGAAGGCCCCGGTCAGATTGACCTTGATGACGTTCTCCCATTCTTCCACGGGCATATCCAGAATGGAGCAGGCGGGGCGTGTGATGCCCGCGCTGTGCACGAGGCATCGATTTTCGGAGGCGTGTTCTCGTGCGTGATCCTTACTTTCGCCGCGCCGCAGATCGCCGTTTTCGCCTTGCAGTTCGGGCCGCTTGAAACGTGCGCCCTGATCCTGATGGGCCTGACCTGCATTTCCAGCGTATCGGCCAACAACCAGTTCAAGGGGCTGGCCATGGGCGTGCTCGGGCTGCTGCTCGCCTGTGTGGGCATGTCCCCGTTTTCCGCCGAATCGCGTTTTACGTTCGATATTTTCGCCCTGAACAGCGGCATCGATCTTGTTGCGGTCATTGTCGGCGTGTTCGCGCTTTCCGAGGTTCTGGATCGCGTCGAACGGATGCGTGTTCGTTGGCAGACAGTTGTCCGGCAGACAAATTCAGTCAGTTTGTCAAAGAGCATCCCGGATATACGGTGATATCCTATGTGAACACAACGGCTGCCGTAAAGGCGGTGACCGATGTGGTGGTAACTTCTACCAATGCAAAGCAGATTGTGGAAAGCTTCCCCAAAGATGAGAAAATAATCTTTGGCCCGGACCGGAACTTGGGTAATTATATCAACTCCATTACCGGAAGAAATATGTTATTATGGGATGGCGCATGCCATGTACACGAGGAATTCTCGGTTGAAAAGATTGTTGAAATAAAACGGCAGCATCCCGATGCGGTGGTACTGGCACATCCCGAATGCAAGAGTACAGTCTTGAAACTGGCTGATGTGGTAGGCTCTACGGCAGCTTTGCTGAAGTACGCAGTGGCACATCCCGAAAAGAGCTACATTGTAGCTACCGAAAGCGGTATCCTGCACGAGATGCAGAAACAATGCCCGCAGACAACATTTATTCCGGCTCCTCCCAACGACAGCACTTGTGCCTGCAATGAATGCAGTTACATGCGGCTGAATACACTGGAAAAGCTTTATGATTGTTTGAAAAACGAATCACCGGAAATAAAGGTGGATGCTGAGATTGCAGAAAAAGCAGTGAAACCGATTAAGAGGATGTTGGAAATATCGGCTCAACTGGGGTTATAATGTGCTGATATGCCAATGTGCCAATGACCTTTCGGCGTGACAGCGCAGCCAATTAGCACATTGGCACATTAGCATATCAGCACATTAAAAACATTATCTCATTAAGAACTTACACAACTTGTTAGTGGCCAATGCCCGGTGACTGATTTTATTCTTCAGTTCATTCCCCATTTCTGCAAAAGTCTGCGTATATCCTTCGGGAATGAATATGGGATCGTAACCGAAGCCTGAAGCGCCTTTTCTGTTTTTCGTGATTTCTCCTTTCACGATGCCTTCAAACAGATGTTCCTTTCCGTCGATGATAAGTGCAAATACGGTACGGAATTGTGCCTTACGGTTCTCGATGCCCTCCATATCTTTCAGCAACTTCTTCATGTTTGCTTCCGAATTGTGTGCATCGCCGGCATAACGGGCGGAATATACACCCGGTGCCCCACCAAGGGCCTCCACTTCCAAACCGGTATCATCGGCAAAACAATCCAGATGATAGTTATCGAAGATATATCTTGCTTTCAGCAAAGCATTTCCTTCAAGTGTGTCTGCAGTTTCCGGAATGTCAGTATCGCATTTGATATCCTTCATGCTGAGAAGTTCGACCTTCTCTCCCAAAATGGCAGTCACTTCTTCCAGTTTGTGTGAATTGTTGGTGGCAAATACAAATTTCTTTCTCATATTATGTTCTCCTTATACTTGTGGCTTATACAAGTCCCTATTTCACTTTCAACCGGTCGAAACCTTCTCCGTATACACCGATGACGGAACTTTGGGAAATGAAAGCGTTCGGGTCTATATCTTTCACCATCCGGAATATTTCTACCGATTGGCGTTTGTAGGCAAGGACGACCAGTACCTTCACGTTGTGTTTACTGTACCAGCCGATACCGTCGAGTACCGTTACACCGCGATGGGTTTCTTTGGTGATGCGGTCGGCAATCTTTTCATATTCTTTGGAGAAAATAAAGAACTGGACGGATTGCCGGGCACTGTTGACTATGTAATCCAGTACAAATCCGATAACAAACAAAGTTACAAAACCAAATATCACACGTCGCCAGTCATGGAATACCACATAACAGGAACTGATGATGATGAAGTCGCAAGCCATAATCATGCGTCCCAGCGTGACATCCTTGTATTTATGGATGATGGCTGCAATGATGTCCGTACCTCCCGTGCTGCCGTTGCAGTTGAACACGATACCCAGTCCGGCACCGCACATTGCCGCACCTATCAGGCAAGCCATGAAGTCTTGTCCTTCGCCCAGCAGTTGGGGAGGGACGCCGTCCGAACCGTTCACCAGCAACTGGAAAAACCATAAGAAGAAAGTGAGTCCGAAGATGGCAAACGTAGTCTTGATACTGAACTTCGGTCCGAGTATCTTGATGGCAAAAGTCATCAGTACGGCATTGATGATGAAGTATGACCACTGGATGGGAAATCCGGTGGCATAATAGATGATGGCACCGATACCGGTAGTACCTCCGGTCGTAATCTGATAGGGAATGAGGAATGCCGCCCATCCCAGTGCATAGCTGATGAGTCCCAGAGTGATGAAGATATAATCCTTCAGCTCTCTCGTCACTTCCGCTTTGGTTGGTTTTGTAATTTGCATATCTGTTATTTGACAACGATGTTCACAATCTTCTTCGGCACTACGATTACTTTGACGATGGACTTGCCTTCCATCCATTTTTCAGAACGTTCGTCGGCCAATACAGCAGTCTGGATGGCATCCGATGCCGCATCTGCCGGGAACTCCATGTTGAACCGTGCTTTTCCGTTGAAGGAAACGGTGTAGTTGACCGTATTTTCCACCAAGTATTCTTCGTTGCATACCGGCCACTTGGCATCGCATACGGAGCCTGCATTGCCCAGTGTCTCCCACAACTCTTCGCATACATGCGGAGCAAAGGGAGCCAGAACGATGATAAACTGGTTCAGGATTTCCTTCTTGCTGCACTTCATTCCGAACAACTCGTTTACACAAATCATAAAGGCACTGATACTTGTGTTGTAAGAGAATTGCTCGATGTCTCCCGTCACTTTCTTAATCAGTTTGTGGAGGGATTTCAGTTCTTCCTTGGTGGCAGGTTCATCCGTTACCAGATAATTGTCGTTGCGGTCGTAGAACAATGACCAGAACTTCTTGATGAAGCGGTGCACACCGTCTATTCCGTTTGTATCCCACGGCTTTGATTGTTCTACCGGGCCGAGGAACATTTCGTACATGCGGAGAGTGTCGGCACCGTATTTGTCGACAATCATATCGGGATTGACAACGTTGAACATGGATTTACTCATCTTTTCCACAGCCCATCCGCAGATGTACTTGCCGTCTTCCAGAATAAACTCGGCAGTTTCGTATTCTGGACGCCATGCCTTGAAGGCTTCAAGGTCCAGAACATCATTGGATACGATATTCACATCCACGTGGAGTGGGGTAGTGTCGTACTGGTCTTTCAGATTCAGGGACACGAATGTATTGGTATCTTTGATGCGATAGACGAAGTTGCTCCGTCCTTGAATCATGCCCTGGTTCACCAGCTTTTGGAACGGTTCTTCGGCTACGGAAATGCCGAGGTCGTACAGGAACTTATTCCAGAAACGGGAGTATATCAAGTGACCGGTGGCATGTTCGGTACCGCCTACGTAAAGGTCTACATTGTGCCAGTACTCATCCGTTTTCTTGTCTACAAGTGCCTGGTTGTTGTGCGGGTCCATATAGCGCAGGTAATAGGCGCTTGAACCGGCAAATCCGGGCATCGTGTTGAGTTCCAACGGGAAGACGGTGATGTTGTCTATCTTTTCGTTTTCTACGACGCATTTGTTTACGGTATCCCAAGCCCATTTTGCGGCATGTCCCAATGGAGGTTCACCGGTTTCGGTAGGCAGGAATTTGGCTACTTCGGGCAGTTCCAAGGGCAGGGCGCTCTCGTCAATCATGTAAGGCATGTTGTCCTTGTAGTAAACCGGGAACGGCTCGCCCCAATAGCGCTGACGTGAGAAAATGGCATCACGCAGACGGAAGTTCACCTTTACACGTCCCAAGTTATGTTCTTTCACATATTTCTTGGTAGCGGCAATCGCTTCCTTGATGGTAAGTCCGTTCAGTGAGAGGTCGCAATAGGGAGTAACGCCTTCGCGTGGAGAGTTGCATACAATGCCTTCCTTGGCATCGAAGCTCTCTTCGCTTACATCGCAGCCTTCTACCAACGGACGAATTTCGAGACCGAAGTGCTTGGCAAAAGCATAGTCACGGCTGTCGTGCGCAGGCACAGCCATGATGGCACCCGTACCGTATCCGGCAAGTACATAGTCGCTTATCCAGATAGGAACTGCCTCACCGGTAAAGGGATTGATGGCATAGCTTCCGGAGAATGCACCGGTAACGCTACGGTCGGCAATACGTTCGCGTTCGGTACGTTTCTTGGTGCGTTCCAGATAAGCGTTTACTTCATCTTTCTGTGTGTCGGTGGTAAGTTGCTGTACCAGTTCGCTTTCGGGAGCCAATACCATGAAGGTGACGCCGAACATGGTATCTGCACGGGTGGTGAAGATAGTGAATTCCAAATCGCTGTCTTTTACCTTGAATTCTATTTCAGCGCCTTCGCTGCGTCCTATCCAGTTCTTTTGGGTTTCTTTCAGGGATTCGGTCCAGTCGATGGTATCGAGTCCGTCCAGCAAGCGTTGTGCATAGGCAGATACACGGAGGCACCATTGACGCATCTTCTTTTGAATGACGGGGAAGCCGCCTCGTTCGCTTACGCCGTCCACCACTTCATCGTTGGCAAGTACGGTTCCCAGCTGAGGGCACCAGTTTACCATCGTCTCGCCCAGATAGGCTATACGGTAGTTCATCAGGATTTCCTGCTGTTCCTTTTCGCTCTTGGCATTCCACTCTGCGGCGGTGAAACTCAGTTCTTCGCTGCAAGCCACGTTTATTCCTTCGGTACCGGTTTGGCTGAATGCTTCAATCAGTTCCTGGATGGGACGTGCCTGCTTTTCATCGTTGCAGTAGTAGCTGTTGAACATCTTTTGGAATGCCCATTGGGTCCAATGGTAATATTCCGGTTCGCAGGTACGGATTTCGCGGTTCCAGTCGAAAGAGAAACCTATCTTATCCAACTGTTCGCGGTATCGGTTGATATTGTTGACGGTCGTAATTGCAGGGTGCTGTCCCGTTTGTATGGCATATTGCTCTGCTGGAAGTCCGTAAGCGTCATATCCCATGGGATTCAGTACATTGAAACCTTGCAGTCGTTTGTAGCGGGCGTAAATATCCGAAGCAATATATCCCAGCGGATGACCTACATGCAATCCCGCACCGGAGGGGTAGGGGAACATGTTCAGTACATAGAATTTTTTCTTCGTTTCGTCTTCCGTCACTTGGTAGGTTTTGTTTTCCACCCACCTTTTCTGCCATTTCTTTTCAATTTCCCTGAAATTGTATTCCATAGTGGTACTTATTAATATTTTGTTGAAAACATTGTTTATTCAATGGTTAAAACCGGTTAGTATCCGGTTAATATCGGTGCAAAGTTACGGGTTTATTTTCAGATTTGTAGCGAAGTAACATAAAAAACAATGGCAAAGGCTTGATAATTCACTTTTTATTACTTATATTTGTGATGTGCTTTTAAAACTAATTTTTTGTTTGTAATACAAATAATAGCTAAATTGATTCAATAGGATATTTACTAAAAGATTTTTAGGATATAGCGAAGGATGAAGTCTGGGAAGATTTCATCCTTCGCGTTTTTTGTCTGTGTATTCGGCAGATTGTTGTTTATTATTCTGCCGATAAATGAGAGTTCGTTCAATAGGCTTCTAATAAGGGATTTAAAGATTTACTAAAACTCGAAGGAAGATTTACTAAATCTTTCCTCCCGTTTTAGTAAATCTTCCTTCGAGTTTTAGTAAATCCTCCCTGAACATTATTTATGGTTGGTTTCATTGTATTGAAAAAAGAAAGTACGTATATTTGTGCGACTTATCGGAAGTGTATGAACGCAATGAAAAATTATACTTATCATCTTGTCGCCGTCCTTACGGTAGGTATTTGGGGGCTGACCTTTATTTCAACGAAAGTATTGATTGGGCACGGTCTTTCTCCGCAGGAAATATTCTTGCTTCGTTTCCTGATAGCTTATATGGGCATTTGGCTTATTTCTCCCCGAAAACTGTTTGCCGACAATTGGAAAGATGAATTTTGGATGTTTTTAGGAGGCATAACAGGCGGTTCATTCTACTTTTTTACAGAAAATACAGCTTTGGAGATTACATTGGCGACGAATGTGTCGTTTATTGTCTGTACGGCTCCGTTGCTCACCACCATTCTTTCTTTGTGGATTTATAAAAAGGAAAAGGCTACCCGTGGATTGATGGCTGGTTCATTGCTGGCATTGGTTGGTGTGGCATTGGTGGTTTATAATGGTAGTTTTGTATTGAAGATTTCTCCTTTAGGTGATTTCCTTACTTTGCTTGCTGCTTTTTCCTGGGCATTCTATAGCTTGATAATGAGAAAAATGTCCAATTGTTATGGTATAACTTTCATTACCCGTAAGATATTTTTTTATGGAGTATTGACTATTCTTCCTGCATTTCTGATTCATCCCTGGAATTTCGACATTGCCCGTCTTCTCGAGCCGGCTATTCTGTTCAATTTACTTTTCCTGGGTGTATTGGCTTCCTTGATTTGTTTTGTAGTCTGGAACGTAGTATTAAAACAGCTGGGAACGATAAGAGCTTCCAACTATATTTATCTGAATCCTCTCTTCACTCTGGTAGGTTCTGCTTTTCTGCTTGGCGAACAGCTTACTATAGTTGCTTTGATGGGGGCGATACTGATATTGGGGGGAGTTTATTGGGCAGGAAAAAAATAAATACAAGATAAATGGGGTTGTGTCTGCAAAGACACAGCCCCATTATTAATGTGATTTAGCAAAATTCTTTTTATGGATTACATTTGAGTTCAGCAGACATTAAATAAGTATTATATGGTAGCCACATAGACATAATGAAATAAAGTATATTTCCTTTGAGTGATATGGGGTGAATATAAGAACCATACAATTGTGAATATTGCCAGCCATCGACTAGTTTTTGTGGTTTACTCCATTCCCCTATAATATGATCTGCTGTTCGGAATGAGATATCATAGCGTGTACTATTGAAATAGAGCAATATCCATTTTTTAAATTCTGGATGATAAGCGATGGAAAGTTCTCCAGATATATCATTGAATAATGGAGTGGCTGCAGTTTCATTTCCTTTAATCCATCCACTTCCATTCCAAAATTCGTATTCTGTTTGATTTTCAATATTTTCTTCTAAAAAACGAGCAAGATGAGGCTTATTGTCACGTCCAGTAATTGTACCCACCATATAAATATATCCGTCTTTTTTGAAATAGCTTACTTGACCAAAATTACTTGTTGAACCAAATTTTACATTTTGGCAACGTGTCCAAGTAATTCCATTGTCTGAAGATTTGTAAAGACTTGAAAAGTTAGTTATCCATCCTGCCCAATTACGAATATTCATGTAATGAACATAATCTATGCCATTGGCACGAATGGCTGCTGTGGGAATAGAAGTCCAATCTCCATTACCACTTCCATCTTTACCTCCATAACATATTTCACGAGCATTTTTACCACTTTCATCCATAGTAGCACCATTAATGGTGAGCCCATCAGAAAGATCTTGATCGTCAGAGAAAAGCAAAACATTACTTCTCCAGTTACTCCCATTGGGTCCTGGATTTACAAAATTTGGATAAAAGTCACTACCGAATGTATCGCCGAAAAAAAGTCCATAATGTCCGGGTTGTAATTCCCAAACAATACCTAAATCTGTACCACCTACATTGTATAATTCATTAGTACGATTATTTACTTCAAATTCTACAATAGGTAATCCGTTTGTGCCATTTATTTCAGCACCAGTAATACGGGATACACATTTTAAATTTGAAAATTTTAATTCTCTAGAATAATTGACGATACCTTTATTGACTATCAATTTGGAAATTTCTGATGACTGATTATTATTATCTACTGCAATAAATTCAAAATAAAATGTAGAAGAATCATCCTTTTTTATAATATATTCAAATATATATTCTGGTGATAAATTTGATTTTATATATTTCTCAGAAATATTATTAGTATCGTTAATTTTATTTATTACTAAATAAGCTAGTTGATCGAATTCTTTTATTGATACTTTGATAGATATTATACCATTAATCGCAGTAATTTCATTTTGAGAAAGGTTAACTTCTAAATTATAACTATTTACTTTATCTGTATCCGAATTTTCACAACTTGTAAGCCCCCATATAGAAAGGAGGCTTGCAAGTAATAATACATGTATTCGTATCATGATTTTTTATAATTTTGTAATATGTAATAGCGCTCCTCCATCCCTTGCCAGATTCAGTTCAATGATATCCTTCCTTGTAACTTTCCGCACCAGTCTGTCCAGATTGTTTGGATTCCGCTCCACATCCTCCGCATCGGTATAGATCGT
>OGXE01002557.1_pt1 | contig 13482 bp, 10 predicted proteins | sample 1576181 | NCBI WGS metagenome assembly OGXE01 (sample SAMEA3541478, study PRJEB24748) | human gut metagenome | biome: human gut; feature: human-associated habitat; material: faeces | place: China | collected 2012 | reverse complement strand
TAGATGTTCGTCGTCTCACGAGCCTGCGACATCTCGATGTTTACGTCCTCGATGAGGTCGGCGTCCAGTTCGTCCACCTGCAGCTTGAACTTCAGTTTGGCAAGCAATGTCTCGTTGCCACGGATAGATGTGACGAAGTAGGTGAGTGAGTCCTGCAGACGCGAGAGTGCTATGAGCGACTCGTTGTTCACGTTGTGGTCGAGGTTGTGCTTCGCTTTTTCGATGAGCGTGTTAATCTGCTTCAGGCGTTTTAGATACCACACGGCAGAAGAGAGGAAAAGGCGGAATGTCATGTCAACATAGTCGGTAAATCCCTCGCCGCGCTTCTGGTGGTAGGACACGAAGTCGATCATCATGTTCGTCTCGTAGTAGCACACGGTGATGGTCACGTCGCGCTTGTGGATGATGCCGAGTGGCACGGTGGTGTACGGCGTACGTGAGCGTATCTCCTTGACGTAAGGGATACGAAGGATGATGAGCATCCAGCCGTCGTCGTATTCGTAGCGGGCACGTTCGTCGGTATCGCTGATGTCGGAAAGGAAATAATCGGGTATGTTAAACTCGTCTTCCAGCAATTGCTGGTCTTCTTCTGTTGGACATGTAACTTGTATCCAGCAGTTCGGCTGCCACTCTTCGATTTGTTTGAGGGTAGAATTGGTGTTCCAGTATGTTCTCATAAAGCTGTCTCCTTGGGTTAAACAATGCTTGGGAGACCGCATTGTGAGAGCGTCCTCCTGCATTATAAATTCGGGTTTTCCGCGTGATAGTCGTCCATAAATTAGTTACACTTTGATTTAACGCCTGCAAAGTTACGTATTTTTGTCGAATAAGTCTTCCTCGTAGCTGTGTTTTTTGCACAAAAGGATGCAAAAAACATGGTCGCTTTCGATTTTTATTAGTACTTTTGTCGATAGAGTTAAATAAACGTTTCAATCCGATTGCTGCACCGGCTTGAGTGTAGCGTAACAATAAAAGTACAGCTATGAAGAAGCTAATCGTTATGTTGGGTCTGTTCTGTGCGTGCACGATGCAGGCTCAGGAGCAGAAACACTCCACATTCTATTATCAGCGTGCCACTCTGTTTGAGGTGCTGCCTACCAGCAAGAGCGACATCATCTTCCTCGGCAACAGCATCACCAACGGTGGCGAGTGGGCAGAGCTGCTGGGCAATCCGCACGCCAAGAACCGCGGTATCAGTGGCGATACAACCCCAGGCGTACTCGACCGTCTGAGCACTGTGACAAAGGGCAAGCCGGCGAAGATATTCCTGCTCATCGGTACCAACGACTTTGCGCGCGGCAAGAGCATGGACGAGATTGTGAAGAACGTGGAGAAAATTGTGGAGCGCGTGAAGCGCGAGTCGCCTGCGACGAAGCTTTACGTGCAGAGCGTGTTCCCAGTGAACCCGAAGTTCAACAAGTTTTCTGGTCATATGGACCGCCAGAAGAAAATACCTGCGCTCAACGCAAAGATAAAGGCTGTTGCCGCACGCCACGGCGTTACATACATCGACGTGTACAAGTCGCTCGTAACGCCTTCTACCGACGTGATGAACCCGGAGTACACCAACGACGGACTGCATCTGCTCGGCAAGGGATACCTGAAGTGGGTGGAGGTGCTGAAACCGTATCTGAAGTAGTATTTATAGACTCTTAACAGTATGAAACATAAAAAACTATTGATAAGCCTCGGTGCGAGTCTTGTACTGTTGTTAGGCATCGTCACCGCAGCTTCGTTCTACCTTGTCGACTATGCCCTTGTGAGTGCTGAGCGCGAGCGCAACTCCAACTTGGCACAGATAGAGAAGCGTTTCCCCGAACTGAAGTCGTGGCTCGACAGCTTGCAAACCGTGGGCGCACTGCGCGATACGTTCGTTGTGATGCCCACAACGGGTAAGCGTGCCCATGCTTTGTTTGTTCGTTCGCCACGTGCGAAGGGGCGCACCGCCGTGCTTGTGCATGGCTATTGCGACAACGCCACACGTATGCTGCCCATCGCACGCATCTACAATCGTGAGCTTGGGGCTAACGTGCTGCTGCCCGACCTCTATGCGCACGGACAGAGCGACGGCGACGCCATACAGATGGGATGGAAGGATCGCCTCGACGTGCTGCACTGGATAAGCCTGGCACCCGAACTGTTCCGCACCGAAGCCGACTCGATGCGCCTTGTGGTGCACGGCATCTCGATGGGTGCCGCTACGACGATGTGCGTCAGTGGCGAACAGACACCGCAGTATGTGAAGTGTTTCGTGGAGGACTGTGGATATACGAGCGTGTGGGACGAGTTCTCGAACGAAATATCTGCCCGCTTCTCGCTGCCCGATTTCCCACTGATGTACACCGCCTCGTGGCTCGTGCAGGCTAAGTACGGCTGGAACTTCAAGGAGGCGTCGCCGCTGAAGCAGGTTGCGAAGTGCCAGAAGCCGATGCTCTTCATACACGGCGACAACGATACGTTCGTGCCCACCAGGATGGTGTATCCGCTCTACGAGGCGAAACCGCAGCCTAAGGCACTCTGGATAGCGCACGGCAGCAAGCACGCCGATGCGTATGGCGACTATAAAGAGGAGTACACGCACAGAGTGCTGGAGTTCGTAGAGAAGTATATGTAAGAGTCTTGGCACGGTTCTAAAGTAAAAAGGTAAAATGCAGTTGTGCATTTTACCTTTTTACTTTAGAACCTTTTTACTTTTTTACTTTTAAAACTATTTCCTTCGCTGTGCGCTCCGACGGACTGTCTGCACCAATCTTCTGCCATACCTCCTCGTAGCCGGCAAGCATCTGCTGGCGTGGCTCGCCGTCGGGAAGCAGGCGTGTGAGCTGCTCAGCGACGTTAGCTTCTGAGAACGTGTTAGCCACTAATTCGGGCACCACCTCGCGGTCGGCGATGAGGTTGACAAGCGACACGTATTTCACCTTCAGCACCAACGGACGCAGCAGTCCCACCAGTTTGGGCAGCGCGGTGTTGTAGCACACCACCTGCGGAACGCGGAAGAGTGCCGTCTCGAGCGTAGCCGTGCCACTCGTGACGAGTGCCGTGTGGGCATGAGAAAGCAGAGCGTAGGTCTCACCGCGCACCACGCGCACGTTGCTTCCGCTGATGTGTGCGTCGTAGAACTCGGGTTCGATGCCTGGTGCCGCAGCAAGTACAAGCTGGTAGTCGGCGAAGCGCTGCGCAGCAGCAATCATCTGTGGCAGTGTGCCCGCTATCTCCTGCTTTCTACTGCCGGCGAGCAACGCTATGATAGGACGCGCATCGAGCCCATGCTGACGGCGGAAAGTGGCATCGTCTACGTTGTATGTAGCCTGAAACTGTCTTACCTCCTCAGCAGTAGGGTTGCCTACGTAATGGATGGGGTAGTGGTGCTTCTGTTCGAAGAACGGCACCTCGAACGGCAAAATAGAGAAAAGCTCGTCGACGTTGCGCTTAATCTCCTTGATGCGATACTCCTTCCATGCCCATATCTTCGGTGAGATGTAATAATAAACGGGAATGTGCGTGTTGTTGTGCACGAACTTCGCAATCTTCAGGTTGAAGCCCGGATAGTCAACAAGTATCACTACATTGGGCTGCCACTCCACGATGTCGCGCTTGCAGAACGCCATGTTGCGCAGAATTGTGCGCAAGTGGAGCAGTACGGCGATGATGCCCATATACGCCAAATCGCGGTAATGGCGCACACGTGTGCCTCCGACAGCCGACATCAGGTCGCCACCGAAGAAACGGAACTCCGCTGTGGGGTCTTCCTTGAGCAGAGCTTTCATAAGATGCGAGGCGTGGAGGTCGCCCGATGCCTCGCCAACTATTAAGTAGTATTTCATTTTTAGGTGATGTTTAAGCCGAGGGCAGGTGGCGTTTAAGCCGAACTAAGCCTCTTTAGGCCTTTCTAAGCCTCTTTAAGGGCGCGTTTAAGCCGAACTAAGCCTCTTTAAGCCTTTCTAAGCCTTTGCTAACTAAGCCCTCCCCGATGGGGAGGGTTGGGAGGGGCTCAAAACTTGTTTTGCCAGTTGTGCAGCAGGTCATAATCCGTAACATCGATGCGTGTCGGTGTGATGGATATGTAGCCATGCGTGAGTGCCCAGTTGTCGGTGTCCTCCTTTTCCGGCTCGTCGTTGCGGTAGGAGCCAGTCATCCAATAGTAGTCGTAGCCGTGCGGATGGCGCTGTTTTACACATTCGTTGTACCATGTGCCCATAGCCATACGACATACTTTTATGCCCTTAAACTCAGTGAGTTTCGGGAAGTTTATGTTCAGACACACGCCCTTAGGCAGACCCTCGCTGAGCACCTTTTGCACAATCTGACGCACATACGGGCGCAGCGGCTCGAAGTCGGCATCCGAAGAGAAATCGCAGAGCGAGAAACCGATGGACGGGATGTACTTCATGCAACCCTCAAGTGTCACACCCATTGTGCCGCTATAGTGAACATTTACCGAAGCATTGTCGCCGTGGTTGATGCCGCCCAAAATCATGTCGGGCAGGCGGTCGGCGAATAGCTCCTGCAGCGCAATCTTCACGCAGTCGACCGGTGTGCCGTTGCACGACCACATCTGCATACCCACCTCGTCGCGGCGCAGCTTGAGGCGTAGCGGAACTGTGGCAGAGAACGCCGTGGCGAAGCCCGAGCGAGCCGATTCGGGAGCGCATACGATGATGTCGGCAATGTCGCGCAGCATGTCAATGAGCGAGTTTATACCCTTGGCATGATAGCCGTCGTCGTTAGAAATCAGTATCAATGGCTTTTTCGTATTCATAATTTTGGTTTTATTTCTTATGCAAAAGTACGAAAAAAGGTTTAAACGAGCCTATTCTCATATAAAATATGTACCTTTGCCGAATAATTTTGACTTCAAATGGGAAAGATAATAGCATTGGCCAACCAAAAAGGTGGCGTAGGCAAGACAACAACAACAATAAACTTGGCAGCATCGCTCGCTACATTCGAGAAGACGGTGCTCGTGGTGGACGCAGACCCGCAGGCAAATGCGTCGAGCGGACTTGGTGTGGACATCAAGGAGATTGACTGCTCGCTCTACGAGTGCATCATCGATCATGCTGACGTACACGACGCTGTCTACACCACCGACATCAACGGGCTCGACGTCATTCCCAGCCATATTGACCTCGTTGGAGCTGAGATAGAGATGCTCAACCTGAAGAACCGCGAGCGCGTTATCAAGAATATGCTCGATCAGATACGCGACGACTACGACTATATACTTATCGACTGCAGTCCGTCGCTCGGACTCATCACCGTGAATGCCCTCACCGCAGCCGACTCGGTCATTATTCCCGTGCAGTGCGAGTACTTCGCACTCGAAGGCATTACAAAGCTCCTCAACACCATTAAGATTATAAAGAGCAAGCTCAATCCGACGTTGGAGATAGAAGGCTTCCTGCTCACCATGTACGATAGTCGTCTGCGCCTCGCCAATCAGATATACGACGAGGTGAAGCGACACTTCCAAGAACTTGTGTTCAAGACTGTCATACAACGCAACGTGAAGCTCAGCGAGAGTCCGAGCCATGGACTCCCCGTAATACTTTACGATGCCGACTCGGCAGGGTCGAAGAACCACTTGGCACTCGCCAAGGAAATAATCAACAAAAACGAAAAAAGAGTAAACAAACAAGACGATGGCAGTACACAAGAAATACAATAGAAGCGTATTGGGACGCGGACTCGACGAGATAGAAGGCGGACGCGGACTCGACGCTCTTATCGACACCGGTGGTGTGCGCACGCAAGGTACGTCCACAATCAATGAAATTCCGCTCAGCCAGATAGAAGCAAACCCCAATCAGCCCCGCCGCGACTTCGACCCTGAAGCACTGCAGGAGTTGGCTAACAGCATCAGTGAGATAGGTATTATTCAGCCTATCACGCTGCGTCAGGTGTCTGACGACCGCTTTCAGATTATCGTCGGCGAGCGTCGTTGGCGTGCTTCGCAGATGGCAGGACTCACAGCGATTCCGGCTTACATACGCACCATCGCCGACGAGAACGTTATGGAGATGGCTCTCGTTGAGAATATACAACGCGAAGACCTCAATGCCATAGAGATAGCACTCGCCTACGAACATCTGCTCGATGCCGACGGAATGACGCAAGAGAAGGTGTCGGAGCGTGTAGGAAAGAGCCGCACAGCCATTACCAACTATCTGCGTCTGCTCCGTCTGCCGGCTCAGGTGCAGATAGCCCTGCAGAAGAAAGAGATAGACATGGGACATGCTCGTGCCATCTTGGCAATCGATTCGCCATCGTTGCAGATAAAGCTCTTCAACGAAGTGCTCAAGAACGGCTATTCCGTACGCAAGGTGGAGGAGATGGCACAGATGCTGAAGAATGGAGAGGACGTGAACAGTGGCTCGAAGAAGATTGTGGCAAAGTCGAAGCTTCCAGAGGAGTACAATGCGCTGCGCACCCACCTCTCCGAATTCTTGCAAACGAAAGTGCAGATGACATGCTCGCCGAAAGGCAAGGGAAAGATAACCATTCCTTTCGCCAACGAAGAGGAGTTGGAGCATATCATGGCTGTGTTCGATAAGATGAAGTAAACGTTCTGTGCGTTACTTGTAGATAAACAAATCATAAAGAAGAACAGTGAAAAAGGACATTACATATATATTACAAACATTGACACTTACTGCGTTTCTGCTGCTGTTCGGTACAACAGCAAAGGCGCAAGAGCAGGTCGTAGCTGATAGTATGGATGTTCAGTTCACGTCTATAAAAGCCGATAGCATCTTCGTAGCCAGTGACACCATCATAGGTAAGCCTAAGCGCGACTGGAGCACGTGGCGCCCCAACCCGAAGCGTGCAATGTGGCTCGCTATTGTCCTACCCGGTGCCGGACAGATATACAACCGCAAGTATTGGAAACTGCCGATCGTGTATGGCGGATTCGTTGGTTGCGCCTATGCCATGCGTTGGAACAACCAGATGTATTCCGACTATTCGCAAGCGTATCTCGACTTGATGGACGACGATCCGAACACGCAGAGCTATAATCAGTTCTTGCATCTCGGAGCGAAGATTGACGAGACAAACATACAACGCTATCAGCAACTCTTCAAGAAACGTAAGGACAAGTTTCGTCGTTGGCGCGACCTGAGTTTCTTCTGCTTGGTGGGAGTCTACGCACTCTCCATCATCGATGCCTACGTCGATGCATCGCTCTCCGAGTTCGATATCTCGAAAGACTTGAGCTTGAGGGTGGAGCCTACGATACTCAACAACGACCGCGAAAGAAATCCGTTCAAGGCTAATAGCTTGGGATTGAGTTGTAGCCTGAATTTCTAAAGACAAACAAACGAATATGAATAAATCACTGATACTTATAGCCGCAGCATTTTTCGGCTTTACCAGTCAGGCTCTCGCGCAGAGCGAGAATAATGACGACGAAATCGTTATAACCGATGCTCATGGTAAGCAGGAGGTTATCGACCTGCCCGAGGCACTTACCAACGATTATGATAGTCTGCTCAACAACTACAATAGCAAGACCTATCTGCATGTTAACTTCGACTGCAACATGCCCGATGTGAACCCCGTGTATAGTGCGGAGGTGTATAAAGAACGTCTGAGCCGTATGCCGACAATCATTGAGATGCCATACAATGATGTCGTACAGAAATTCATAGACCGTTACAGCGGACGCTTGCGCCGCTCGGTGAGCGTTATGCTCGGCGCACAGAACTTCTATATGCCTATATTCGAGGAGGCACTCGAGTCTTACGGCTTGCCGCTCGAACTGAAATATCTGCCAGTGATAGAGTCAGCACTCAACCCGAACGCCGTTTCGCGCGTCGGTGCCACTGGTCTGTGGCAGTTTATGATTACTACCGGCAAGAAGTATGGCTTGGAGGTGAACTCGCTTGTCGACGAGCGTCGCGACCCCGTGCGTGCATCGTACGCCGCAGCTCACTACCTGCGCGACCTCTATAAGATATTCGGCGATTGGAACCTTGTCATAGCAGCCTACAACTGCGGACCAGAAGCCATTAACCGAGCCATCCATCGCTCAAACGGCGAGAAGGACTATTGGCGCATCTATCCCTATCTGCCGAAGGAGACCCGTGGCTATGTTCCGGCGTTCATCGCCGCCAACTATATTATGAACTACTACTGCGAGCACAACATCTGTCCGATGCGTGCCGACTTGCCCGTGAAGACCGACACCGTGGTAGTCAACCGCGATGTACACTTCGAGCAGGTGGCTAAGGTGCTTGGTATGGATGTCGACCAGGTGAAGCAGCTCAACCCACAGTATCGTCGCAATGTGGTTAACGGCAGAACGAAACCGTCAGCACTGCGCCTGCCCGTGGCTATGGTGGGCAATTTCATCGATAACGAAGACTCTATCTACGCCTATCGCCCTGACGAACTGCTCACAAAACGACTTGAGGTGGCTGTGAACACAGAGACCCCAACCGTGTCGTACCGCTCTAAAGGCAGAGGTAGACACAGTAAATCGAGAACACGTAGAGGCTCGAATGGCCGTCGTAGGAGCGTGACTATACGCCAAGGCGACACACTCTCTGAAATCGCACGTCGTAGTGGAACAACAGTGAGCAAACTGAAGCGACTGAATAAAATCAGCGGTACTAATATCCGTGCAGGCAAGAAGCTCCGCGTCAAGTAGTAATGATGCGGAAGTCTTCCTACTGCTGCATACATATATATACCTTATTAATATATAGGAGACCTAAATCATGGACGACCAAAATCTGAAAGACAAGCAGCGTGAGCTTGCTGATGACCAAATGATTGAACAAGCCTTCAAGGAAGTACTTGATATATACGTGGCATCGCGTCACCGAAAGAAGGTAGACATAATAACAAAGGCGTTCAACTTCGCACGACAGGCGCACAAAGGTGTGCGTCGTTTGTCGGGCGAACCATATATTATGCACCCTATCGCCGTGGCTCGCATCGCCGTAGAGGAGATGGGACTCGGCTCTACAAGTATCTGCGCCGCACTCTTGCACGATGTAGTGGAGGACACCGACTACACCGTAGAGGATATCTCGAACATCTTTGGCGAGAAGATAGCGCAGATTGTAGACGGACTGACAAAGATTTCGGGCGGCATCTTCGGCGACAAGGCATCGGCGCAGGCAGAGAACTTCAAGAAGTTGCTGCTCACGATGAGCGACGACATACGTGTCATCCTTATCAAGATATGCGATCGTCTGCACAATATGCGCACGCTACAATCGCAGCCTGCCAATAAGCAGTATAAGATTGCAGGCGAGACGCTTTACATCTATGCTCCGCTTGCCAACCGCTTAGGTTTGAACAAGATAAAGACCGAACTTGAAGACCTCTCGTTCCGCTACGAACATCCGGAGGAATACGATTATATAAAAGGAAAACTTGCAGATACGCAAGCGCAGCGCGATGTGCTCTTTGAGAACTTCACCGCTCCGATACGTGCTGCCCTCGACAAGATGGGCATCAAGTATGATCTGAAGGCGCGTGTGAAGAGTCCTTATTCTATTTGGAATAAGATGCAGAACAAGCACGTCACCTTCGACGAAATCTACGATATTCTTGCTGTACGTATAATTTATACGCCGAAGGAACGCTCGGAGGAAATCAACGAGTGCTTCAAGATATACGTCGCAATCAGTCAGATATACAAGTCGCACCCCGACCGTTTGCGCGACTGGGTGAACCACCCGAAGGCGAACGGCTATCAGGCTCTGCACGTGACGCTCATGTCGAAGCAGGGCAAGTGGATAGAGGTGCAGATACGTTCCGACCACATGGACGAGGTGGCAGAGCAGGGCTTCGCTGCCCACTGGAAGTATAAGGAGCAGGGACTGGAGTCGAGCGTAGAGACTGTTGATGAAGATTCGGAACTCAACAACTGGCTCTCTACTATCAAGGAAATCCTCGATGACCCACAACCCGACGCAATGGATTTCCTCGATACCATTAAACTGAACCTCTTTGCAAGCGAGATATTCGTGTTCACACCGAAGGGCGAAATAAAGACAATGCCTGCGCAGTGTACGGCTCTCGACTTCGCTTTTCAGATACACACCTTCCTCGGTTCGCACTGCATCGGCGCAAAGGTGAACCACAAACTCGTGCCGCTGAGCCACAAGCTGCAGAGCGGCGATCAGGTGGAGATACTCTCCTCTAAGTCGCAGCATGTGCAGGCGTCGTGGATAAACTTCGTGTTCACGGCAAAGGCGAAGCAGAAGATTATGGCGATATTGCGTCGCGACAATCGCGAGTTGCAGAAACGTGGCGAACAGATACTTGATGAGTGGTTGCGCAAGAACGAGCTTGAGATGACTACCCCCGTGCTCAATAAACTCTGCGATCTGCACGAGGCGAAGAAGCATGAGGACCTCTTCTTGATGCTCGGCAAGCGTTCTGTCTTGCTCGGTGATAAGGATTTAGACGAACTGCGTGAACGTAAAACCGATCAAAATGGCGGTTGGCGCAAGTTCGTGCCGTTCCTCAAGAAGGGCGATAATAAGGAGGGTAAGAAGCCCAAACTGTTTGTTGTTGGCGAGGGCTTTAATAAGAAGAAGCCTGTCGTTATCAATGAGGAGAATATATCGCAATACATCTTCCCAACATGCTGCCACGCCATACCGGGCGATGACATCATGGGATATATCGATAACAAGAACCGCATAGAAATTCACCGTCGCGACTGCAGCGTGGCTTCAAAGTTGAAGGCAAGCTTTGGCAACCGCATCCTTGATGCGAAGTGGGATATGCATAAGGTGATGTTCTTCGATGCTACAATCGAGTTGCGCGGCATCGACCGCAAGGGTATGCTGCGCGAGATATCGGAGGTCATATCTGACAAACTCGATGTCAATATGCACCGCATCACAATCTCGAGTGAGGAAGGTATCTTCGACGGCACCATTGAGATTCGCGTTCACGATCGCAGCGAGGTTAGCGTCATCATGGATGAGCTAAAGAAGATTGAAGACCTCAAAGAGGTGTTACAGATATTATAAATATAAAATCCGCAATGCTTGTTGATTAGCATTGCGGATTTTTTTTTTATGCGTTTTTGCCAAAGAAGGCATTCAAAGTGTACTTTCGTGACCTACTTCTCGCCGTTCACTTCGAGCGAGCAGGTGACGCCGCGGCGCATCATATCCTTCATCGTTGGCTTCAGACGAGTGAGGAAGCCTTCCCATGAGCGGTTCTGCTGCTTTGTCCAGCCGGCTTCGGCGAGAGCGATGGCGCGTGGGTAAGCCTGGTAGTAGATGCGCTCAACGGTCGGGATACACTCGCTCCAGAGTGTGCCAGCCACACCGAAGAGGTTGTTCTGTTCAAACTTCTCGTCCATGCCCCATGCCGGGTCGAGCGAGTAGGCGTCCTTCAATGTCGTTGCAGGCATACCCCAGTTCACCTCCGGCATGTCGCCCTTCGACATTGGGTAGTCGAAGTAGCAGTGCTCGCCGGGGCAGAGCATGATGCGTGCGTTGTTGCGCACGGCTGCGTTGAGTGCCTCCTGCGTCTGTCCGCTGCGCCATGCGAAGGTTACGCAACCAGGTTGAATTTCCTTGAAGTCAGACTCGTACCAGAACATTGGTGTCTTGCCGTACTTGTCGCGCAGCAGTTCGATCATGCGGTCGAACAAGTAGCCCTGCAGACGCCAGTTCTCAGAGCGGTCGGTGGTCTTGATGCCGAGTTTCTGCTTCAGTGCCTGACACTTCGGGCAGTCGGTCCAGCAGTCGAGTGCCGGGTTGCCAGCCTCGTCGCCTCCGAGGTGTATGTACTTTGACGGGAATATGTCCACAATCTCCTTGAACACATTGCCAAGGAACTCGTATGTGAAGTCGTTGCCCGGGCAGAGCAGTTCGTTAGACACGCCGCATGTGGTGCGTACCGGCACCTGACGCTGGTGGCAGGTGAGTTCGGGGAACACGCTGATGGCAGCCACCTCGTGTCCAGGCATCTCTATCTCCGGCACGATGTCCACGTGATACTCAGCGCCCAGCTTCACGAGTTCGCGCATCTGCTCCTGAGTGTAGTATCCCTTGTACGGCATCTGTATGTCGTCCTGACCCCAACGCGACGAAGCCTGCGCTGTGAGCTGTGGGTACTTCTTTATCTCGATGCGCCACGCCTGATCGTCGACCAAGTGGAGGTGCATGGCGTTGAGTTTGTAGCGTGCCATCTCGGGCACAAAAGCCTTCAGATCCTCGAACGGTATGAACGTGCGGGCAGGGTCGACCATCAGTTCGCGAACATGTGTGCGTGGTTTGTCGCTGATGAACAGCGCAGGGATAGCGTCGGCACACTCTGTAGAGCCGTTGCCGCGCAGCAGTTGGTCGAGCGTCATAAGCGCGTAGAATACACCTCGTGCTGTCTTGCCCTTCGCCGTCACGCCCTTCGCGTCGACTGCCAGCGTGTACGCCTCGTCGTCGGTGAGCGAGTTGTCGAGCGCGAGCGTAATCTGTGTGCCGCGTTTACGACTGTTCACGATGTTGCCGATGCGCTCAGTGAGCACGCGGCGCGCCTGCTCAGCCTCGTTCGAGAGTCCGTCGGCTGCTATGATGTTCCAGGCGGTTTTCACCTTCAAGTCGGCACCCTTCTGCAGTCGCAGTTCTGCGGGGAACGGCACGAGGCAGTAGGGTGGGTAGCTCACCTGATACTTCTCTTTCGCGTCGGCGAAGAAGAGGCTCCAGCCTGCAGCCTTGCGGTAGAGTTTCTCGCTGCCTGCGGGCACAATGAGCTTCACGTTCTGGCGGTTGATGCCGTAGAACGCCGTAGCGTCGGCCTTCGGCGGCACCTTTGCGTCGACGCGCACTGTCTTCAGTCCCTCGAGTCGTGCGAAGGCGTACTCTCCAATCTGCGGATTGCCCTTTATGATGATTTCCTCCAACGCAGTACAACCCGAGAACGCTGCTGCACCGATGCTCTCAACGCCAGCCGGAATGATTATCTTGCCTAACTTGTCGCACGCGAAGAACGCCTGCGAGCCGATTGACTTCGCTGCTGTTGGCAGCGTAATCTGCTCGAGTTGATGGCGCGAGTGGAATGCGTTGTTAGGGATTGCGGTGCTTTGTGCCTCACTGAGGTCTACGGAGCGCATCTGGAAACAAAGGTCGCGCAACTGGCGGTAGTCGCTGTTGCCCGTCGTTGTCAGTTCGCCCGTGAGCTTGAGGCTTACAGCCATCGACTTCTGCTCGGGCTTCAGGTCGTCCATGCGTGCTACGGTCTGCGCCGAAACTACGGCTGAAAAGAGCGTAGCGGCAGACAATAGAATGAATTTTCTCATTGTTTTATTGTAGATTTAGTTTATAAATTCAGTGTAAATGGCTTGGTTGTGTGGGGTAAATGGCTTGGTTGTGCGGGGCGAAAGTTCAGCGATTGTCATCGTGCACCGAACGCCGCCCGGTCAGATTGCGTCCGCCGCCCGATCAGATTGCGTCCGCCACCCGATCAGATTTCGAACGCCACCCGATCAGATTTCGAACGCCACCCGAT
>OGXE01002548.1_pt1 | contig 13511 bp, 10 predicted proteins | sample 1576181 | NCBI WGS metagenome assembly OGXE01 (sample SAMEA3541478, study PRJEB24748) | human gut metagenome | biome: human gut; feature: human-associated habitat; material: faeces | place: China | collected 2012 | reverse complement strand
CACGCGCGGCGCTCGGCATAGGACGCGATGAAGCCCGCGCCGCCCATGCTGCCGCTGAGTGCATCTCGGTACGTCTCATCAAAGTAGTTTGCCGCGGTGCGGCGCGCCGCCGTGATGAAGTCCTGCGTTGAAAGCTCGCAGCGCGCCAGCAGGTCCTCGCTCATGAAGCGTTTGCCGCCGAAAAAGTCGTAGCTGTACGTCTCCGTCATGCTCGTGTCGCCGTCCATCTCCGCGCGCACCACAAGGCAGAGCAGGCTGTCGTTCCAGTAGCTCGTCCACGTGACGGAAAGGCATGTGAGCGAAACGCGGGAGGCCATCATGTTCTTCTGCTCCTGCACGAGCGCGCCGAATTGATCGGCGATTTCGTCGTTCAGCGCGGCGGCGACCGCCGTTTCCGACATGATTCTTGGCACATGGTAGCTGTATGCGAGCGTGTTGTTCTCGGCGTCCGTGTACTCGCCCTCCTCGCTGTAAAGCTCGGAAATGAGCGAATCGTCGTAGCCGGACGAAGTGTCGTCCGGCTCCTTTTCGCCGCAGGCGGCAAGGTTCAGCAGCAAAAGCGCCGTGAGCAGCGCGGTGGTCAGTTTTTTCATAGGCTTCTCTTCTCCGATCTCAAAGGTCTTGTCTTTTCTGCCATTATAGCGGATTTTTGCAAAAGCGCAACGGCTTTTCGCGCGCGGCAGCGCGCGCCGATTGACAGAATTCCGACAAGGTTATAGAATATGTGTACTTTCAAACCTCAGGAGTTTTTATGTACGATTATACACAAGCCAAAATGAACGACGACGCCATCCGCGCCATCAGCTCCATCGGCCTCGCCCATCTGGGCGACGCGGTGTATGAGCTGCTTGTGCGCACATATCTGTGCGTGCACGGCAAGGCGACGGGCAAGGGCCTTCACCGCGCGACGGTCGAGCTCGTCTGCGCGCCGCAGCAGGCGCGCTTTGCCGAAAAGCTCTTACCCCTTTTGACGGAGGAAGAGGCCTCTGTGTTCCGCCGCGGGCGCAACGCGAATGTCCATTCCATCCCCCACCACGCCGACCGCGCGGACTATCAGAAGGCCACAGGCCTCGAGGCGCTGTTCGGCTGGCTGTATCTGCGCGACGATCACGCGCGCATCAACGAGCTTTTCAACCGGATGATGGAGGACGACAATGCCACTTGACGCGATCTGCCTGCGGGCAGTTTTACACGAGCTGAGACCTCAGCTCATCGGCGCGCGCATCGACAAGGTGCAGCAGCCCGCGCGCGACCAAATCGTTCTGCTGCTGCGCGGCAATCTGCGCCTGCTGCTCAACGCGGGCGCAAACCAACCGCGCATCCAGCTCACGAACATTCTGCGCGACAACCCTGCCCAGCCGCCGATGTTCTGCATGCTGCTGCGCAAGCACTTAGTCGGCGCGCGCGTGCTGTCCATCGAGCAGCCGGATCTTGAGCGCATGGTGATCCTGACGCTCCAGTGCACGGACGAATTCGGAGAGATCAGCCAAAAGCAGCTCGTGCTCGAGTGCATGGGGCGGCGGTCGAACCTCGTCCTGCTCGACGCGCAGGGGCGTATCGTCGAATGTCTGCGCCGCGTGGACGCGGACCTTTCTGCCACGCGCCAACTGCTGCCCGGCCTTTTTTACCATCTGCCGACACCGCTCGACAAGCTGTCGCTCCTTTCGCAGGAGGAGGACTCCCTCGCCCTCGCGCAGCGCGGCGGCGACGCGGAACAGGCTGTCGACAAGTGGGTGCTCGACCATTACACCGGCATTTCGCCGCTGATCGCGCGCGAATTCGCCTTCCGCGCGGGACGCGAGACCGACGTGCGCTTCGGCGCGCTGAATGATACGCAGCGCGGGGCGCTGGTGCAGGAATTTTCCGATACAGCCAACGCTGTAAAGGAAGATAACTATATGCCCGTCATCCTCTACCGCGACGGCAAGCCCGTGGATTTCACCTACCGTCCCATCGCGCAGTACGGCGCGGAAACGCAGGTCGAGACGCGTGAGAGCTTCTCGCAAATGCTCGACGAGTTCTACGACGCGCGTGAGCGGCAGGAGCTCTCCGCCCGCCGCGGCCGCGAGCTGACGCACGCGGTCACGGTCGCGCGCGACCGCATGGCGCGCAAGGCCGAGAACTTAAAGCACGACTACGCCGCGACGCAGAAGCGCGACGAATTCCGCCTGCGCGGCGACCTCATCACCGCAAACCTGTACCGCATGAAGAGCGGAGAAAAAGTCTTGCATGCGGAAAACTACTATGAGGACGGCTGCCCGGCCATCGACATCCCGCTCGACCCGCTGCTCTCCCCCCAGCAGAACGCCGCGAAAAACTACAAGCAGTACAACAAGCTCAAGACCGCCGAATTCCACCTGCGCGAGCAGATCGAAAAGGCGGAAAACGAACGCGCGTACTTGGAAAGCGTCCTGCAGGAGCTTTCGCAGGCGGAGACCGAGCAGGAATTCAATGAGATCCGCCGCGAATTGCAGGAGACGAACTATATCCGAAAGTCGAGCGGCAAAAAGGAGCTCAAGCGCGCCTTCGCCCCGCGCACATTCAAAACGTCGAGCGGGCTTGAGGTCCTCGTCGGCCGCAGCAACGTGCAGAACGACCAGCTGACAAAAAAGGCCGACAAGCGCGACTACTGGTTCCACACCCAGCACATTCACGGCTCGCACGTCATCCTGCGCTGCGCGGGACTCACGCCGAGCGACGATGATCTGCGCGAGGCCGCAATGCTCGCATCCTACTTCTCGCAGGCGAAGGAGAGCAGCAGCGTCCCCGTCGACTACTGCCCCGTGAAGTTCGTCAAAAAGCCCGCGGGCGCACGCCCCGGCATGGTGACCTACGACAATTACCGCACACTCTATGTCACGCCCGAAGAAGGGCTTGCCAAAAAGCTCTTGATCAGGTAAACTATCGAAAAGCGATCCCCCTCTCCCCTGTTGGACGACAAAAGCAAGTTTGATGTTGGAAAGGAGAACCCCATGGATAAAAAGAGAAAAACCGTGCTCATCGCCGTCGCCGCGATGCTGCTCGTCGTGGCTATCTTTTTGCTGCCGCGCCGTTCGCAGCCGCTCGGCGAGCTGATCCCCGCGCCTGAGACCGCCCGCGTCGACGGACTCTTCTGCATTTCGACCATTGTTCCCACGCCGGACGGCTACGGCACGTTCGACACCGGCGACTGCCGGGTAGAGGGCTATCCGGACAGCGAGGCCGCCGCGGCTCTGCGCAGCGTTATGTCTGAAATTTCGGTGCAGCGCTATTACCGCCTGCCCACGTCGCTCCTCTCCCGCTTCACGCAGAACGAGAACTATGTCACCGTCTGGTGGATCCCCGAAGACGGACAGAAGCACGACCTATACCTCAACTGGGACGAGGGCTTCATCTACGACGACGCCCACCGCGCCGTCGCCTACAAGATCGACGGCGACGCGCAGCAGGTGTTCAGCGAGCTCTGCGCCATCATCAGCGAGTACGGCGCGTACACCCGATAAAATTCAGCAATAAAAAACTCCGTATGAGAAATCTCATACGGAGTTTTTTTGCGTCCTTACAGCATTTTCTGCGGCATCTGCCACGCGTTGTGGTCGGTGTGCAGCAGGTGGTGCGACTTTTCGCCAAGCGGCGCGCCGAGGTAGTCCTTGTAGAGCGCCTTGACATCCGGATTCTCGTGTGAGAAGCGCAGAAGCTCACCCTGATCGAGCCGCCAGAGCACGTTGCCGCGATCCTCGGCAAGCTCGGTACCGTCGTGGATGGGCTGGCCGCCGCCGCCCGCGCAGCCGCCGGGACAGGCCATGGCCTCGACAAAGTCATACGCTGCGTCGCCGCGCTTGACAGCCTCAATGAGCTTGCGGGCTTTCCCGAGCGAGCTCACGACCGCGACGCGCACGTCGCCCGCGCCGGGGATGTTGAACGTCGCCTCCTTCCACCCGTCCGTGCCGCGCACGGCGGTGAAAGCGTCAGGGTCAGGATTCTTGCCCGTGATGAGGAAGTACGCCGAACGCAGCGCCGCGTCCATCACGCCGCCGGTCGTGCCGAAGACGACCGCCGCGCCGGTCGCGGAGCCGAGCGGGCTGTCGAACTCCTCCTCGGGCAGGTACTTGGGTTCAATGTGATTCGCGCGCATCATAATGTTCAGCTCGCGCGTCGTGATGCTCACGTCGACATCGGGGTCGCCCGCGTCGTTTTTCATCGTCGGCAGCACGCATTCGCTCTTTTTCGACACGCACGGCATGATCGAGACGACGAAAAGGCGCTTGGGGTCGATACCGACCTTTTCGGCAAAGTAGCTCTTCGCCACCGCACCGAACATCTGCTGGGGCGACTTGGCCGTGGAGAGATTGTCCGTCAGCTCGGGGTACTGGGACTTCACAAAGCGAACCCAGCCCGGGCAGCAGGACGTGAACATCGGCCACTGATACTGGTCCTTGTGGGTGAAGCGCTCGATAAACTCGCTGCCTTCCTCCATGATCGTGAGGTCGGCGGCAAAGTCAGTGTCGAACACATAGTTGAAGCCCAGCTCACGCAGCGCCGCGACCATGCGCTTGGGCGTTGCGAACTCGCTGTCGAGCCCGAACTGCTCGGCCCATGCCGCGCGCACCGCGGGCGCGACCTGTGCCACGGTGACGGTATTCGGATCGTCGATCGCGTCGAAGACGAGACCCGTGTCGTCGCGCTCGCGCAGCGCCGCCGTCGGGCAGTGGGTGATGCACTGGCCGCAGTACGTACACTCGGTATCTTGAATGCGGCGGTTGTACGACGCGTCGACGACCGTGCGCGAGCCCGTGCCGAGAAGGTCCCAGATCTTCACGCTCTGCACGTTTTCGCACACCTGGATGCAGCGCAGGCATTGCACGCACTTGTCGTTTTCGCGAATGAGCGGCGTGGAATAATCCACCGCCTCGTGACGCAGCTTTTTGGGGAAGTGCGTGCCGCGCATGTTGAAGTCGTTCGCCAGCTGCTGCAAGGTGCAGTTGCCGCTTCGCGTGCAGTTCGTGCACGATGTATCGTGGTGTGAGAGGATGAGCCGCAGGTTTATGCGGCGCGCCTCGCGCGCCTTGGCGCTGTTCGTGAAGACGACCATGCCGTCCGCCACCACGTTGTCGCACGCGGGGACGAGGCGCTCCATGCCCTCGACCTCCACGCAGCAGATGCGGCACGCGCCGATCTCGTTGATGTCCTTTAAGTAGCACAGCGTCGGGATATTGATATTGACCGAGCGCGCGGCCTCCAAGATCGTGGTATTCTCGGGCACGGTGACGCTCTTGTGGTCGATGGTCAGTGTAACGTTTCTTACCATTTGCCTTTCCTCCCTCCGCGGAAGATGCCGTAGCCGAAGTGGTCGCAGCGCAGGCAGCGCGACGCCTCGGAGTACGCCTCTTCATCGGTGAGGCCGCACTCGATGCACTTGAAGTCGTGCTTGCGTTCGCCTGCCTCGCGCTCGGTGGTGTCGATACGGCCGTGGGGCGGCTTGTTGTTCAGCCGCGCCGTGGGGATCTCGACGCCGGGGTCGATCTCGTGGTGGAAGCCGAGGTATTCGTCGATATTCGCCGCGGCGACCTTGCCGGCCGCGATGGCGCGGATGACGGTCGCAGGGCCGGTGACGCAGTCGCCGCCGGCGAAGACGCCGTCCATATTGTCGATCTGGCCGCTGGCCTCGGCGACGAACGCGCCGCGCTTGATGGCGATCTTCGTCTGCTCAAAGCCGTGGGTCTCCACGCCCTGACCGATGGCGACAACGACAACGTCCGCCGCGATGCGCTTTTCGCTGCGCTTGGCCTTTTCGGGCGCGGGGCGGCCCTTTTTATCCATCTCGCCGATGATCTGCGGCTGTGTCCACAGCGCGACGGCGTGACCGTTCGCATCGGTCTCGATGCGGACTGGTGCCTGAAGCGTCACGAGCTCCACGCCCTCGGCAACGGCGCCCTCCACTTCCTCGGGAAGGGCCGTCATGTCCTCCTGGCGGCGGCGGTAGACGCAGCTCACTTTGCGCGCGCCGAGACGAACGGCGCTGCGGCAGACATCCATCGCGACGTTGCCGCCGCCGATGACGACGATGTCCTTGTTGCGGAAGTCCGGCATGTAATCGTCGCCGATCTCGCGCAGCATCTCGACCGCGGAGATGACGCCCTCAGCGTCCTCGCCCTCGATGCCGGTCTTTTTATCCGTGTGCGCGCCGAGCGCGATGTAAAGCGCGTCATTCTGCTGGCGCAGCTCGTCGAACGTCACATCGTCGCCGACATTGACGTTGACATGCACATCGATGCCAAGCGTCAGCATCGACGCGATCTCCGCGTCGAGCACTTCGCGCGGCAGGCGGTAGTTGGGGATGCCGTAGCGCAGCATGCCGCCGAGCTTCGCGCGCTTTTCATACACGGTGACCTTGTGGCCCATCAAAGCTAAGTAATACGCCGCGGAAAGGCCGCTCGGGCCGCCGCCGATGACGGCGACCTTCTTGCCTGTGGGCTCGGCACAGTCGGGCTGCGGCACGTAGCCCGCGTTATCCACCGCGTAGCGCTTGAGGCCGCGGATGTTGACCGCGTCGTCGATCATGTTTCTTCGGCAGCGCGCCTCGCACGGATGCTCGCAGATGTACGCGCAGGCCGAGGGGAATGGGTTATCCTTGCGGATCAGGCGCACGGCGTCGGCGTAGCGGCCATACTTGATGAGCACGAGGTAGCCCGGGATATCCACGCCCGCAGGGCACAGCGCCACACAGGGAACGGGCTCGCGCATGCCGCCAAGGCAGCGGTGGCGCAGAATATGCTCTTCGTAGTCGTCGCGGAAGCCCTGCACGCCGTCAAGCACCAGGCGCGCCGCATCGCGGCCAATGGCGCAGTCGGCGCTGTTGACGATCACGCGCGCCACGCGCTCGATGATCGAGATGGTCTCCATCGTGGCTTCGCCCTCGAGCACCTGCTCCATCAGCTCAGAGAGCTGGCCGAGGCCGATACGGCAGGGAACGCACTTGCCGCACGTCTGCGCATGGCAGAGGTCCAGAAAGCTCTTGGCCAGGTCCACCGGACACAGTCCCGGAGGGCTTGCGGCGATACGCCGCTCCACATCGCGGTACAGCCCGTCGATGACGGTCTGGGCATGGGAGGGCGTCATAATATCGAGTCTTGACACTGCTGTTTTCTCCTTTCACTGCTTGCCATCAGTGTAGTATCGGTCGGCAGGACAAATGCACGTATCCCGCCGCCTGATGTCAGCATCCATAAATAGATGTTATCTATAATAAACGTTAGTCATTCCATTTTCAATAGTCAATGCGGATTTTTTGTCATATTTTTCCATTTCACTCCATTTGGCTAACAAAGAAAAGCGAGGGCCGCAGCCCTCGCCTGTTCTTCCCTTTTATTTGCCGCAGATCTCGTCGAAGGTATCGGTGACGGCCTTCTCCGACGCGGGCGTCGCGAGCGATACGATCACGATCGCAATGCACGCTGCAAGGAACGCGGGGAGCAGCTCGTAGATGGCCCACGCGCCGCCCATCGGCGCGATGAGGTACTTCCAGATGAAGACCACCGCGCCGCCAGTAATCATGCCCGCGAGCGCGCCCTGCTTGTTCGCGCGCTTCCAGAAGAGCGAGAAGAGCATCACGGGGCCGAACGCCGCGCCAAAGCCCGCCCACGCGAACGAAACGACACGGAACACGGAGCTGTTGGGGTCCCACGCAAGCACCATGCCGATAAGGGCGATGCAGATGACCGTGGCGCGCGCGGCCAGCATCGTCGTACGCTGGTTCATCTTGATACCGAACGAATGCTGCATGAGATCCTGTGACACGCTGGACGCCGCGGCCAAAAGCTGCGAGTCCGCGGTCGACATCGTTGCGGCCAGAATGCCCGAGAGGATGATGCCCGCCATGACGGCAAGCAGCACGCCGTGCTGGCTCATCAGGTCTGCCAATTTAATGATGATGGTCTCAGATTCCGCGCTCGTCGCCAGGAAGGGCACTTTGCCCGCGGCGGTCACGCTGTTGCCGATGATGCCGATGCACACGGCGATGAACATGGAGATCACAACCCAGATCGTCGCGATGCGGCGGGACTGGTTGAGCTCCTTTTCCTCGCGGATGGCCATAAAGCGCAGCAGGATGTGCGGCATGCCGAAGTAGCCAAGACCCCACGCGAGCGTCGAAATGATGCTCAGCGTGCTGAACGAGGCGGCTGTGCCGCTCGCAGCATCGTAGCCCTGCGTCATGTTAAGGTAGCCCGGCAGCGCACGGGCATTGTCGATGACCGTGTCCAGTCCGCCCGCCTGCTGCACGCCGAAGCATACAATGACGATGAGCGCAATGGTCATGAAGATGGACTGGATCAGGTCGGTGAACGAAACGGCCATAAAGCCGCCCATCACCGTGTACAGCACGATCACGATGCCGCCGACGATCATTGCCGTATGATACTCCACACCAAAGAGGCTGTTGAAGAGCGTGCCGATGGCCTTGAAGCCGGACGCCGTGTACGGGATAAAGAAAATAAGGATCACGACCGCCGCGATGCAGGAGAGCAAATGCTTCTTATCTCCGAAGCGGCGGGCGAAAAAGTCGGGGATCGTGATGGCGCCGAGTTTGGCCGAATACCGGCGCAGGCGGCGCGCGACGATCAGCCAGTTGAGATACGTGCCGATGGCCAGACCGATGGTCGTCCAGGTCACCTCCGGCAGGCCAAACAGATAGGCAAGACCGGGCAGGCCCATCAAAAGGTAGCTGCTCATGTCGCTCGCCTCAGCGCTCATGGCCGTGACGACAGGGCCCATCTTGCGCCCGCCGAGGTAGAAGTCGTCCGAGCTGCTGCCGCTGCCCTTTTTGCCAAAATACACGCCGACGAACACCATCGCGGCGAGGTAGAGCACGATGGTCACTACAATAATGATCTGTGCGCTTGTCATGTGAATTTCTCCTTTAGCTTTCGTTAAAACGAGCACAATATAGCACAAAAGAAAGTAGACGTAAATACAGAACGCCGTACAGAATAATTCCTGTACGGCACTGCAAAATTATGAATTCTTGATTGATTTTACTGCATTTTCTGCAAGACGATTTAGTAGACTGTTTTTGAAACGAATTTTATTTTTTTCGAAAGCCGTCTAAAAAGAGCGGCATCATCTGCCGCGCGTACTGCACGAGCGAGTATTCCCCGCCCGAAAGGCACCAGTCATACATCAGCCCGCGCTCGAACATCGCGTAGGCCTTGACGATCTCGCTCACGGTACGCGTGTCGGTCAGCTCCTCGCGCTCCTGCCCCTGAGAGACGATTTGGCGCAAAAGACGATAGTACGTGCGTTTGCGGTCGAGCAGGTGCTTTTCTCCCTTGGTCACGAGCTGGGAGGAAAAAAGCCGCGCCAGAAGCTCGATGGAAACCGTGTTCTCGATCGTCGTGAACAGCTCCTGATTGAGCCAGCATAAGAGCTCGATGCAGTCCATCTCGTCGTGGGGCTGCTGCATCAGCTCCTCATACCGCTCGTCAAACAGCACCGAGAGGGACGAGAGCAGCGCGTCCTTGCCGTCAAAATAGTGGTAGAACGAGCCCTTCGACGTCTCCGACTCGAAGATGATCTCCTCCACCGTCGTCTCCTCATAGCCCTGCTCGTAAAAGAGCTTCCACGCCGCCGAGACGATGCGCGCCTTGGTGTTGCGGCTCGATTTTTTTGCCATGTGCTCCCCTCCCCTGTTTTTATTGATTGTATCACAGTGCGCCGCCCGCTGCCATGCGTTTTGCGCTCACCCAAGGTTTTTCCGCAGGAATGTGCGAGCATTTTCAAAGAAAATGCCGTCCGCGTCCTGCTGCGATACGCCGCGCGAAAGCAGATACTCGTAAAAATCCGCCGCCTTCTCCGGCGAATCAAGGCACGGCGGCAGCACCGCGCCGTCGAAGTCCGAGCCGAGGGCGAGGTTTTTGCGCGCGCCGAGGTCGAAAAAGTGCGCCACATGGCGATAGACGTCGTCTAAGCTTCTGACCGCTCCCCCGTCGCGCAGGAATGGCCCGTAGTAGTTGAGGCCGATCAGGCAGCCGCGGCGCACCATCTCCTTGATCTGCACGTCCGTCAGGTTGCGCTTGTGCGCGCAAATTGCGCGGGCGTTGGAGTGCGTGGCGAGAAACGGCCTTTCCGCCGTCTCGAACACGTCCGCGAGCCCCGCGTCGTTCAGGTGCGAGACGTCGATCAAAATGCCGCAGCGCTCCATTTCACGCACGGCGGCGCGGCCAAAGTCCGTCAGGCCGCGGTCCGTCACATTGCCCGAGCCGAGCTCGTTTTCCCCATTCCACGTCAGCGTCACGGCGCAGACGCCCTGACGCTTCGTCTTCCCGATGCGCGACAGGTCGCCAGCAAACGCGCTGCCGTTTTCCACGCTCAGAAAGGCCGCGGTCTTCCCCGCCGACCACGCGCGCTCCATATCGGCAACATTGCGGCAGGGCGACACACGATCTGCGAATTTTCGCATCTGGCGGTCGAAATTCGCGCAGGCGTCATCAAAAAAGCGGATGGCCTTCTCCCCGCGCAGCTCATCGGGCACGAACACGGCGAAAAACTGCGCCCAGTGGATGTCCTTCGGAATACTTGTGAGCGACAGCGTGCGCGCGGGATCGTCGAGTGTGTCGATGATGTTCGATCCTGCGTACATGCAGTCGGTCAACGTGTCGCAGTGGAGGTCGATGAGGGCGTAAGGGCGCATGCGGGCACTTCCTTTTCAAAAAAGATCACGCTGCATTATACGCTCTTTCCGCCCGTTTCTCAACCGGCAAAGCTTAAGGAATTCTGAGGATTCTTAGCGTGCTCTTTACAAAGGCGCGGCAACACTGATATACTGGGCATCGAAAGGGGCGAAACGCCATGGACAATATTTCCCAGATCATCTCCCGCTCGATCGGTGGCTACAGCATCGGCAGCATCCTTTCCGCGCTGCTGACGTTCCTCATCTGCCTGATCGTCGTGCGGCTCGTGCTCAAGCTCTGTTCGCGGCTGCTCTCGCGCGCGAACCGCCTGAACGAGCGGCTGCAAAAGGTCATCCTCACGAGTCTCAAAACGCTTCTGTATCTGCTTACCATCATCATCACAGCCGAGGCGCTCGGCATCAACACCTCGTCGCTCACCGCCATCATGTCGGTGCTGACGTTGGGCGTCACGCTGGCCGCCGAGGACATTCTCGGCAACGTCGCCGGCGGACTCGTCATTCTCTTCTCGCATCCGTTCTCGCTCGGCGACGAGATCGAAGTCGGCGGCACGACCGGCACGGTGCGTGAAATTTCACTGACGCACACGAAGATTGAAACGCCGGACGGACAGATCGTGCTCCAGCCCAACCGCGAAATGTCCAGCTCGAAGATCATCAACTTCACCGTCCTGGGCCGCCGCCGCATCGTCTACAAGGTCACAGCATCCTACGACGCGCCGACGGACGAGGTGAAGCAGGCCTGCATGGACGCCGTTCTCGCCTTCCCCGCCGTGCTGAAAGAACCCACGCCGACGGTGTATCTCTCGAATTACGGTGCCAGCTCCATCGAATACACCATCCGCTGCTGGACGGCGGCAGACGCCTACTGGGACACTTATTTTAAGATGTACGAGCGCCTGCGCAACACCTTTGCAAAGCACAACGTGGAGATGTCCTACGATCATCTGAACATCCACGTCGTGCCGGAGAAACAGAATGAAAATTAAAGTCGTCGATATGACATATGAACAGGCGCTTGCCCAGCCGCCGCAGGTGCACAAAAAGCCGAAAAAGCCGTCGCTCCTGTTCCGGACGGTCCTGCGCGCAGCCTCCGCGCCCGACCTTCTGGCGACGCATTTCCACTGTGAGAAGATCGGCATGGCGCAGATCAAAAGCGATGAGCCCTGCCTTGTCCTGATGAACCACTCGTGCTTTCTCGACCTCAAAATCGCGGAGGCGGTGCTGTACCCGCGCCCGTTCAACATCGTCTGCACGTCGGACGGCTTTGTCGGCAAGGAGTGGCTGATGCGCAGCGTCGGCTGCATCCCCACGCGCAAGTTCTGCTCGGACACGACGCTCGTGCGCGATATGCTCTACTGCGTGCGGACGCTCAAAACGTCTGTGCTGCTCTACCCCGAGGCGAGCTACAGCTTCGACGGCACGGCCACACCGCTGCCGGAGAGCATCGGCAAGTGCGTCAAGGCACTGAATGTGCCGGTCGTGATGATCCGCACCTACGGTGCGTTCGCGCGTGACCCGCTCTACAACGGGCTGCAAAAGCGGCGCACGAAGGTCTCAGCGCAGATGCAGTGCCTGCTCTCGTCCAGCGACGTTGCAGAGAGGACCGTCGCCGAGATCAATGAGCGCATCTTTTCCGCCTTCCGCTTCGACAATTTCCGCTGGCAGGAGGAAAACGGCGTCTCCGTCAGCGAGCCGTTCCGCGCCGACGGACTCAACCGCGTGCTCTACAAGTGCCCGCACTGCCTCGCCGAGGGGAAAATGGAGGGCAAAGGCACATCACTCATTTGCCGAAGCTGTAACAAGGAATACCGCTTGACAGAGATTGGTACGCTGGAATGTTTGAACGGCGAGGCCGCGTTCACCCACGTGCCGGACTGGTACACCTGGGAGCGGCAGTGCGTGCGCGAGGAGCTGGAAAGCGGCGCATATCAGCTTGATATTCCCGTGCAGATCTGCATGATGGTCAACATGCGCGAGATCTGCCGCGTGGGCGAAGGCCGGCTGCACCACGATGAAAACGGCCTCCACCTGACCGGCTGCGGCGGGAAGCTGGACTATTTCCAAAAGCCCGAAGCGTCGTACAGCCTGTACGCCGACTATTTCTGGTACGAGATCGGCGATATGCTGTGCATCGGCGACCACAAAGCGCTGTATTACTGCTTTCCGCAAGGCGGCGGGGATGTGGTCGCCAAGACGCGGCTTGCTGCCGAAGAGCTCTATAAATTAAAGCGCGCCGCTAAGGCGCGGGGATAATGCAGCACAAAGTGCTGCCGCCTTGTTCCCCACACCGTGTGGGAACGCGGATAAGGGAGGGGTGTCTCTTTTTTGAAAAGAGACACCCCTCCCTTACACCCTCCCAGAGAAAATTTTTCATTGCAAGCGAGCAGCTCGAAGAGCTGCAATGCTTGCCGATTGCACCTCTTGCGTGCGACAAAGCCGCATTTACCCCTGCTATACGACTTGGCGTACTCCTATCATCCGCTGCCGCTCTGCCCATCTCGCGCTGGTACAGCCTAATTTCCGTCTACCGGAGCACTCATCAATGCGGCGAGCGAAGCAATGCCGCATTCCGCAGGCAGTCTGCCGCCAATCTAACGTCACTCGCGCCTCACGATAGTAAGGTGCGGTTGCAAATCGGTCACAAATTGCAGGGATTCATGGCGAAGCCATGTACACCGCACCTGATTGCGCAGCGCGTGCATCCCGGTAGACCTTTAGCGCCGCCCGCAGGCGGCGCAATCCCCAAACCCGCCGCAGCGAAAACAAAATAGCCCCGCCCCGGGGCCAAAACCGGGGGGCGGGGCCGGAGCGGATCAGCGGTAATGCCGACGCTTTGCATAGCTTT
>OGXE01002543.1_pt1 | contig 13529 bp, 8 predicted proteins | sample 1576181 | NCBI WGS metagenome assembly OGXE01 (sample SAMEA3541478, study PRJEB24748) | human gut metagenome | biome: human gut; feature: human-associated habitat; material: faeces | place: China | collected 2012 | reverse complement strand
CTTCGCGTTCGGCCTAACCTTCGGCATGACGCCCTATGTGCAGCAGCGGATGGCGGGCCATATGATGCTGGCCGCCTGCGAGTTCGTGCCGTTCTCGGTGCTGCTCTGCCTCTGGTGTGCCGAGGACCCCGCCTTCAACCGCCCGGGCAGGGGCTTTTTCAAGAATAAGCGCAACTGGCTGGCACTGGCCATGGCGTGGGGCATTGCCAACAACGGCGCGGCCTACTACCCGTATTTCACCTGCTTTTTCCTCTGCGTCACGGCGCTCTGCCTGATGCTGCGGGAACGCAGCTGGCGCGTGGGCCTGCCCTGCCTTGTGACGATCGCCGAGATCGTTGGCTGGATGATCCCCGACTTCTTCCCGATGGTGCTGGGCATCCTCAACGGGCAGGGCAGCACGCTGACCAACGGCGTCTACCGCAGCCCGGTCGGCGCGGACATCTACAGCCTGCGCATCAGCTCGCTGCTGCTCTCACCCAACGGGTACGGCGTGCAGAAGCTTGCAAACTGGCTGGGGCGCTACTTCCATATCCTGACCACCGATGAAGGCCCCATGTACAACGAGAATGCTTACGGCTACCTCGGCATTGTGGGCGTGCTGGGCTTTCTGGCGCTGCTTGTCCTGCTGCTGCGCAACTGGGACTGGCGGGCCGGCAAAACCGGGACGCCGCGCCTTGACGACCGTCTTTGGCTGCTGAGCCGCCTGAATGTCATGGCGCTGCTGCTGGCGACCATTGCGGGCTTCGGCGGCATCATCGGCATCCTTGTGCGGTTCATCCGCGGCTATAACCGCATCAGCCCCTATATTGCGTTTTTTGCGCTGCTGGCCGTGGGCCTGACGGCGGAAAAGCTGCTGACGCAGCACACCGGCCGCCGCCGCGGGGCGCTGCTGGCTGCCGCGGTGCTGCTGCTGGGCTACGGCTACTGGGAGCAGCAGGGGCTTTTCACCCCGGATTACGAAAAGGTCCAGAAGATCTGGTATCAGGACGCTGCCTTTATGGCGGAGGTCGAGGACGCAGCGGGGGAGGGTGCGATGCTCTTTACGCTGCCGTATATGAAAAATTTTGAGAACGGCTCGCTCAACAATATGTGGGACTACACGCTGCTGCGCGGCCCGCTGCACAGCAAGACCCTCAAATTCACCTACGGCGCGGGCTACGGCACCAAAAACGATCTCTGGTACAAGGAGACCAGCGCGCTAGAGCCTGAGGCGATGGTTGCCGAGCTGCGCGCACAGGGCATGACCGGCATCTATCTGGATCTGGACGGCTATGCCGTGGAGGACCAGCAGGCCACGCTGGCGGGGCTGACCGCCGCCGCAGGCTGTGCGCCGGGCGATGTCATCACAAGTGAGAGCGGGATGCTCTGCTACATCCCGCTCGGGCAGGAGTGACGGATGAAACTGCAAAAACTGACGGAAAAGCGATGGTTCTGGCCTGCCCTCTGCGCGGTGTCGGTCGTGTTCGGCTGGTGGTATCTCAGCATCACGACCTGCGCCCCGCTCGGCGGCGATGATGAGCTGATCAACCTGCAGAACTACTACTATATTACCCATACCTCCTTTGGGCAGAGCGTGCTGGATTACCTCGGCGATCTGTGGGTGCAGTTCACGCTGCAGAACGGGCGGTTCCGGCCGTTCTCCTCGCCGCCGGTGCGCGGGCTGACAAGCTGGTTTCTGGGGGATCTGGTCGGCTACCGCCTGTACATTCTGGCGTGGACCTACGCGGACATTGTGCTGACCGCATGGCTGGTGGGCAAGGCGTCCCGCAGCAAAAAGCTGGGCATTGCCTGCCTCTGCCTGCTGCCGATGATGTTCAGCGTCTGGCAGGACTCTACAGGCAACAGTCTGTATTCTTACGGTGCGCTGGTGCAAAGCACGCTGCTGCCCGCCCTTGTGGCAGGGCTGGCCGTGCTGCGCTGGCAGGACACCGGGCACAAGCGGTGGGCCGTGCTGGCAGGGTACTGCGCCTTCCAGTGCTGTGCCACCTTTGAGATCGGCTTTACCTATATCGTGCCGATCTTCGGCCTTGCGTGGCTGTACACCGATAAGGCGCGCGCCGCGCTGCGGCTGGCGGTGCCGGTGTTCCTCGGCGAGTGCGTGACGCTGGCCTTCAACATGGGGGCGCGGCTTGCCAACACGCTGCGGGCCGCAGGCATCCTTGCGGGTGATGTGCAGGGCATTGACGGCATATCGCCGAACTTTGATATTCCCGCGCTGCTGCGCACATGGCTGATGCAGATGTCGGCGGGCTTCCCGCTCAACGCGATGCTGGCAGGCCGGGTCCGCCCGGGCAGCATCCATCCGGCGGATGTCCTCTGCGGCGTTATGGTCGCAGGGGCCGCTGTGGCCGCACTGGCCGCACTGGATACGCTGCCGAACAAAAAGCAGAACCGTTTGCTGTTCCTTACCGGCCTTGCCATGCTCTCCGCCCCGGCGCTGCTGATCGGACTTTCGCCCAAATACCAGCAGCCCGGTCAGGTGGACTGGCGGCACGGCTACATCCCCCAGACGGTCGAAAGCTACGGCGTCGGCCTGATGGCGCTGGCGGTGCTGGTTGCGCTGCTGCGCTGGGCGCGCGGCAAGGCATGGTGGCCAAAGCGCCGCGCTGTGCTGTATGCTTTGCTGGCTGTCTGCATGGCGGGCTCGGTCGTCTGGCAGCGCGCCGCGACCCGCTCGGCCTATGAGGCGGGCGGCCGTGCCTACACGGTGTTTGGCGAGGGTGTCGCCGCCGGTCTGGCCGATGCCGCCGGTACCGACACGCCGGTCGTGACCGATTTCATGATCTGGGGCGGCCATCCCGTGGCAGAAAACGCCTTCTTCCTGCGGTATCACGATCAGGACGCCGATGCCCATGCGCTGCAGGTCTGGCGCACCGAGGATCACGCCGACGATGAGGCGGTCTACCGGCTGGGCTTCACGCTGGGGCAGGACAAGCACTACGACATTGCGTGGTGCGGTCTGGGCTATGGCGCAAACCCCGACGCGCTGACCGATGTGACGGTCTGCCTGCCCGCCGGTACAGCGCAGTATGCCGTGCTGTACTACACAACAGCGGACGGCGAGCAGAAGCGCACCGAGGTCTACACCGACAAGGAAGCCACGCTGCTCACGCTGACCGGCGAGACGATCCTTGCCGACAGCATCCGGCTGGAATAAAACAGGGAGGTGCCGCCCTTGGCACAAAACAAAAAAAATCGGCTGCTCTGGTTCCTATGCCTCGCGGCGCTGGCGGTGTTCGGCGCGGCGATGGTCTGGCTGCATTACCAACAGCTGTGCAGCCCCGGCGGCGGCGATGACCCGTACACCTCCGATCTGGGGCAGCATCTGTACTTTGCGCAGCAGGGCATGATCTACTCCACCGTGTCGCTGCTCATCGGCCCGGCCTACAATGTCGCCGGGCGCATCGGCATTGCCGTGCTGTTGGCGGTGTTCCATCTGGCGGCGGTCGCGGTGTTTGCATGGGGGCTGCGGGCTGCCCTGCCGGAAAGCCCCCGCCCGGTGCGGCTGCTTGTCAGCCTTGCGGTAAATCTGGCCACGGCGGTCTGGATGCCCCGGGGCGGCTACTGGTATCAGGGCACGGTGGGCGGTACGATCTACCATAACACGACCTATATCATGCTGGCCCCCTTTGCGCTGCTGACGATGCTGGCGTTTTACCGCGTCTGGCCCACGGTGCGCGGTCGGCTGGATCTGCGCAGCTATGCGGTGTACACTGTGCTTCTGACGGTGGCCACCAGCTTTAAGGCTAACCTGATCTTTGCGTTTGCCCCGGCGCTGCTGGTGCTTCTGATTGCGGATTTTGTGCGCAGCCGCGCTAAAAATCTGAAAAACGAGATCCTTATGGGCTGCAGCGTTTTCCCCGGCGTAGCGCTCTGCTTTGTGCAGGCAAAGGTGCTGTTTGCGGCGGAGGATTCCGGCATCCGGCTTATTTTCACGGTGCCGTTTGACCATCACCGTATGCTGTGGGGCCCCTTCAACGAGGCCGGTGTGCTGGGGCTGGCCCGCTCCTTCGTCTTTGCGGCGGCTGTGGGGCTGCTGCTGGGCCGTGCGGCGTGGAAAAGCTTCCGCTACCGGTTCAGCCTGTTCACCTTTGCGGTTTCGATGGCCGAGGCCCTGCTGCTGGTCGAGAGCGGCGAGCGGCTCTACCACGCCAATCTCTGGTGGGGGCCGTTCATCTGCTTCTGGGCATTCTGGCTGGAATCGGTCAGCGTTTTCCTTGCGCAGTGCCGCGCCAAAGCACCGCGGTGGCGGCTGATCCTCTGCGGGCTGGCGCTGGTCTGGCATCTGGCAAGCGGCATCTGCTTCCTTGTCATGCTGCTGTGCGGCGTGTCCTACAATGTGCCGATCCTGACCTATAATTTGTGGTAAGAAAAGAGCATGCCGCTGCGGCATGCTCTTTTGCGTATATGCGGTTCGGCGGGTTATTCCCCAAAATCCTCGGCGGCTTTTTTCATCATTTTGCGGATCGGCAGGTTGTACGGGCAGCGCGGCTCACAGGCGCCGCACTGGATGCAGGCCCCGGCCTTGGTCTGCAGGGTGGCGTACCGCTCGCGCCCCCACTGCTGCAGGCCATACCGGTTTAAGTACCCCTGAAACAGAAAGACGCTGGGGATCGAGATGCCCACCGTGCAGGGGGCGCAGTAGTTGCAGCGGCGGCAGAACTGGGTGCCCAGCGCGTCGCGGACGGCCTGGCAGGCGGCCTCCTCCCCGGCGGTAAGCGGGGCAATGTTGGCCGCGCCCGCTGCATTGTTTTCCAGCTCCTCCACCGTTGCCATGCCCGGGATGGCAACCGTCACCGCCGGGTTGGACAGCACATACCGCAGCGCCAGACGGCCGTCCTCGATCGCACCGCCGGCCAGCGGTTTCATGTCGATGAACGCCTTGCCTGCTGCGGCGCAGCGGTCGATGAGCGCCTTGCCCTGCTGCTCCACGATGTTGTAGGGGAACATGATCGTCTCGATCTCGGGAATGTCGAGCGCGGCCTCAAACACAGCGGCCAGATGCGCCGTGATGCCGATGTGCCCGACAATGCCGCGCGCCTTTGCCTCCAGCAGGGCCTCCATCGCGCCGCCGGGCGCAAGGATGGTCTTGAGCCCCTCCATGCTGGGGTTGTGGAACTGGAACACCTCGATGTGGTCGGTGCGCAGGTTCTTCAGGCTGGTGGCAAGCTCGGCCTCCATGTCGGCCTTTGTCAGGGCGCGGCATTTTGTGGCAAGGATAAAGTCATCCCGCAGGCCGGCCTCCTCGAGGGACTGGCCGATCCACGCCTCGCTGACTGTGTAGGCGCGCGCTGTGTCGATGTAGTTGACGCCTGCCTTGTGGGCAGCAATCAGCAGCTCCCGCGTGCCGGGCTGGTCGATGCGCTGGATCGGGATGCCGCCAAACCCCAGACGGGAAATTTTCAGACCTGTCTGACCAAAGTTGACATATTGCATAGTGTGCTCCTTTTGCTCTGCTGCGGGGCGTCGAGGACGCCGCCCCTACAAATTGTCCGTTACCCACATTATAGCAAATCCATCGCAAAAATCCAGACCCAAAGCCTTCCCCGGAGGGGGAAGGTGGCCCCGCAGGGCCGGATGAGGGGCGCGTTTGGCCACTATTGCCCGGTCAAAGGGTCGCTGCGGCAGGCTCTCCCCTCATCAGACCGCTTCGCGGCCAGCTTCTCCCCCAAGGGAGAAGCCTTTTTTCCGTTGACAAAACGGCCCCGCTGTACTACCATTAAACTGTATAAAAATAAGGTATAGGGGGTTCACGATGAAATACGGTTTTATCGGCTGCGGCAATATGGGTAGTGCCGTGGCGCGCGCAGTCTGCAAGGGCGCCGGGGCAGGGGATGTGCTGCTGGCCAACCGCACGCCCGCCAAGGCGGAAAAGCTGGCCGGTGAGCTGGGCTGCGCCTTCGGCACGAATGAGCAGGTCGCGGGCATCTGCGACTTTATCTTTCTGGGCGTCAAGCCCCAGATGATGGCCGACATGCTGGACGAGCTTTCTGCCACGCTGGAGTCCCGCGCCGAGAGCCGCCCCTTTGTGCTGGTCACGATGGCGGCCGGCCTCTCGATGCAGCAGATCCGGATGATGGCGGGCAGCGGCTATCCGATCATCCGCATGATGCCCAACACCCCCGTGGCGCTGGGCGAGGGCATGATCCAGTACTGCTCCGACGATGTGGAGCCTGAAAAAATGGCGGAGTGGCTTGCCGCAATGGCCCCCGCCGGCCGTCTGGACGCCGTGCCCGAGAGCATGATGGACGCGGCCAGCGCCGTGTCCGGCTGCGGCCCCGCGTGGGCGTACCAGTTTATCGAGGCACTGGCTGACGGCGGCGTGGCTGCCGGTCTGCCCCGCGCCAAGGCGCAGGAGTATGCCGCCCAGATGCTGCTGGGCAGCGCCCGCATGGTGCTGGAGACCGGTAAGCACCCCGGCGAGCTGAAGGACGCTGTCTGCAGCCCCGGCGGCTCGACCATTCAGGGCGTGCGCCTGCTGGAGGAGCGCGCCTTCCGCGGGGCTGTCACAGATGCCGTGCTGGCCGCCTATGAGAAAACAAAGGATCTGGGAAGGAAATAAGGCAGTAGGAAAAGAGAAAATTTATGCGTATAGTCGTTAAAGTGGGCACAAGCACGCTGGCACACCCCGGCGGGCTGCTCAACATCCGCCATACTGAGGATCTTGTCAAGGTGTGGAGCGATATTCAGAACGCCGGTCACCAGCTGATCGTGGTATCCTCGGCGGCGACCGGGCTGGGTGTCGGCAAGCTGCAGATCGAAAAGCCGTCCGACATCACGACCAAGCAGGCGGCCGCCGCCGTGGGCCAGTGCGAGCTGATGTACACCTATGACCGGCTGTTCGGCCAGTACAATCATACCGTGGCCCAGATGCTGCTGACATGGGAGGATTTCGACCATGAGCAGCGCCGCCGCAACCTGCAGAACACGCTGGAGAGGCTGCTGCAGCTGCGTGCCATCCCCATCATCAACGAAAATGACCCGGTCGCCTGCGAGGAATACTCTCTGGGCGACAATGACACGCTGGCCGCACTGGTGGCCACCTGCATCCACGCCGATCTGGTCGTGCTGCTGTCCGACATTGATGGGCTGTACACCGCCGACCCGCACACCCACCCCGAGGCAGAGCTGATCCCGGTGGTCGAGGAGATCACGCCGGAGATCGAGCTGCTGGCGGGCGGCGCAGGCTCCTCGCTGGGCACCGGCGGCATGCTGACAAAGGTCACGGCCGCCAAGCGTGCGACCGCTGCGGGCGTGGATATGATCATCACCAACGGCGCCCACGCCGAGGTGCTCTACGATATTGTGGAGGGCAAGCCCGTGGGCACCCGCTTTGTGGGCCGTAAAGCATAAGGGAGGTCTGACCCCATGACTACACAGGAAATTCTGCAGGCTGCGCAGGCAGCCCGTATGCCGCTGGCGCTGGCAGACACCGACACAAAAAATGCCGCGCTGGAGGCGATGGCGGTCGCGCTGATTGCCGCATCGGACACGATTCTGGCAGCCAACCGGCAGGATGTAGAAAACGCCCGGGGCCGGGTCAGCGATGTGATGCTGGACCGTCTGGCCCTGACCCGCAGCCGCCTGACCGACATGGCCAAGGGCATGCGGGAGGTCGCGGCGCTGCCGGACCCGGTGGGCGATGTGCTGCGCAAAATTGTGCGCCCCAACGGCCTTGTCATTGAAAAGACCGCTGTGCCGATGGGTGTCATCGCCATCATCTATGAGAGCCGCCCCAATGTCACCAGCGATGCCGCCGCGCTTGCCCTCAAGGCAGGCAGCGCCTGCGTGCTGCGCTGCGGCCGCGATGCATGGGCCAGCTGCCACGCTATTGTGGAGGCACTGCGCGCGGGGCTGCGCAAGGCCCGCCTGCCGGAGTGCGCCGTGAGCCTGCTGTCGGATACATCCCACGCCAGCGCCAACGAGCTGATGACCGCCGACGGGCTGGTGGATCTGCTGATCCCCCGCGGCGGCGCCGGGCTGATCCGCGCCTGTGTCGAGAACGCCACCGTGCCCTGCATCCAGACCGGCACCGGCATCTGCCATGTCTATGTGGACAAGGCCGCTGACCTTGCGATGGCGGTCAATATTGTAGAGAACGCCAAGACGAGCCGCCCCAGCGTCTGCAACGCCGAGGAGGCGCTGCTGGTACACCGGGATGTGGCGGCTGAATTTCTGCCGATGGTTGCGCAGCGCCTTGTCGCGGACCGCATTGCGGCGGGGCTGACCCCGGTGGAGCTGCATCTGGACGCGCAGGCCGCTGCCATCATTGACGGCGTACCAGCAGTGGCCGAGGATTTTGACACCGAGTATCTCGACTACAAGCTGAGCGTGGCGGTCGTGGAGGATGTCGATGCGGCGATCGCCCACATTGCCAGACACTCCACCCATCACAGCGAGGCCATCATCACGGCCGATGCCGCCGCAGCCCAGCGGTTCACGGCCTGTGTGGACAGCGCGGCGGTCTATGTCAACGCCAGCACCCGCTTTACCGATGGCGGAGAGTTCGGCCTCGGCTGCGAGATGGGCATCAGCACCCAGAAGCTCCACGCCCGCGGCCCCATGGGTCTGGCAGAGCTGTGTACCTACAAGTACATCATCCGCGGCAGCGGCCAGATCCGCGGCGGTGCAAGCGCCAAGATGAGCTGCTACACAAACAAATAAGGCTTCCCCCTTGGGGGAAGCTGTCAGCGGCCCCGTCCGCTGACTGATGAGGGTAGACCTTACCGCTGTAGTCCGTTCACCGGCCGCTATGGCGGGCTTTGCCCTCATCCGGCCTCGGTCGGAGCCTCGGCCACCTTCTCCCGAGGGAGAAGGCTTCCATAACGTAAAAACACCTGCGTCCGAAAACGCAGGTGCTTTTATTTTACCCAATATTCATATCCACGGGCTTGGAGATGCCGTTGACGCGGCCGGAGCCGGTGTACTGCCAGATGTTGTACTTGTAGCTGAAGCTCAGCTTGTCGCGGTACTGGGCGATCCAGATGTTGTACTTGCTGATGTTCGCAAAATTCAATGCGTTGTAGAACCAGCTTGCGTAGGAGTAGACGCCGGCGCTGTAGCCTGCGCCGCGGATCGTCTCGCAGAAGGCAACCGCACAGGCGGTGCGCTCAGCCGCGCTCAGCGCGTTGGCACGGCCGCCGCCCACGCTCTCGGTGTCGTAATAGACGCCGAGCGGCAGGCTGTAGCCGCTGACAAGGCTCAGCACCATGCTGGCCTCCTCGACGGCCTCCTGCTCATTGACGGCCTGACTGTAGAAGTAGACGCCGACCTTGAGCCCGGCGTTGATGGCGCCCTGAATGTTGCGGCGGTAGGTCGAATCCTCGACCAGTGCGCCGCTGCCGTAGCCGCGGTAGCCGCAGCGGATGATGGCGAAGGTGATGCCGTCATTTTTGACGGCGTTCCAGTCGATGCTGCCCTGGAACTTCGAGACATCAATGCCGCGCGCCGTGCGGTTCAGCGCGCCGTCCGCACCGAAGGTGTAGATGTTGCCCTGAATGACCTGCTGGCCGGTGACCGGCTGGTGGGTCGCGGGATCATAATAGTAGGTAACACCGTCTATATCCTGCCAGCCGGTGTACTCATACTGGGTGGTGTCGGTGCTTGTCACGGCAAAGCCGTACCCGGCCAGATCCTTGGCCTCAATGTCGCTGGGCCAGCCGGCGGTGGGGTCAACGGGGGTCGGCGCTGCGGTCGGCTCTGGTGTGGGGGTGACAGTCGGCTCCGGGGTCGCGGTCGGCTCCGGTGTGGGGGTGACAGTCGGCTCCGGGGTCGGCTCGGGCGTGGCAGTCGGCTCATTGCTCGGCTCCGGAGTGGGCTCGGGGGTCACAGTCGGTTCGGTAGTTGCTTCGGCAGTCGGCTCCGGGGTCGTTTCGGCGGCGGGGGTCGCAGCAGCGCCCTCGTTCAAGGCAGTGCTCTCGCCGGGGGCGTCCTCGCGGTGGACCCACGCCATGCGGTGGCTGGCGGCGCCCAGCAGTGTGATGGAATCCCTTGCGCCTGCCGCCCAGGCGGCGGTGTTGCTGTTTGCGGCGTAGCTTGTGTCGCGGGTCGCGCCGATAAGCTCCTTGGTGCCGTCCCGGTAGACGGGCCAGTAGGGGGCTTCGCTGCCGTTCGCCAGCAGCAGATGTCCGCTGCTGCTCAGCTTTGCGGTGTAGGTGGTCTTGGTGCCGACCTCCGTCCGGGCGCTGTCGGCGTAGGTGACGGTGTCGGTCACCTCGTTGACGATGGGGGCCGACCCGGCGTTGCTGACGCCGGAGTCCTCGGCGCTCTCGTTGACCTGACTGGCCTGAACGATCTTCTCCTTGACGGCCTGCACATCGGCCTTGTAGACGACCTTCTCCTTGACGGTCACGGCCTGCGCCTCAGGCATTATGTACCCCTCGATGGGCTGCACCGCCACGGTGTAGTCACCGGGGGTCACATCCTCGGCCAGCGCTGTGCCGGTCTCGGTGTCCAGCGGGTAGTCGGTGGCCTGACCCTTGGCATCGGTCAGGGTGACGGTGGCCTCCACGCCCAGCAGCGGGGTTTTGTCCGGTTCTTCTTCCGTGTCCGGGGCGGCGGTCTGTGCAGGGGCAGCCTCATCGGTGACCGGCTCGACAAACAGCGTCACGCCGACATCCTGTTGGATCACGCTGGTCTCAAGCGTCAGCGGCTTGTCCGGCTCGGGGGTCGGGCTTGGCGCGGGGGAGGGGGTCGGTGTGGCCGCAGCCTCAGGCGTGGCGGTCACAATGGGGGTCGGGCTTGGCTCGGGGGCGGTGAAGGGCGTAAAGCCTGCGGCAAATGCGCCCAGACCGATGCTGGCCGCAAGCGCCACTGCCGTGCCGCCGGCCGCCAGCTTGTACAGCGGCAGCCGCACAAAGGTGCTGCCGGAGAAATAGCGCATGGGGTTCTTTTTATTAAACATTTCTGTTCCTCACAGTGGTCATCGTGGTATGGCCGCATCCAGCGGCGCTGTTTTTGGATAAAACTTTACATATTGCATCATACCATGAAAAATCCCCCCGCCGCAAGGGGGCAGGGGGAAAAAGCTGCACAGAAAAACGCCGAAATTTTCCACGGAGAAGCGGCACGAATGTTGAAAATGTGACACGCCGGAAACATTTCTTCAGTCATATTGCGGTTGGGGCGCCGGTCAGTCACCAGCGGTTGTGTTGGGCAAAAATTCTTCGACCAGCAGGTCCACACAGGCACCGTAGCTGCGCATGCCCAGCGTCTGGCCGTAGCCCTGCAAAAAGGTGGTGTATACCTTTTCGCCGGTCTCGCGCACGGGACCCTCCCACTGCTTCCAGTAGGCATTGTTGGCGGCAAGGTCAGTCTGGGCCTCGGCGCACAAAAGGCGGTAGCTCTCAGCGGCGCGCGCCGGGTCGGCCGTGTAGAGCGCGTTGGACAGATGCAGATAGCCGAACAGCCACCCGGAATACCGGTACGCGGCCCTGCCGCTGGCGGTGGCCGCCATCACGCCGACAAAATTTGCCTCCTGCTCGGGCGCGACACCGCGCTGATGCGCCAGCTCATGGGCGATCGTTACCGGCAGAAAGACCGCCGGGCAATCGACATTCAGCGTGCTTTCGCCGACCAGCGGGCAGAGGTAGCCGGTGAAGCCCCATGCGCTCATCAGCTTGGAGTAGACAGCAGGCTTGGGGCGGCGCTCCGGCCCGGAGAGAAAGGGCCAGCGCTCCGTCAGCGGGTCATACAGGCCGCTGCAGCCGGCAAAGATCTCGGCCTTGTCAACGGCAAACAGGCCGTCTGCGTCCCGCTCGGTCAGGGGGGCCGTTTCGTTGACCCTTTCGGCAAACCAGTCGGTCACGGCGGCCAGTGCCTCGGTGCTGACGGGCGGCGCGGTCATACCGGCCTTCTCGGCAAAGCCGGTGCCGTAGTACTGGGTGCCCCACAGGGCGCAGACCCCGGCATAGCCCCAGACCAGCAGCACAGCGGTGTGCAGGGCCCAATCGGCCAGCCTGCGGCGGCGCACCGCCCGCACCAGCAGGGCCAGCGCACCGAGGCAGAGCACCGTGGCGCCCAGCTCGCAGGCGCTGAAGGGCAGCGGGTCCACCGCGAACGAGATGCCCCGCTTGACGGGCATTGAAACATGCGCAAGCCACCAGTCCATGGCAGTGCGGCTGCTGCGTGCCGCCGCAAATACCCCCAGTGCCGCGCCGCCGCCCACCAGTGCGGCCAGTCCGCCCCGGTGGGCGCGGCACCAGCCAGAAAGTTTTTTCATAAGGTAAAGCCCCCGTTGGTTTTTGTACCATTATACAAAGAACCGGGCCTCGCTGTCAAAAAACGCGCATTGCCGTTTTGCAGAGGGCGGAGATATCTTTTTCTTGCCCTATTGCCCCAAAAGCGGTATAATACAATAGAATATCTGTAAAATTGTGTCCGCCGGGCTGTCCGGTCGGACTGCTATAGTATGGAGGCATTTGCTATGTCTGGATTTATCCCGCTTTCTGTCCCGAATTTCGGCGCGCGTGAGGCCGAGCTCGCCGGGCTGGCCATCACTTCCGGCTGGGTATCGACCAGCGGCGGCAAGGTCACCGAGTTTGAGGAAAAGCTCGCCGCCTATGTGGGGATGCCCCGCGCCGTGGCCTGCAACGCCGGTACCAGCGCGCTGCATCTGGCAGCCATGGCCGCCGGCATTACCCGCGGGGACGAGGTCATCGTCCCGACGCTGACTTTTATCGCCGCTGTCAATCCGCTGACCCGCTATGTGGGGGCCGAGCCGATTTTCATTGGCTGCGACGACAGCCTGTGCATTGACCCCGACGCGGTGGAGGATTTCTGTGCTAACCACTGCGAGCTGCGGGACGGCAAGCTGTACAATAAAAAGACCGGCGCGCATGTCAAGGCGCTGGAGGTCGTGCATGTCTTTGGCAATCTGGCCGACATGCCCCGCCTGATGGCCATTGCCGAGCGGTACGGCCTTATTGTGATCGAGGATGCGACCGAGGCCCTCGGCACCCGCTGCACCAACGGCCCCTATGCGGGCAGGTTTGCAGGCACCATCGGCGATATCGGCTGCTACAGCTTCAACGGCAACAAGATCATCACGACCGGCGCGGGCGGCGCAGTGGTATCCAACCACGCCGACTGGGCCGAGCATGCCAAGCACCTCTCCACCCAGGCCAAGGCCGATATGCTGCAGTTCCTGCACGATGAGGTCGGCTACAACTACCGCATGACCAATGTGCAGGCCAGCCTCGGCATTGCCCAGCTGGAGCGGCTTGAGGGATTCATCGCCCACAAAAAGGCGCTGTATGACCGCTATGTGGCGGCGCTGGACGGCGTCAAGGGGCTGCGCATCCTGCCCTTCCGTGAGGAGGCATGCCGCGCCAACCACTGGTTCTTCAGCCTGTATGTGAAGGATGCCGGCCTTGACCGCGACACCGTGATTGAAAAGCTGCAGGCGCAGCAGATCCAGACCCGCCCGGTGTGGGCGCTCATCCATGAGCAGGCCGATTACCCCCGCAACGAGGCCTACGGTCTGGACAAGGCGCTGGACTACCGCAAGTATATTGTCAACCTGCCCTGCT
>OGXE01002540.1_pt1 | contig 13537 bp, 10 predicted proteins | sample 1576181 | NCBI WGS metagenome assembly OGXE01 (sample SAMEA3541478, study PRJEB24748) | human gut metagenome | biome: human gut; feature: human-associated habitat; material: faeces | place: China | collected 2012 | reverse complement strand
CGCTCAGTCCAATTTATCAATTCATTGGAATATGCCGATTTAGCCTCATATTTTACCATCTGATAGGTACCATCTGGAATATAGTTCTGTTGATACTTCCAAAATCTTCCCTCTTCTATGGCAATCAAAACTGTCGCAACAAGTCCTAGAAAAACAATAATCCCAATCTTCCATTTTTTTGCCTTAGTCATACCTCTCCCCTTCATATTAGCCTACTCTTTAATACTATTTTACCAAAAATAGAGAGGAAATCTGTGACTTGACTACCAAAGAAAAAGAGGTTGGGAACTCATACTCTCAAACCTCTTTTCATCTATTTACTTTTTAAGATCCTCAGCACCAATGACTGGGTATTCGGTCAATCCTGATACTACTTCTTTAGCCTGGTCTGATTCTTCTGATTTTTTCTCAAGATCAAACTTAGGTGCATCTTTTTCATAAGCATTAATGATATCGGCAACAACTGGGTGACGTACGACATCACTGGCAGAGAAATGAACAAAATCAATAGCCTTGATTCCCTTCAATTTCTCCATGGCATCGACAAGACCAGATTTAACACGACGTGGAAGGTCAATCTGACTCATATCTCCATTGACAATCATCTTAGAATTAAACCCAAGACGAGTCAAGAACATCTTCATCTGCATGATGGTTGTATTTTGCGCTTCATCAAGGATAACAAAGGTTTGAAATAAGCGCGCATATCCAGCCGGGCCTTGCCGGGATTTGCCGACTTATACTCCCAGTGGGCCTGTCCCACATAGAAAGCCACACGGCTGTACATTCCATTCTCCAGCGAAGAAATAAATTTATGCAACTGGGCGGGAGTACCCGAAGCGCATAATGCCAGATGAGCCAGGTCCAGCCCGTACGCGTTTTCCAGCGGTGGGCGCCGCAGGCAGTACACGCTGATTTCATGCTCCCGGCACAGCGCATTCATGATGCGCGTCAGGACGCGGGAGACTCCCCCCACGCCGAAATGTTCCCAGGCGATGAAACAGATATTCATGAGTAAACGGAAAGGGTTCGGTTCATCTGGGCTTTTCCGCCAGCTTGGAGAGCAGGTTTTCCCACAGTCCGGCGATGCGGGATTTGCCGAATTTCCCGCTGCTCCGGAAGCAGGCCGCGGACATGGCTTCCCTCTTCCCTCCGTCCCTCATCAGGTCCAGGAGCCGGGCGGCGTACTGCTCCAGGTCAAAGGGAGGGACCAGGATTCCGGTCCGGTCCGGTTCAATGATGTCCCGCACGGCGGTAAAGGATTCAAAGGCCATCGGGATGCAGCCGTGCTGCATGCCTTCAATCAGGACCATGCCGAAGCCCTCAAAGGTGGACGTCATGCACAGGATTCCGGCTTTGCGGTAGTATTCTTCCGGATGGTCCGTGGCTCCTTCAAAGGAATAGTTGGTGCAGCCGCATTCCTCCGCCAGCGCGGCCAGGTATTCCCGGTCCGGTCCGTCCCCCACGATGCGCAGGAACCAGCCGGGTTCCCGGCGGCAGACCATGCTCCATATCTTCAGCAGGCGGTCCACCCCCTTCACTGGATTGTCCAGCCTCCCCACGAACAGGACTTCCCTGGCCTTTCCGGAAGGGATGCTCCCGTTCTCAAAGGAATTCATGTTGGGGATGGCGGTGATTTTTTCCTTCCGGACTCCCGGCAGAAAGTCGTAAAAGTCCTGTTTGAAGGACTCTGACAGGACGACGAAGGCGTCCGCCTGCGAAATGCGGAGATAGAAATTCCTGCGCCACGTGACGTTGTAATACATCCTTTTCAGGAAAGGCGCGCGGAGGCGGCCGCGGATGTCCGAGTGGTGCATGTCGACAATGGCGGGAGTTTTCCCGGAAAAGGCTTCCAGAAGGCGCTTCCTGCCTGCCGGACCGGGGAACAGGGCTCCCGCCCCCAGCAGTTCCCCGTCATGAATGATGATATCCGGCTGCCGTTCCTCCAGGGCCTGCCTGAAAGCCGCCTGCCGCTCCTCCCTTATCCGGGAGGAAGGAGTGGGCAGGATTTTCTGAATCCCGGAAAAGGGCTCATAGGGGGTGTTCCGGTACCAGCTCACGATGGCGCATTCATGCCCATGGGCCTGCAATTCATGAATCAGATTGCACATGGTGCGCTCCACCCCGCCGCAGGATGGATTGAGCGTGCCCATGAAACAAAAGAGAATCTTCATTGAAAGGTGGACGGTTAGTGCTGAAGCAGGGAGTTCCATTCCCGCACGACGTTCGCCGGGGAGAAAAGGGCGGCATGCTGCGGGCCTGCCTGCGCCATGGCGGAGCGGAGGGGGTCGTCCTGCATCAGGCGGAGGAGCTGGCGCGCGTATTCCTCCTCGTCAAAGGGGGGGGCCAGGATGCCGGTTTCACCGGGGATGACGAGGTCGCGCACGGAGGCGTAGCTGTTGAAGGCCATGGGAACGCAGCCGTGCTGCATGGCTTCCGGCAGAACCAGCCCGAAGCCCTCAAACGTGGAGGTCATGCAGAAGATGGAGGCCCGCCGGTAATAGGGGGCCGGGTTCCGGAAGCCTTCAAAGGAAACGTTGGAAAGTCGCAGGCGTTCCGCCAGTTCTTTCAGGGCGGCGGCGTCCGGGCCGTCTCCCACAATGTCCAGGTGCCAGTCCGGCAGGGATTTTCCGGCGCGCGCCCATATCCTCAGCAGTCTGTCCACGCCCTTGACGGAGTTGTCCAGCCTGCCGACGAAGAGGACGCGTTGTTCCTTTTCCTGCGGCAGGGGCGGCGCTTCAATCGGCGGGACGGGGTTGGGAATGGCCGCCAGTTTTTCCGCAGGCGTGCCGGGAGCCAGCAGCCGGAATTCCTCCATGCCGCCGCGGGAAAGAGTGACGATGCGGTCATAATTGGCCGCCAGTTCCCGGAACAGGCTTTTTTGCAGCCGCCGCGCCCGGAGCCGCTTCACGGGGAGCGCCAGTGCGTTGAACAGGAAGTCCCTGCATTTTCCGGAGAAGGAGGCGGCGCCCCGGCGCTTGTGGACAAGATGGTAATAACGCAGGGCGGAGTATTGGGAGCTGTGCTGCACGGCGACCAGCTTCACGGGAGCCTCCTCCATCTGGGTGCGCGTGCGGAAGATGCCCCAGCGGCCCGTGACGCCCCCCTCCGTCTGGTCAATAAGCACGTCCGTCTTTTCCTCCCGCAGCAGTTTCAGCAGGTAGTCCCTCTCTCCGCTGCGGGAAAGGCCGGAAGGAAGGAAGGCGAGGGGTACGGGCGCAAAGTACGTTTCCCCCAGCCTGTTTTTCTCACGGCAGAGCAGCAGAACCCTGTGTCCGGCGTCCCGCAGCATTTCAGCCAGGCCATGGGTGGCGCGCTCCATGCCGCCCTGCTTGCCCAGAGGCTCGTAAGGGAGATAGATGACGATGTTGCTCATGGTTATTCTTGCAGGCATTCCATCCAGAGGGGAATCACTTTTTCCGGTTGATAATTGGTTAATACCCTGGTGCTGGGCGGCACGTAGGGGCCGCTCATCAGCTCATCCAGCTCCCGGGCGAAGAGGCGCAGGCTGAAGGGCGGAATGAGCCGCCCCGTCTCCCGGTCCGGCAGCATATCTTCAGCAGCGTGGAAGCTGTTGAAGGCGATGGGGGTGCAGCCGTAGGAAAGGGCCTCGTTAATCACCATGGGCATGCCTTCGTGCGTGGAGGTGAGGCAGAGTATCCGGGCCTTCCGGTAGTAGGGCGCGGGGTCCTGCACTCCTTCAAAATGGACGTTTTCCAGGTTCAGCCGTGCCGCCAGCCGTTCCAGGTTGCCGCGTTCCGGGCCGTCCCCGACCAGGTACAGGCGCCAGTCCGGATGCAGGGGCTGCACCCTTTTCCAGACCTTCAGCAGGCGGTCCGCCTTCTTGGGGGAATCCACCAGCCTCCCCACGTAAAGAACGGCTTTTTCCTTCCCGGAAATGCCGGGCTGCACGGGATCATAGGTCAGCAGGTTGGGAATGGCGTACAGGCGCGCCCTTTCCGGTGCGCCCGCCAGTTGAAGGGCGTCTTCCGTGTAGCGAGGGGAAAGGAACACCACCTTGTCCGAGCCGCGGAACATGTCCCTGTATTTCCTCCTCTTGTTGCTGACGGCCACATGCTTTTTGTACGGCAGGAGCGCCCGGCGCAACAGCGTTTTCACGGTGTTGCCCCAGGTGCTGAAATCCTTCCGGAGCAGGGCGGAAAAGTAATCCAGCCCGGTATGGACGTCAAAGGAGATCCAGGAGACGATGGACGCCTGGACGGAAAGGCGCTCATGGCTGAAAAAGAAGGAGTCGTCCTGGTTGGCTCCGCAGTTGATGATGCAGTCCGTCTGCTGCCCGGCGCACAGGGTTTCCACGTACTCCCTGTTTTCCGCGCAGGAGAGCGTGCCTGTGCGGGGAAGGAGGAAATAAGGCGGTTCCGCAGGCAGTGAATCCGCGCCCCGGAGGGACAGGAAGGAAACCCGGTGGCCGTGCCGTGACAGGGCCTGCGCCAGAAGATACGCCGCCCGTTCCGTTCCGCCCGCATGGGGCAGGATGGGATGGTCAAAATAGAAGAGCAGGTTCATGGCGGCGGAACGGGAAGGCAAATGGGACAGTGAAAGGGGATATTACCGGGTTTGGAAAAAGTAGCGGACGGGATTGCCCGTGGTACCCGCCTTGGACAGCAGCCGGGTGACGCCGTAGTGCCACGGGCACGGAAGGCTGTTTTTCCTGAAGGCCTGCCTGTTCTGGCGCGTATTGCGCAGGATGGCCCGCAATCCCGCCGTGCTGGAACCGCCGGTGCGCATGAAAACCATGTTGCGGTCGATATAGGCTGTGGAGACGCGGTTCTTTTCAATAAAGCGGAGCATCAGCTCAAAATCCGCCGCGCTGCCGATGGAGGGGTCAAAGCCGCCATAGCGGGTGAAGCAGTCCTTTTTGCAGTAGAACGTGGGGTGCGCCGGGCACCATCCGCGCTGGAAGGAGCCGGGCTTGTAGTCCGTTCCGCGCCATGTCCGGACGACTTTCCGGGCCGCATTGATGTAATGCAGGTTGCCGTGAACGGCGTCCGTCCCGTGCTGCGCGAAGGCTCCGGCAATGGTTTCCAGAACGCCGTTGTCCTGGTAATAGTCGTCCGCGTTCAGAAAGCCGACGACGTCTCCGGAACTCATGCGGACACCCTTGTTCATGGCGTCGTAAATGCCGTTGTCCGGTTCGGAAATCCATTTCAGCCGCCCGTGGAAGCGCCCTTCAACGTCCTGAAGCATTTCCAGGGTGCCGTCCGTGCTGCCGCCGTCCACGACCAGGTATTCATAGCCGGTCCAGGACTGCGCCAGCACGCTTTCCAGGGTGTCCTGGAGAGTGGCGGCGCTGTTGCGGCAAACGGTGATGACGGTGATTTTCATGGCGGCGGATGCAGGGAAAAAGCGGGCGTCCCGCCCTTCCCGGCGGAGAAGGGGTTACAGGCGGAGTTTGGTGAGCATGTTGGCATTGTGGGCGTCTGTTCCCCACCACAGGTACAGGTTTTCCTTCTGGAATTTCCGGGCGGCCGCCTGGCAGGATTTCCCGTAAAGCCCGAACAGGGAGCCTATGTTCCCCTGGAAGCTGATTCCCTGTGAGGCCAGGGCAGCCAGTTCCTCCGGAGGCATGATCTTCCCGTAGCGTTCCGGATGGGCCAGGACGGGAACGAAGCCTTTCTCCTGGACCAGTTGGAGCCTGTCCCTCCAGGCGCTGGGAAGGCGGAACTGGGGAAGCTCCACGAGCAGGTGGCTGCCGTCGTGGCTGAGCGGCTCTTCCTCCTCAAGCGCCTGTTCAAAATGGTGGTCCAGCATGTATTCCGCCGCCAGGCGCAGGTCGAAATCCCGGTCCGGCAGTGCATCCAGAAGCTGCTGGAAGCGGGCCTTCAGGCGGGCGGGCGTGTTGGAGGGATAGCGGCTGCTGATGTGGGGGGTGCAATAGGCTCCCCTGAATCCTTTTTCTTTCAATCGGGAAATGATTTCCAGACTGTCCCGGAGGATGTGCGCTCCGTCGTCCACGCCCCACAGCAAATGGCAGTGCATATCCATTCCGTCCGGACAGAGCGCAGCGGTTTTAAACCTGGGTTGAAAGAGGGAGGAAAACAAGGCCGGGAATCAGGAGGGGTTGTTCTTGGAGGTGTTGCCGTAGTGGTAGCCGTAGCCGTAATAGCTGTAGCTGCTGGATTTGAAATCCACGGCGTTGATGACGAAGCCCATGTTCGGAAGCTGGCCGGATTCCGCAAGCTGCTGGACGGTGGCGATGTGCCGCTTGTCTATCCTGTTGCTGCGGATGACGTACAGGGAAATATCCGCGTGGCTGGCGAGGATGGCCGTGTCTGCCAGGATGCCGTATGGCGGGGAGTCAATGATGACGGCGTCATAGCGTTCCTTGAAGAGGCGGATGAGCTCCTCCATTTCCGGCAGGGAAAGGAGGGTGACCGGGTTGGGAACCTGGGGCCCGGCGTACAGGATGTCCACTCCGGGATGTTCCGGCAGGGTGCGGATGACGGAGAACGGGTCTTCCACCTTGCGGAGAAGGATGGTGCTCAGCCCCTTGCGGCCCTTGCCGTCAAGCTGCTTGGACAGGGAGGCCTTGCGCAGGTCCCCGTCAATGACCAGGACGCGCTTGCCGATGTTGGCAAAGGACATGGCGAGGTTGGCGGAGATGAACGTTTTCCCTTCCCCCTGCATGGTGGAGGTGAGGAGGATGACGTGCCCCTGGTTCCGGGTGACGGGGAGCATGGAGTCCGCATTGTGGCACAGGATCTGGAAATACTCAGAAATGACGGAGTGTTCATCCGTGAACATGCGGGCCACCTGCCGCTGCTCCTTCTTGGTCATGGCCGGAAGCTCCGCGACCACGGGAAGGTGCGTGACGGCGTTCAGGTCCTTCCTGTTCTTTATCTTGTTGTTGAGCAGGGCCAGCCCCAGGAAGCCGAGGATGCAGACGATGGCGCCCCCCGCCGCCGCGGTCAGCACGGATTTTCTGGTGTTGGGGGAGATGGGGTAATCCGTGCCGTGGGCGGATTCCAGCACGCGCGCGGAGGATTCCGTCAGGGCCAGCGTCAGGTCGTTTTCCAGCTCCTTGCTTAAAAGCGTCAGGTAAAGTTCCTCCTTCACCCGGTGTTCACGGTCCAGGGGGGTCAGCTCCCGGGCCTTTCCGGAGGTGGCCGTCAGCCGCTTGGCGATGTCCTGCCTCTTCCTGGTGAGTTCCTGGAGTTTCAGCTCCAGATTGTTGCGGAGATTGTCCAGGGACCTGGACGCCGCGCTGCGGGTGGCGTCCATCCTCTTCGTGAGGGTGACGACAATGGGGTTCTGCCCCCCGGCACTTCCGGCGACCTTCTGGTATTCCAGGTAGGCGGCGTTGTAGGCTTCAATCTGCCGGGAAACCCCGGAATCCGCAATGCCGGTATCCAGGGAAATGAGACCCGCCTTGTGGCCCAGGGCGTCCAGGTTTTCCTTCAGGCCGTCCGCCAGCTTCATCTGCGTCTGGAGCTCAAAGATGGAATTGTCCAGGGTTTGGGCCGCGTTGAAGTCTGCGGAGATGGACGCTTCCGTGTCTGCGATGATGTCGTTTTTGATTTTGATATCATCCATTTTCTGGTCCACTTCCTTCAGGTCCGCGCCGATCTGGCCGCGCTGCCGCCGGATGAAATCCTTCGTCTTCACCGCCTTCGTGCGGCGTTCCTCCGTGGAGTGGTCATTGTAAACCGCGATCAGCTTGTTCAGCGTGTCCGCGGCCTTGTCCGGATTGGTGGAGGTCAGCGTCATTTGCAGGATGCTGGATTCCTTGGCGTCCGGACGCGTGACCGTAAAATTGGCAAGGAGCTGGTCCGCAGCGGCGTTCACGGGAATGCGGCGCACGGTGATGGTGGTCCCGGAAACGGTTTCCGGCATGTTGGAGGTGGGGTAAACCGTGACGGTGGCGAAGGGGAGGGAAATGGGGGCGTGGAGCTTCCCTTTCTCCTGGATGGGGTTGCCGGCGGCGTCATGGTACGTCAGCGTCACGGCGTTTTCCGGCTCCAGCGTAACGTCAAAGGTGCAGAAGCGGTTCTCCGCGATGTCGTCAAACGTCACGGTGATGGGGCTGTCCTTGTACAGGTCTATTTGGCGCAGGTCCTGCTGCTTCCAGTAGGAGACGTTCAGCGTCAGGTCCTCCACCGTGTTCCGCATCACTGTGCTTGAGCGGAGGATGAAGCTTTCATTGGCCAGGTTGGCGGCTCCGGAATCCATGCCCAGTTCCACCTTGATGCGGTCCGAGGAGGAGGAATCCTTGTTGGATTCCCGCATGATGACGCTGGCCGTTTTTTCAAAAATGTAATTCTGCTTGCCGGTCACGTAATAGGCTCCGTCGCCTCCGAGAAGGGCGAAGAGCAAAATCCAGTACCAGCGTCTCAGAAGGATGCTGGTGATGACATCCAGTGACAGGGAAGATTCCGGTTCCTCGGCGGGAGGGGCTGCGGGGGGAGCAGGAGTATCTGGCATAAAAAGGAATCAATCAAAGAAGGCTCCGCCTTTCCGGAGGACGGAAAGGCGGGAAATGGGGGGATGTGCGCTTACAGGGCGCACAGGGCAACGATGCCGATAATCAGGCCGAGGCCGGAAGCCGTCCAGCCGATGTATTGGACGGTATCGCTGCGGGTGTTGATCTTGCGTTCGGCAGGCGTCACGTAAATGGTGTCGTTCTGCTGAATGTAATAATAGGGGGACTGGAAGAGATCCTTGCTGCGGAGGTCCACGGTGGCGATCTGGCGGCGTCCGTTGGTTTCACGGATCAGGGTGATGTCCCGGTTGCCGTCGATGTTCAGGTCTCCGGCGCGGCTGAGGGCTTCCAGAATCGTCAGGCGCTGGCCGTCCACGTTGTAGGTGCCCGGGGAGGCCACTTCACCCAGGACGGAGAACTTGAAGTTGGTGATCTGGACGTTGACGGAGGCGTCGCTGATATAGTCCCTGTTCCGCAGGGTGGCGGCAATTTCATCCCCCAGCCGGGAGCAGGTCTTGCCGGCCGCCTTGATCTTTCCGATGACCGGCAGGACGATGTAGCCGTTGGCGTCCACCAGGTAACCCTTCCGTGAGCTGGTGCCCTGGCTGCTGGACCCTATTTCGGAGACGGCAAAGGGGGCGGCCAGTTCAGGCTGCTTGCTGCTGACGGTGATGGATAACTGGTCGTCCTTCTGGATGACGGTCTGGTAATTCCCCTTGATCTTTTCATTGGTCTGTCCGGAGACGTCCTGGATATACAGGACTTCCTTGGGGCTGACGCAGGAGGGCAGGAGGGAGGAAGAGGCCAGCGCTGCGGAGCAGAGGGCGGCTTTGCTGATTAGGTTGTTGATGTTCATTGGTTGGAGAGAGGTTGGATGGAGGTATTCAGAATGATCTTCTGGGAAGGGGGGGAGGAGGGCAGGGAAAGGTCGTTATGAACGAGGGTCTGCCCCAGCTTGCTCTGGAACGCCTCGTTGCACTGCTGGATTCCTTCACGGATGACGACCGTGCGGGCCGTCTGGAAAAGGAGGGAGAGATCCATTCTCAGATTGACGTTCTGGACGTAGATCAGGTCATAGCAAAGGCGGCGGCAGAAGGGGATGCCATTGCGGCCGTGGATCTGGGCCATGCCGGTGATGCCGGGGCGCACGGAGCAGCGCTTCCGGCAGTAGTTGGGCGGGAATCCCGCCATCTGGGTGGGGATCCAGGGACGGGGGCCCACAAAAGCCATGTCACCCTTCAGGATGTTGATGAGCTGGGGAAGTTCGTCCAGGGAGGAGCTGCGGAGGAAGCGCCCCAGCGGGAACAGCCTCTGCTCATCGGGCAGGAGCTGCCCGTTTTCATCCTTCCGGTCGTTCATCGTTTTGAATTTGATGATCTTGAACAGTCTTCCCCTGTACCCTACGCGCGTTTGAAGAAAAAACGGGGATTTCCCTGTAGAAAGTACAAGAAGTACCGAAACGGTCAGCAGCAGCGGAATGAGGATGATGAGAGCTATTCCGGCAAGGAGGCTTCCAAGAAACGGTTTGCAGATATGTATGTACATAAGCGGCGCGGCAGAATTACCGGATTGCAAATCCGATGTCAATAGTAATCATTAAAGAAAAAATACTTATTTATCATTCCCGCGCCTTAAAAAACTAAAAAAATTTAACTCAAACTATTGTTTTCTGTATATAAATATATGTAATTAAGTGTGTTATGATGGAATTTATCGTACCCTATTATTTTGATAGGATTTGCAATCCGCTGGATATTTTATTACAGGTGCCCAAGTATTGAATAACATGTCTTTTTATAATAGAAATATGGTTGAATTAGTGTAATCAATAAGATAGGAAGGTTGAATTGGTTATTGCTGTATTTGTGTTGGTTTGAAGGGGAATGAAGCCGTTTGCGCAGGTAAGGGAAGGACTATGCATGACGCTGTTCGGTGGAGTCCGGAAAGGAGGCTCTTCCGGGTTTTTCCTTCCTGAAATCTGTCATTTCCACCGTAATCGGGAGAAACCTGCGGCCTTCCGGACCCCCTCCTTTTGTTTAGCCTTGAGTTGGGGGCGCGGAGTTGTTAGGATAGAAGGCAGGTATGGCATTGGATGTGCAGGAGCATCATGCATTTGAGCGTGAAGAGGGGCGTCCCCCTGTTTGGATAGGAATGGCGTGGGGCGTCGTGTCCCTGCTGGGCGGGGCTGCGCTGCTTGCGGCCATGCTGACGTTTGACGTGCGGGAAATAGGCTGGAGTTATTTAAATGATTCCGGGCAGGTGATTCCGGGCGCCTCCAATGTGCTGGGCGTGGCGGGATTGTACGGCGCGGGGATTCTTTATTGGGCGCTGGGCGGCATGGCCTGGATGCTGGTCATTCTGTTGGAATGGTGGGGGCTTTACCGTCTGCTGCACCGTGGAAGTCTGCCCCGCAGCGTGGTGTACGGCGGCCTTTTCCTGCTGTTGTTCGGCTGCCTGTTCCTGACGGCCGGGCATGTGCCGGGTGACGCATGGGTGGCGCGCCACCAGATTCAGGGCGCCGGCGGCCTGGCGGGACATCTGCTGGGAACGGGGCTGCTTCTTCCGTTGACCGGCACGTCCGCCGTGCTGGTTCTTTCCGGGCTGGGCTATCTGCTGGCCCTGGTTTATGCCGCGGGAATGCATCCCCGCCCGCTGTTCCGCGCCATGCTGCGGGAGTGGCGCGCCTGGCGCATGAACAGGAAGGAGAAAAGAATGGCGCGCCAGTCCGCGCAGCTTGCCAGGGAGGCGGCGCGCGTAAGGGCCAGCATGGAAGATGCGGCCCTGTCCGCCCCCAGGCCGGCCGGAAAGGGCAGGGCATCCTCTCCCCGCCTGCAGCGCACCGGGGACGACCTGGAAGGCTTATATAATGAAGTGGCCGCGGCTTCCCCTGGCAGGTCCGCAGACCCCGCTCCCGCCCCCCGCGCACCGCGTACGCAGGGGCATCTTCCGCTGACGCCGCGCCCCAGGATTACCGTGGCGAAGCCGGCGGAAATCAAGCCCGCTCCCAGGGAGCAGCCTTTCTCCAAACTGTCCACGCCGCCTACGGAGGAATTCCGGGATTACGAGCTTCCTCCGTTTGAGCTGCTGCATTACGAAGAAAAGCCGGAAGGCCCTACGGAAGAGGACAAGGATGAAATGCTGGAAATCCAGCAGAAGATCATTGATACCCTGACGACGTTCCGCGTGGACGTGACGCCGGGGGACATTACCCGCGGCCCGACCATCACCCGCTATGAAGTTTACCCCGCGCGCGGCGTGCGCGTGAACACCTTTGACCAGTATGCGAAGGACATCGCGCTGGCGACGAAGGCGGAGAGCGTGAACATCGTGGCGCCCATTCCGGGCAAGGACACGGTGGGCATTGAAATCGTCAACCGCAACAAGGTGGCCGTGCCATTGCGGGAACTCTTGCAGGACCCCGGCTTCTGCTCCCCCAAGAAGAAAATACCGCTGGCCCTGGGGAAGGACGTGTATGGCCGCACCGTGATCGGGGACCTGGCATCCATGCCGCACCTGCTGGTGGCCGGGGCCACCGGGTCCGGCAAATCCGTGTGCATCAACAGCATTATCTCCTCCATGCTTCTGAAATTCCGGCCGGATGAGCTCAGGCTCATCCTGGTGGACCCGAAGGTGGTGGAAATGCAGCCTTATTCCAAGCTGCCGCACCTGATTGTGCCGGTGGTGACGGACCCCAAGAAAGTGCCCAATGCCCTGCGCTGGTGCGTGAATGAAATGGAGCACCGCTACCACTGCTTTGCCAAGGTGGGCGTGCGCAACTTTGAAGCCTTCAACAAGCGGCCGCCGGACGCGCCTGCGGAAGAGGCGGAGGAACCGGAAGACGGGGAGGTGGATGAAGCCCTGGCGGAATCCATTGCCCGTGACCTGGAATCCCAGGGGGAATGGCCCGCGGAAGAGGATGATGAACTGGACCTGGAGGACGACGGCGTCATCCCTGAACGCTTCCCCTATATCGTCATCATCATTGACGAACTTGCGGACCTGATGCAGACGGTGGGCGCGGACATTGAAACGAACATCGGCCGCCTGACCCAGAAAGCCCGCGCCGCGGGCATCCACCTCATTGTGGCGACGCAGACGCCCAGAAGGCAGGTGGTGACGGGGACGATCAAGGCCAATATTCCCACGCGCATCGCCTTCCAGGTGGCCAGCGGCACGGACAGCCGCGTGATTCTGGACAGGCAGGGTGCGGAAAAACTGGTGGGCAAGGGCGATCTGCTGTACCTGCCGCCGGGTTCCGCGCAGGTGGAGCGGGCGCAGGGCGCCTTTATCTCCGACGACGAAGTGGAAGCCCTGGTGGCCCACTGCGCCTCCCAGGCCAGGCAGAAATTCCATGAAGAGGTTCAGAAATCCCTGGACGAACCCTCCCGCGGAGGGGCGGACAGCCCGCTGGACGACGCGGAGGAGGAATGCTACGCCAAATGCCTGGAAGTGGCTGTCATTGAGCGCAAGGTGAGCACCTCCCTGCTGCAGCGGCGTTTGAGCATCGGGTACGGACGCGCGGCGCGCATGATGGATTTGCTGGAATCCCGCGGCATCATTGCCCCGGCGGACAATACCAACCGTCCGCGCAAGGTGCTGGTGGAATGAAACGACGAGAAAAGCCCCTCCCATGAAACGAATCCTTTCCCTGCCTGCTCTGGCGGCGTTCGTGCTGCTGGGCGCCTCCTGCTCCCAGCAGGTGCGGCCCGTCAAAAAGACCGCCCGGCCTCCCGTGTACGTGGGGAAGGTGGAGCAGGTGTACCCCAGCCACAACTATGTGCTCATTGCGCTGGCCGGGAACATTTACGAGCCGGGAACCGTGCTCATTTCCCAGTCCCCGGGCAGGGAGGAAAATCGCAGGGTCGCGAACCTGATCGTGACGGAGGAACGTATGGGCCGGGCGCGCATTCCGGCGGACATACGCAGCGGAGCCGTGGAGGCAGGGGACCTGGTGTTCCTGTACCGGAACCTGGCCGCTCCGGAAAGCTCCGGAAAAAAGGATAACCCGGACCCGGACAATCCGGAACCGACGACGGATGAAGACGGCAAGGAGGTTACCCCGCCGATTTCCCCGGACGGCGGCAAAACGCCGGACGG
>OGXE01002532.1_pt1 | contig 13590 bp, 11 predicted proteins | sample 1576181 | NCBI WGS metagenome assembly OGXE01 (sample SAMEA3541478, study PRJEB24748) | human gut metagenome | biome: human gut; feature: human-associated habitat; material: faeces | place: China | collected 2012 | reverse complement strand
GAAAGTCGGGGCTTTGTGCGTAAAAGAAAGAAGGGGTGCATTTTGACACACCTTCCTCAGTTTATGAAAAGGTTTTGGGTTATTATTAGTTATTAGAGTATATTTATGAGAGAAAATGAATGGATTACATATCGGGATTATCCATTGTTATTGTCATTTCAGGGATAAGAATATAGGTATTCTTTTTATTGCTCCATTTATAATAAGTAGTAGTTATGGATTTACCTTCATAGGCATAGCGGATGCACATGTCATGAGTCCATGCGTTTTTTACGGCATTCCATTTCAACGCTTCGCTTTCTGTTATACGCTTTTGGTCATCGTATTTATAATTGTACTTCATATAGTTGGCAAGCGTACTGCCGTCCATCTTGTAAACAGTTTCGGCAACTTTCATTCCATTTACTTCTTCCGAATTGTAAATAAGGTTACTTTTGTTGTCTGCTGACGCATTCATTCCACACACAAAAAGAAAAGAGAATAAAATCAAAGTTTTTAAAGTTTTCATGATTTATGTTTTTTAGAGTATTACTTACTATTTTCTATCATATCTTTCTTAAAAGCGGTGCAAAGGTACGCATATAATTGACATAAATAAAATATATGGCTAATATTTTATCAAATTGTCAAAAGCAACAAGAATAGTATGCTTTCTTTTTGGAGCGGTTAGTGAATAAAAAATATCCGGCAGCAAAGATGTCGGATATTCTGATGAGCAAACTGTATTTTAAAGCGATTGCTTCTGTTGCTTTCTGATTGTAAGTTAAATAAAGTTATCGAGCGGATTAGTGCGCTTCCAGCCAGTTCTTTCCCCACCCGAAATCGGCTTTCAAGGGTACCAGCATGCGATATGCCCGTTCCATCTCTTCGATTACAATTTTTTGTATAATCTCTTTTTCTGCCTCGGGAACGCTGAAATTCAGTTCGTCATGGACCTGTAAAATCATCTTTGCTTTCAGATTGTTACTTTGAAGGCGCCGGTAGATGAGCGACATGGCTACTTTGATAATGTCGGCAGCACTTCCCTGAATGGGAGCGTTAATGGCATTGCGCTCTGCATAACCGCGTACTACGGCATTCCGTGAGTTGATGTCGGGCAGGAAGCGCTTGCGGTGGAAGATGGTTTCCACATATCCGTTTTCGCGCGCCACCTGTATGCTTCTGTCCATGTATTCCTTGACTTGCGGGTAGGTTTCAAAATACCCGTCTATCAGTTCTTTGGCTTCCTGACGGGGAACGTTCATACGCTCCGCCAGCCCGAAGACGGAGATGCCGTAGATGATGCCGAAGTTGGCTGTCTTGGCTTTACGGCGCATATCGGCGGTTACGTCATTAATATCCACCTTATATATTTTGGCGGCAGTGGCGGCATGAATGTCATAACCGCTGAGGAAGGCATCAATCATATTCTTATCCTGGCTCAGATGTGCCATGATGCGCAGTTCGATCTGCGAGTAGTCGGCAGAGAAGAACTCGCATCCGTCATCGGGAATGAAGGCTTTGCGGATTTCCTTGCCGTCCTCGTCACGAATGGGTATGTTTTGCAGGTTCGGATTGCTTGAGCTGAGTCGTCCGGTAGCGGTTACCGCCTGGTTGAACGAGGTATGGATACGTCCCGTACGCGGATTTATCAGCTGGGGCAATGCATCGATGTAGGTACTTAGCAGCTTTTTCAGTCCTCGGTATTCAAGTATCTTACCGATGATTGCATGTTTGTTCCGAAGGCTCTCGAGTACTTCCTCGGAAGTGACATACTGTCCGGTCTTGGTTTTTTTGGCTTTCTCTACGATTTGGAGTCTGTCAAACAACACTTCGCCTACCTGCTTGGGTGAGCCGATATTGAAGGTTTCGCCACCTGCCAGTGCATAGATTTCTTTTTCAATCTCCTGCAGGCGGAGCGTGAAATGCTCGGACGATTGTTTAAGCGCTTCCGTATCGATACGCACTCCGTTGCTTTCGATGTTGACGAGCACCGGTACGAGCGGCATCTCTATTTCGTAAAAGAGATGTTCGGCAGCGTGCTCTTTCAGTTCTTTTTCGAGTACGTTCTTCAGTTTCAGTGTAACGTCCGCATCTTCGCAAGCGTAGCGGTATACATCTTCCGGCGGAAGGTCGCGCATGTTCTTTTGGTTCTTGCCTTTGGCTCCTATAAGTTCATCGATGTGGATGGTCTGGTAGTGCAGATAGATTTCGGCAAGGTAGTCCATGTTGTGCCGGAGCTCCGGTTGCAATACATAATGGGCAAGCATGGTGTCGAAAAGTTTTCCTTTTACCTGTACTCCGTAGTTTTGAAGGACAATCATATCGTACTTGATATTTTGTCCTACTTTCATGGAATTTTCATTTTCGTAAAGAGGGCGGAACTCATTGACGATTTTTAACGCTTCGTCACGATTTGCCGGAACGGGTACATAGTAAGCCCGGTTTTCGGTATCACTGAAGCTCATTCCCACCAGTTCCGCTTCCATCGGTTCGGTTCCGGTGGTTTCCGTATCTATTGAGAGAATTTCTTTTGTAAGTAACTTTTGAATAATTTTCTTTCTTTTCTCTTCTGTATCAATTAGTTGATAGTCTACATCGAGCATTTCTAAGCGCGTGAGAATCGAATTTTTTGCATCACCCGTCCCGTTGTCCGCAAAATTTGCAAACAAATCGCCTTGAACCGGAGCGTTGTTTCCGGAAGTTGTGCCGTCGGTGGGTTGGGCAAATAAAGTTCCCGCATAAGGATCGGGCGAAGCGGAACTGGAAGAAGAGGGAAGGGGAGAGACTGTCTTTTTCAGGACACGGTCGATGAGGGTACGAAATTCCAGCTCTTCAAAAATCTTGCGGAGCTCTTCTTCGTTCGGCTCTTCGCGGACAAGTGTGTTCATGTCGAGCTTGATAGGTACGTCCACTTTGATGGTTGCAAGGAATTTGGAGAAAGCAATCATTTCCCGGTTTGCCTCTACTTTGGTTTTAAGCGCACCTTTCAGCCGGTCGGTATGGGCAAGCAGGTTTTCGATGCTGCCGAATTCAGCCACCAGCTTTTGTGCGGTTTTCTCTCCCACGCCCGGACAGCCGGGGATGTTATCGGAAGAGTCGCCCATCAGTCCCAGCATGTCGATGACTTGCTCTGTGGACTGGATATCGAACTTCGCTTTTATCTCCTCGATGCCCATGACTTCGAATCCGCCGCTGTGTTTGGGGCGGTACATGAATACATTCTCCGATACCAGTTGGCCGTAGTCTTTGTCGGGCGTCATCATGTAAGTGACAATACCTTGTCTGCCGGCTTCGGTGGCAAGCGTGCCTATTACGTCGTCGGCTTCATAACCGGGCACTTCCAGGATAGGAATGCAGTAGGCGCGGATAATATCCTTTATAATAGGTACGGAAAGACGGATAGCCTCGGGAGTCTCTTCCCGCTGCGCTTTGTATTGTTCGTAAGCCTTGTGGCGGAATGTAGGTCCCGAAGGGTCGAAAGCTACTCCTATATGTGTGGGATTTTCCTTTTTCAGCACCTCTTCCAGGGTGTTCACAAACCCCAGAATGGCGGAAGTGTTGAATCCTTTGGAGTTGATTCGCGGATTTTTGATGAACGCGTAATAAGCACGGTATATCAATGCGTAGGCATCAAGCAAGAAAAGTTTATCGGTTGAATTCATATATTTATCCTTTTTTTCATGGTAAAAGTACAAAAAAATACCGTATTAACCGTTTTATTACTATTTTTGTGCTCAAATAGCGATGTATGGACAGTATATCCTTCATAAAATCCCCGATTTCTGCGGAGTTGGAAGACTTCAAAAAGCATTTTGATAGTTGCCTTTCCAGTTCTAACCTTTTGCTGAACAGCGTGATTGCGCATATACGGCAGAAGAATGGGAAGATGATGCGCCCGATTCTGGTTTTGCTTGCGGCGAAGCTGTACAATGAGATTTGTCCGGCAACGCTTCATGCTGCGGTTGCCTTGGAGCTGCTGCATACGGCAAGCCTGGTGCATGACGATGTGGTGGACGAGAGTACCGAACGCCGGGGGCAGCTCTCCGTGAATGCCGTCTTTAATAATAAGGTGGCGGTGCTTACGGGAGATTATTTACTGGCAACGGCTTTGGTGGAAGTGGGGATGACGCGCAATTACGGCATTATTGATATTGTTTCGAAGCTGGGACAGGATTTGGCGGAAGGGGAGTTGTTGCAGCTTTCCAATGTCAGCAATCCCGAATATTCCGAGGATATTTACTTTGATGTCATCCGCAAGAAGACGGCCGTACTCTTTGCCGCGTGCATGAAAGCGGGTGCGCTTTCGGTGGGAGCTGGCGATGAAAAGGCGGAATATGCACGTCTCTTTGGCGAATACATCGGTCTTTGCTTTCAAATCAAGGATGATATATTCGATTACTACGAAAGCAAGGAAATCGGCAAACCTACCGGCAATGATATGCTGGAAGGAAAGCTGACCTTACCTGCACTTTATGCCCTTAATTCAACCCGCGACAAGCAGGCACAGGAGATTGCCGCGAAAGTAAAGAGCGGAACGGCTACAACTGATGAAATAGCCCGATTGATCGAGTTTTCCAAGGCAAACGGCGGCATTGAATACGCTACGAAAGTTATGATTGAGTTTAAGGAAAAGGCACTTTCGTTATTAGCTTCCATGGAAGATACGGATGTCAAGAAAGCGCTTGTTTGCTATCTTGATTACGTAGTGGAACGCGAAAAATAAGTTTGTTTTTTATACAATAAAGACGGAATATCTGTCAAAGTTTCTTTTATATCCCGTCATTCAAAAACGAAGCGAAGAACCTTGTTTCCTTAATATAGAGAGCAGGTTCTTCGCTTTGTTTTATATAACGGATATATCAACCGTGTTCCTCTTAAAAGAACTTCATTTCTTCGCCTTTGATTTCCGACAGCAGGAGATTTGCCAGACGGCTGGTTCCTAAACGGAACAATCCGTTGTTCAGCCATTCTTCGCCCAGCACTTCTTTTACAATGGTGTAGTAGATGAGCGCATCGTTTACGCAGTTGATGCCTCCTGCCGGTTTGAAACCTATCTTGTTGCCCGTCAAGGCATGGTATTCCTTAATAGCCTGACACATTACGTAGGCTGCTTCCGGAGTGGCGACAGGCTGCTGTTTGCCGGTGGAAGTCTTGATGAAATCGGCTCCGGCATACATGGATAGGATAGAGGCCTTTTTGATGTTGGCTGCCGTTTTCAGCGCGCCGGTCTCCAGGATTACCTTCAGGTGATGCTCCTTGCAGGTGGCTTTCAGCTCCTGTATCTCATCGCACATGGTTTCATAGTCGCCGCTCAGGAACTTTCCTACGGAGATTACAATGTCTATCTCATCCGCGCCTTCCATGATTGCCATGGCGGTTTCGGCTACTTTTACTTCTATGAAAGTCTGTGAAGAGGGGAAACCTGCCGATACGCAGGCTATCTTTACGTCTTCCACTTCCAGCGTATCCTTTACTACTTCCGCAAAGTTGGGATATACGCAGATGGCCGCTACGTTCTTCAAATCGGGAAATTCTTCGTCAAACTGGTTTACCTTTTGGGTGAATTTCATGACGCTTTCATCGCTGTCCGTACTGTTGAGCGTGGTCAGGTCGATGCAGTTGAACAGGAACTTCTTTACTTCCGGAGTATTGTTTGCAGGGACTTTCTCTGCGATTATTCCGGCTACTTCCGCTGCCACTTCCGCATCATTCAAATTGGTGTTGTACTTCGCCAGAGCGGCATCGTACTTGCTCTGTGTAGATTCGTTATTCTCCATGGTCGGATAATTTAGGATTATTGATATGTCTTGCCTGGTCGCGTTTGGTTTTCTTCTCGATGCTGCGTGCAAATGCTTCGGTGATGTCTACACCGGTCTGGTTGGCAATGCAGAGAAGTACCCAAAGGACGTCCGCGATTTCTTCTTCAACGTTGTCTTTCTCTCCTTCCTTAAAAGACTGGTCGCCGTATTTGCGTGCCATAACTCGTGCCAGCTCGCCGACTTCTTCGGTCAATACGGCCATATTGGTGAGCTCGCTGAAGTAACGTACTCCGTATTTTTTTATCCAGGAGTCCACTTCTTGTTGTGCTTCTTTTAACGTCATTATTCCTTGTTTTTTGTATCCATACAGATGGTCACAGGGCCATCGTTTACTAATTCTACCTTCATATCGGCTCCAAATTCGCCGGTACCTATCTCTTTACCTAATGCAAAACTCAATTCCTTGCAGAATTGTTCGTACAGCGGAACGGATATTTCCGGTTTTGCCGCCCGTATGTAAGAGGGGCGATTGCCTTTCCTGGTAGATGCGTGCAGCGTAAACTGGCTGATTACCAATATCTCACCGTCAATGTCGAGTATGGATTTATTCATAACGCCATTCTCGTCGTCAAAAACACGCAGGTTGACAATCTTTTTACACAACCAGTCGATGTCTTCCTTGCCGTCCGTCTCCTCTATGCCTACCAATATCATAAATCCTTTGCGGATGGCGGACTTACAGGTTCCGTTGATTGTGACAGACGCATGCCCGGTACGTTGTATAACTACTCTCATGTTTTAGTCCTAAAAAATAATTTTGCAGGTTGCAAAGTTACGAATAAATTCGTGATTGCCGCGGTGTGGGACAAGAATTTGTATTGAAGGACTATTTGTCTGTGAAATAGTCCTTTATGATTTTCGCTTTCGCCTCGCCAATCACTTTGACAATATCTTCCGCCGATGCTTCCTTGATTCGTTTTACGCTTTTGAACTCCTTTAGCAGAGCGTTCTTTGTCTTTTCTCCAATCCCTTTTATCTCGTCTAAGGCCGAAGCTACCTGCCGCTTGCTGCGCTTGTCGCGGTGGAAGGTAATGGCAAACCTGTGTACCTCGTCCTGTATTTGCGTCAGCAGGCGGAAAAGGGGAGAGTTTTGTTTCAGTCCGATGGTCTGCGGCGGGAAACCGTATAGCAGTTCCGATGTGCGGTGTTTCCCGTCTTTGGCAAGTCCGGCAATGGGGATATCAAGGTTCAGTTCGTCGACAACCTCTTTTACGGCGCTCATTTGCCCTTTTCCGCCGTCGGTGATAAGAAGGTCGGGCAGGGGAGCGTTCTCCTCGATAGCGCGCTGATAACGCCGTTTTACAACCTCTTTCATGGATGCATAGTCGTCCGGTCCTTCCACGGTCTTGATGTTATACTTCCGGTAGTCTTTCTTGGACGGCTTTCCTTTGATGAAGACAACGCATCCGGCAACAGGGTCCGAGCCTTGGATGTTGGAGTTGTCGAAACACTCTATCCGCATAGGCAGCCTGTCGAGGTGCAATTCTTGCTGGATTTCCTTTAAAAGGCGTACCGTGCGTTGTTCCGGATTCAGCTTTTCCGCTTGTTTCAGACGGTCGGCCTTGTATTGTTTAACGTTAAGGATGGAGAGTTCAAGCAATTTCTTCTTATCACCGCGTTGCGGGATGGTAAAGATAACGTCTTTAAGCTCCATGTCCAGCTCAAAGGGCACGATGATTTCGCGGGAAAGGCTCTTGTACCGTTCGCGCATCTCGATAATGCCCAGTGAAAGGAGCTCCTCTTTCGTTTCGTTCAGCCGTTTCTTGTACTCAAAGGTGAAAGCCTGGTTGATAGCCCCGTTTGTGATATGCAGATAGTTGATGAATGCGGACTTTTCATCGGTGTCTTCCTCGATGGAGAACACGTCGATATTGTGCAATACGTTGCTTACCACTTCCGATTTGGAACGGTAATTTTCCAGCAGCAGATACTTTTCCTTGATTTTCTGCGCCTCTTCAAACTTCATTTCCGCCGCAAGCTCCTGCATCTGCTGATACAGCATCCGCTCTATCTCCTGGGTATTTCCCTTGAGTATTTCCTTTATTTCGGCGATGTTTTTGAGGTATTCTTCCTGATTCTGCTTGCCTATGCAGGGGCCTGCGCAGTTCTTGATGTGGTATTCCAGGCATACATTGAACTTCCCTGCCCGGATGTTTTCGGGCGAGAGATTCAAATTGCAGGTGCGTAGCGGGTACAAATGCTTGATGAGGTCGAGCACTGCATACATGGATGGTATGTGGCTGTACGGGCCGTAGTAGGAAGAACCGTTGCGTATGATTCTCCGCGTCTTGAATACGCGGGGGAAATATTCGTTCTGCACGCAGATGGACGGGTAGGTCTTGTCGTCTTTCAGCAGTACGTTGTAACGGGGTTTGTATTTCTTGATAAGATTGTTCTCCAGCAGCAAGGCATCCTCTTCCGTGTTGACCACGATATACCGGATATCTGCAATCTTGCTCACCAGTACCCGTGTCTTTCCCGGTTCATGTTCTCTGTTGAAGTAGGAAGAGACCCGGCGCTTCAGGTTTTTTGCTTTCCCTACGTATATAATCGTTCCCTCGGCATTCAGATATTGGTAAATACCGGGACTTTCGGGAAGGTTCAGAACGATACCTTTCAGGTAATCATTTGTTTTTAGTTCGTCCATATCGTAAGAAAAAGGTAGTAAAGAAAAAGGTGGTAAAGCAATACGCTGCCAAGAGCATGCGGCGATACATTCTCATGCAGCGATGTGATTGCTTTACCACCCGGTTGTTTCTTTAGAGTGTCAATACCGATTCTACATCTACATCTTTGCTGAATATCTCCTTTCCATGCAACTCTTTCAATTCGATAATGAAGTTTACATATACCTTTTTAGGGTTCAGTTTCTTCACCAGTTTGCAGGCTGCTTCCATTGTTCCGCCCGTAGCCAGAAGGTCGTCGTGCAGCAATACTACATCGTCCGGTTCAATGGCATCCTTGTGGATTTGTACCGTATCTTTGCCGTACTCTTTGTCGTAGCTTTCTTCGATTGTTTCCGCAGGCAGCTTTCCGGGCTTGCGCATGGGTACGAATCCTGCACCTAAGCGGGTGGCGAGAATGGGGCCCATGATGAAGCCTCTGGATTCTATACCTACCACTTTGGTTATCCCTTTATCCTTGTACATTTCATACAAGGTGTCCGAAAGTTCTTGCAGTGCCGACGGGTTTTTAAACAGAGTGGTCACATCGTAGAATAAAATCCCGGGGATGGGGAAGTCGGGAATTTCCCGAATGGTCTTGGCAAGTGTTTCTTTGCTCATAATCAGTTTATTTAATACGTTTATTGAATTCTTTGTTTCACGTGGAACGTTGCCCCTTATCGCCCGCAAAGCACCAGCAGTACGTTGATGTCGCTGGGAGACACTCCCGGAATTCGGCTTGCCTGGGCTATCGTTTCCGGATCTATCTTCACCAGCTTCTGGCGGGCTTCGGTAGAAAGAGACTGGATGGAATTATAGTCGAACCTTCCTTTAATCTTTATGCTTTCCAGCCGTGCCAGTTTATCTGCTATGATTCGCTCGCGTCCGATATAGCCTTCGTACTTGATAAGTATTTCCGCTGCTTCGACTATTTCGTCTCTTCTGTCTGCAACTTTATCCTGTTCCGTAATCTTGTCCAGTTCCCGACGGAAAGCGCTGACATGTTCTGCCATGTTTTCCAAGGTTACTTGCGGACGGTTTATTAAATCTACCAACTTGCATCCCTGGCGGAGCGGGGTAGTGCCGAGCTGTTCCAGCACCGGGTTGATTAATGCCGGTTTCATCGAATAACTCCGGGTAAACTCTATGATGCTTGTAACGGCTTCGCGCTTGCTCTTTAATAGTTCGTAGCGGTCTTCTTTGGCAAGTCCCAGTTTCCAGGCTCTTTCGGTTAGCCTCATATCGGCATCGTCCATGCGGAGCAGGATGCGGTATTCCGCACGTGAAGTAAACATGCGGTAAGGCTCATCGACGCCTTTGGTAACCAAATCGTCGATTAATACGCCTATATAGGCTTCGTCGCGTGCCAGGGTGAACGGTTCTCCGCCGTGGCAGTTGATATGCGCGTTGATACCTGCAATGATTCCTTGTCCGGCAGCTTCTTCGTAGCCGGTCGTTCCGTTTACTTGTCCGGCGAAGAATAGGTTCTTGATTTTCTTCGTTTCCAACGTATGTTTCAGTTGGGTGGGATCAAAGTAATCGTATTCTATTGCGTAGCCGGGGCGGTAAATCACCAGGTCGCGGAATGCCGGAATCTTTTTCAGCGCTGCAATCTGTATGTCCATCGGCAGGGAAGAAGAGAAGCCGTTCAGGTAAAGCTCCTGCGTCGTTTCACCTTCCGGTTCCAGGAAAAGCTGGTGCTGTTCCTTGTCGGGGAAGGTTACGATTTTGGTTTCTATACTGGGGCAATAGCGGGGCCCTATACTTTGAATCTGCCCGTTGAAAAGGGGAGAATCCGGCAGCCCTTCACGAAGGATGCGGTGTGTTTCCTCATTGGTGAAGCAGGTCCAGCACGGCAGTTGCTTCAGGTGGCGTACGCCGTTGTTCATAAAGGAGAATTTATGGAAGTCGTTTTCTCCTTCCTGAATCTCCATATCTTCGTAATGCACGCTCCGTCCGTCGATGCGTACGGGGGTTCCCGTTTTCATTCGTCCGTATGTGATGCCGTGCCGGGCCGTGATCATGGACACTGCTCCCAGATAGATCAGCTCATACATCACAAAACAGATCACGGCAAACGCGCCGATGTGGGAATCTTTTAAAATCTCCAGTTTGCGCTCCCTGTCGCGGTAAGAATGCAGCGCGTCCATGGTGTCCATAAACCCGTCCGCATGAAATCCGCCGGATATTGCAAGCGGCAGAACCGCTCCGACCGCCGCCCGGGCAGTGGACGGGATCCCATACACGCCCGCAAACCGGTTCCACAACAGGAAACACAATCCGATCACCGCTCCGACCCACGGGAAGAAGCACAGCGTATAGCGCATGTCCTCCTCCTTCCACGCGAACTGCGGCACCGGAATTTTAGAATAAATCGAAAATGCTATAAAAAAAGACTTTATCACGGACATGCCGGTGCTCCTTTCTGTCTGTGTCCCTGTTTCTCTGCCGCCGCTACCGGAAGCTCTCCCTTTCTTGCAACGGGAATTCCCGCAATCACTTCCACCACAGCGTCCGAACGCTCTGCCAGCCTCACATTGATGCTGCCGAGCGCCCGAAGATATTCCATGGTGGAAGCGTCATAGACGATGCCATCCTCAAATACATTGTTGGTGACAATGACAAGTTCTTCCGTCTCCTGCGCCAGCACGCCAATCTGCGTGACAATCTTTTCCGCGACCTGCTCACTGCCCGCTGGTTCTTCCATGTCAAACATTTCATTGGCAGCCAGATTCGACATGCACTCCAGGAGCACCACGCCGCCACCGGCCTCCCGAAGTGCGGGAAGGCACTGCATGATGTCCGTCGGCTGCTCGATCGTCACAAAGCCTTTGCCTGCGCGCATCCTTTTATGGCGCTCCACCTTTTTTTGCCCCTCCTCGCCGAACACATGCATGGTTGCCAGGTAGAAGTGCCTTTTCTCTTTTTGACACTCCAATGCCACTTTTTCCGCATAAGCTGACTTTCCGCTGCCGCTTCCGCCGATCACCAGAATCATGTCCTACTCCTCTCTGAGGCTACCCGAATCTGTGATACGGTGCCACATCAATATCCGCAAACGTGGTGCGCTCGCCGTAGATCGTCCGCGCAATGTCCAGCAGTCCACACATCATCACAGCTCCGGTTCCCTCTCCCAGCGCCAGTCCCGCATCTAACACCGGGCGGATTCCCAGTTCTTCCAATATGCGCTCCGCCGCCGGTTCCCTGCTCTTGTGTGACGGTATTACGTAATCGCGCACGCCGGGAATCATCCGCTCCGCCGCAAGCGCAGCCACCGCACTGATGACTCCGTCAACGACCACCGGCACATGTGCCAGGGCACCGCCGATAAACACGCCGGAAAGTCCGGCGATATCCAGTCCGCCCACTGCGCACAGCACATCGAATGCGTCCGCCTGATAGAGTTCGTGCATCTGGATTCCCTCTTCGACCACCGCAATCTTGCGTAAAAGCGCCGTGTCACTGAGTCCGGCTCCCTTTCCGGTGATCTCCTTCGGATCGCAGGATAACAGTGCCGCCGCCACCGCACTGCTGGTCGTCGTGTTGCCGATTCCCATCTCACCGGTCGCAAGCAGCTTATAGCCCTCGTGCGCAAGCCGCTTCGCAAGCTCCATGCCGATCTCAATCGCCGCCAGTGTCTCCTGCTCCGTCATCGCCCGTTCCTTGATAAAATTTCTGGTTCCGCGACGCACTTTGCACGGCAGCACGCCCTCCGGCGATCCCTCTTCGTTGATTCCGATGTCCACCGGTAGTACCTCGACGCCGGCTGCTTTTGCCATCCGGCAGACAGAGCTCGTCCCTCTCCCCATGGCTGCCGCCACCTTCGCCGTCACATCCTGTCCGGACTGGCTGATCTTCTCCTCCACAATTCCGTTGTCCGCACACATCACAACCACTGCTTTTCTGGAAATATCAAGGGCGGGATCACGCCGGATTGCTCCGATGCGGGCAAACAATTCCTCAAATTCTCCCATCCCGTCCAGCGGCTTTGCAAGCGCATCCCAGTTGCCGAGGACTTCCTTATAGACCGCCTGATCCGGCGGCTCTATCTTCAACTGTCTCATCTGCTGTCTGTCTAACATCCCACACACCTCTCTCTTTTGTCACTCATATTCCCGCATCATCTTATAGACCGCATCGAGATCCAGATACTTGCGCAGCGTTGCCGCCAGCTTGTCGTACTGCTGCTCCTTGAACAATCCGTAGTCCACGCCGTCCTCCCCGAGCACGAGTCCCTTCCTCTCTGCGAGGTGCCGCACGATCTTCCCGGCGATTGAGCCATGGTCAAAAATGCCGTGCACGTAGGTGCCGCACACCTTTCCCGCAAAGACGCCGTCCGTGCGCTCCCTCCCGGTAATTTCGTCGCGGATCCTGCAGAAAGGTTCGCAGTCCCCCTCCGGTCTGCTGATTCCCATGTGAATCTCATAGCCGCTCAGTTCACATCCGTCCAGCATCCCGCCAAGAATCTCTCCGCCAACCCGGGTTCGCACTTTCTGTTCCCCCAGCTCTGTCGTGACCGGAAGTAATCCCATTCCCCGGATCACACCGCCTGTTTCCACGCCGTGCGGGTCTGCAATCTGTTTTCCGAGCATCTGGTAGCCGCCGCAGATTCCAAAAATGAACGTCTCCGCGCTTCTGTGAAGAATCGCCGCCTCCAGACCGTTCTGGCGCATCCATTTTAAATCCTCCATCGTATTCTTGCTTCCCGGAAGAAGAATCATATCCGGATGATGCAGCTTTTCCACTGAATCGACATAGCGCAGCGACACATCCTCAAACTGCTCAAATACCGAGAAATCCGTAAAATTGGAGATGCGCGGAAAACGTATCACTGCAATGTCGACCGCCGCCTCCTGCCTCGCATCAAACCGGGTCGTCAGACTGTCCTCATCCTCGAGGGAAATCTGCATGTACGGCACCACCCCGACGACCGGAACGCCGCCGCGCTCTTCCAGCATCCGGATTCCCGGCGCAAGAATGGACACATCGCCCCGGAATTTATTGATGATAAATCCTTTTACCCGCCTGCGCTCCGACTCCTCCAGAAGAAGCTGTGTCCCGAGCAGCTGCGTTCCCGAACGGCAACTTGGCTATCAACGTCTACAACAAGACGAACGACCGCTACT
>OGXE01002529.1_pt1 | contig 13593 bp, 12 predicted proteins | sample 1576181 | NCBI WGS metagenome assembly OGXE01 (sample SAMEA3541478, study PRJEB24748) | human gut metagenome | biome: human gut; feature: human-associated habitat; material: faeces | place: China | collected 2012 | reverse complement strand
ATTTGTTGCCAGAGGTTGATGCAGAGACCAAAGCAAGGAACGAAGAAACATTGCACATACCTGTTGATGGACCTCCACGCTGTACGTCGATGATAACCAGCGGCAATTCTGCTATTACAGCCAGACCGATCGCTTCACTCTTCAACGCCAAACCCGGACCGGAAGTCGATGTAGCAGCCAGACAACCGGCAAAACTACCACCGATAGCCGTACAAATACCGGCAATTTCATCTTCAGCCTGAACGGTAATTACGCCCAAATCTTTCCGTTTAGATAATTCATGCAAAATATCAGTCGCCGGAGTAATAGGATAACTACCCAGGAAAAGTTGCAGGCCGGCTTTTTCGGCAGCAGCAATCAGACCGTAGGAAGTAGCCTTATTTCCATTCACATCCGTATAGAATCCCGGTTCAGCTTTCTTACTTTCAATACGATAAGTAGAAACTGACGCATGGATATTGTGACCATAGTTATAACCGTCTGTCAACGCCTTGATATTAGCCTGTGCGATCACCGGCTTCTTGGCGAATTTATTCTGAAGCATGTTCATGGCTTCTTCCAGAGGACGGTCAAACAACCAGCAAACAAGGCCCAGGGCAAACATATTCTTTGAACGGAGCGCAGACTTGTTATCCAAGCCAAACTCTGCCAAACCGTCTTTCACCATCGTAGAGATCGGGGCAGCGACAACCTGCACACTGTTCAGACCCAGTTCTTTGAACGGATCGTCCGTTGTGTACAAAGCCTTATCTAGATCACTCTTCTTGAATGAATCGGTATCGATAATAACAATTGCATTTGGCTTGATATTCTTCACATTCACTTTCAGAGCGGCGGGATTCATAGCGACTAAAACGTCCGCCTTATCACCAGGAGTAAAAATTTTACGTGATCCCAGATGCACCTGGAATCCTGATACACCACTCAGTGTTCCCTGAGGAGCACGTACTTCCGCCGGATAGTCGGGAAATGTAGAAATCTCATTTCCAAAAATAGCCGACAGATTAGAAAAGATCGTTCCGGTTAACTGCATACCGTCTCCGGAGTCACCCGAAAAACGGATCACAACCTTCTCCAACGTTGTTACTTTTGTTTGTTCTGCCATAATTATTTATATTAGCTTAATCGCTTGTTTGTAGTTAGATTTCCGCAAAGTAAAGCGCACATCGCCTCGAATGCCTTGGCGTGCATCCACAGCTGCCCCTTGTCGTCGTCGGCACCGCGCCCCCAGATACGGCCGTCCTTTATGACCGGCTCGAAAGGCTCCGTGCGCCACTCCCCGCGCGGGTCTACGGGCATCACGTCGTAGTGACCGTAAACCAATACGGTCTTGGCCTTGGGATCGACAATCTTCTCGGCGTAAACGACCGGGTTGCCCTCCGTCGGGAAGACCTCGGTGCGGTCGGCGCCCGCCTTTGCGAGCGCCGCGGCCAGCCATTCGGCGCACCGCGTCATGTCGGGCTTATGCTCGCTCTGGGCGCTGATCGAAGGAATGCGGAGCAAGTCGAACAACTCGCTGATAAACCGTTCTTTATTGGCTTCTATATAACTTTTTACTTTATCCATCCGGCAAGGGTTTTATTCGGTTTTCTTCAATACGTAATTTTCGGCCAGCGCCCCCGTGACGGGTTGTTTGTCGGCATCGAGCTTGCGCACCTGGTTCTCCTCCACCTTGTAGTACTCCGGCTGCCCGTCCATGGGGGTCAGTGTCAGCAGGTTCCCCTTCACCTTGTAGGCGCCCTTCTCGTCGAATTCCGAGTCGCGGTCCAGGTATTTCATGTGCAGGCTGTACGTGCCGTCCTTCTTCAGCGTGAGGCGCATGTCGATCCCCGGGCAGTCCGCCGCCGGGAAAACCCCGGTGTATGTCCCCTGGTAGTCGAGCGAGCTCTCCGCATCATGCATGTCGACCTTCACGGCATCCGCTTTGACCTTTTCAGATACCGCCTTTTTCTGTTGGTTGCCCCCGCAGGCGACAAGCGTTATCGCAGCCGCGAGGATCATGACTTTATTCTTCATAGTCGTTTCGTTTAAACTGTTTATATTTTACAGATTTCCTTGATTTCCCCGATGAACCGCTGCGCCAGCGCCTCGGCCGCAGCCATCGACTTCGCCTCGGTATAGACCCGGATAATGGGTTCGGTATTCGACTTGCGCAGGTGCACCCAGTTCTCCGGGAAGTCAATCTTCACCCCGTCCGTATCGTTCACGTTCTCATCGGCATAACGTTCCTTTATCTCACGCAGTACTTTATCCACGTCAATCGCCGGTGTCAGCTCGATTTTATTCTTCGATGCATAGTATGCCGGATAGGTCGCACGCAACTGCGTCATGGTCATCCCCGTCTGTGCGAGCCATGTCAAAAAGAGTGCCGTTCCCACCAGCGCATCGCGCCCGTAGTGCAGCCCCGGATAGATCACGCCCCCGTTGCCTTCTCCGCCGATCACGGCGCCTACCTCCTTCATCCTGGCCACGACGTTCACCTCGCCGACGGCCGAAGCATAATATTTGCCGCCGTGCCGCTCCGTCACGTCGCGCAGCGCCCGCGACGAGCTCAGGTTGGAAACGCTGTTCCCGCCCGGGTGCTTCGTGAGGATGTAGTCGGCCACAGCCACCAGCGTGTACTCCTCGACGAACATCGAGCCGTCCTCGCTGACCAGTGCCAGCCGGTCGACATCGGGATCCACGACGATCCCCAGGTCGGCCTTCTCGCGGCGGATCACCCCGGCTATTTCGGTCAGGTTCTCCGGCAACGGCTCGGGGTTGTGGGCGAATTCGCCCGTGGGGTCGCAGTTCAGCTCCACGACCTCGCACCCCAGCCGTCGCAGCAATTCGGGCATCACGATGCCGCCCACCGAATTCACGGCGTCCACGACGACCTTGTAGCGGCGCGCACGGATGGCCTGGGCATCGACCAGCGGGAGCGCCAGCACCTGCGCGATGTGCCGTTCGTTGAACGGTTCGCGCGAAAGGACGCGCCCGATGCCGTCGACGGTGGGGTATTCGTAATCCTCCTCTTCCGCCATCGCAAGCACCTGTTTCCCCTCGGCGTCGCTGAGGAATTCCCCGTCGGCGTTGAGCAGCTTCAGGGCATTCCACTGGCGGGGGTTGTGCGAGGCGGTGATGATGATGCCGCCGTCGGCCTTGTGCGTGATGACGGCCATCTCGACCCCCGGCGTGGTGCACAGGCCGACGTTTATCACATCCGCACCGCACGCCAGCAGGGTGCCTTCGACCAGGTCGGCGACCATCTCGCCCGAAATCCGGGCGTCGCGGCCGACGACTATGGTAAGTTTTTTGCCCGCCTTACGGCGGGCGGCCAGACGGGCGTAGGCCGTGGTGAACTTCACCACGTCGGGCGGCGTCAGGTTCCCGGCCTGGGCCCCTCCCACGGTGCCCCGGATGCCGGAAATGGATTTAATCAATGTCATATTTCAAGGCTTTGATGCGGAGTTTCCGCTATACATATATTTATGAAAAATTCCCTTCGAAGTTTTGATATTCGAGGTAAATATATTACTTTTATGCCAATTATGAAAATTTAAAAACGACTATTATGAGAACGATTCCAGCTTCCGAATTGATTATCAACGACGACGGTTCCATTTTCCATCTGCACCTGCTTCCGGAGCAGTTGGCCGATACGGTGATCCTCGTCGGGGATCCGGGCCGCGTGGCCCTCGTGGCGGAACATTTCGATACGAAAGAGTGCGAAGTCGCAAACCGTGAGTTCAAAACGGTGACCGGCACCTACAAAGGCAAACGCATGACGGTGCTCTCGACGGGCATCGGCATCGGCAACATCGACATCTCGGTCACGGAGCTCGATGCGCTGGCCAACGTCGATTTCGCCACCCGGCAGGAGAAGGCCCACAAAAGGCAGCTCACGCTGGTCAGGCTCGGCACGTCGGGGGCCATCCAGCCCGATATCAAGGTGGGGGAGTTCGTCTTCTCGCGCACGTCGGTAGGCTTCGACGGCCTGCTCAACTACTACAAGGGGCGCAACGAGGTCTGCGACCTGGAGATCGAAAAGGCTTTCATGGAGCATGTCGGCTGGAACGAGCTGCTGCCCAAGCCCTATTTCATCGACGCCGACAAGACGCTCTTCGAGCATTTCAGCGACGTGACGCGCGAGGGCATCACCATCGCCGCCCCGGGCTTCTATGCGCCGCAGGGCCGCTGGGTTCGCCTCGAACCGCAGGACGCCGAACTCAACGCGAAGATCGAATCGTTCAGCTACCACGGCCGCCGCATCACCAATTTCGAGATGGAGGGCTCGGCGCTGGCCGGCCTGGCAGCCCTGATGGGACACCGCGCCGCGACCATCTGCACGATCATCGCACAGCGTATCGCCCAGAATGTCGACACCGATTACAAGCCCTTCGTGCGCAAGATGATCTCGACGGCGCTCGACAAATTGGCAGTATTGAAATAAGCAATCCATATAACAGAAAATAAAAGAAAGGAAACAACGTATGAAATTTTCAGTATCAAGCTCGGCCCTGCTTTCGCTTCTGGCTACCACCGGCAAGGTTATCAGCAATAAAAACACGCTGCCCATCCTGGATTACTTCCTCATGGAGCTCAATGGCAACGAACTGAAGGTCACCACTTCCGACCTCGAAACGACGCTCATAGGCTCTATCACGGTCGACAGCGTGGAAAGCGAGGGCACCATCGCGGCTCCCGCCAAACTGATGCTCGACTCGCTGAAGGAGTTTTCCGAGCTGCCGCTGACCATCGATGTCAACGACAAGAACTGGGAGATAACGATCAACTGGAAGAGCGGTTCGCTCTCGATCCCCGGCGCCAGCGCCGTGAGCTATCCCGCCGTGCCGCAGCTGAGCGCCGAGAAGAAGGAGCTCCGGCTGGATGTGGACATGCTCGTGAACGGCATCAACAAGACCATCTTCGCCACGGCCGACGACGAGTTGCGCCCGGTGATGAACGGCATCTACATCAACCTCGCGCCCGGGGCGCTGACGTTCGTGGGAACCGATGCGCACAAACTCGTGAAATACGAGTCCGAAGCCGAAAACGAGGTCAGCGCATCGTTCATCCTGCCCAAGAAACCGGCCAACCTGCTCAAGTCGGTGCTCCTGAAGGAGGACGACGCCATCGAGGTGAGCTTCGACTCGAAGAACGCCATGTTCAAGCTCAAGAGCCACACGCTCGTATGCCGCCTGATCGAGGGCAACTACCCGAACTACAACGCCGTGATCCCGGCCAACAACCCCAACAAGGTGCTCGTCGACCGCATCGAGCTGGTGAACGGCATCAAGCGCGTGGCCGTCTGCTCGAACCCGACCACCAACCTGATCCGCATGGACATCGGCGACAACCGGATCAACCTCACGGCGCAGGACATCGACTTCTCGGTTTCGGCCAACGAGACCATCACGTGCAGCTACGACGGCGAGCCGATCTCGATCGGTTTCAAATCGACGTTCCTGGTCGAGATACTCTCGAACATGGACACCCCGACCGTGGTGGTCGAACTGGCCGACTCGACCCGCGCGGGCGTATTCAAACCCGTCTACGACGACAAGCAGACCAGCGCGACGCTCATGCTGCTCATGCCGATGATGATCAACGCATAACGCCCGACAGATGAAGTTAAACCTCAAGCGCCCGATCGTCTTCTTCGACCTCGAAACCACCGGCGTGGACACGGCCAAAGACCGCATCGTCGAGATCTCGATGGTCAAAGTGATGCCCGACGGCGAGCAGATCGTCAAGACCCGCAAGCTCAACCCCGGAATGCATATCCCGGCGGAAGCCACGGCCATCCACGGCATCACGGACGAAGACGTCAGGGATTGCCCGACCTTCGCGCAGGTCGCCAAATCGCTCGAACAGTTCATCCGCGGCTGCGACTTCGGCGGCTTCAACTCCAACCGCTTCGACCTGCCGGTGCTGGTCGAGGAGTTCCTGCGGGCGGGCGTCGACGTGGATTTCAAACGCCGCCGTTTCGTCGACGTGCAGAACATCTTCCACAAGAAGGAACAGCGCACGCTGGTGGCGGCCTATAAATTCTATTGCGACAAGGATCTGGAGGACGCCCATTCGGCAGAGGCCGATACGCTGGCGACCTACGAAGTGCTCATGGCGCAGCTGGAACGCTACCCCGACCTGGAGAACGACATCGACAAACTGGCCGAGTTCTCGACCCGCGGCGAGGCGGCTGACTACGCCGGGCGCATCCTTTTCAACGAAAAGGGCGAGGAGGTCTTCGGGTTCGGCAAGTACAAGGGGCGCCCCGTCGCCGAGGTCTTCCGCGCGGAGCCGAGCTACTACGCATGGATGATGAACGGGGACTTCCCGCTCTACACCAAGAAGGTCATCACGGAGATCCGTATGCGCGAAAAAACGAAATGACGATGAAGCGATTCTGTGCGACAGCCCTGCTGCTCCTGTGGAGCCTGTGCGCCCTTGCGGTGCAGAAATCCGGGACGATCGTGTATATCAACGGCTCGAAATTCTACGTCCACACGGTGCAGCCCGGCGAAACGCTCTACGGGCTTTCGAAGGCCTATGAGGTGGGGGAGAAGGTCATCCTGCAACACAACCCCGCGGCAGCGCAGGGGTTGCGCGCAGGGGAGAGCATCAAGATACCCTTCGTATCGGACGTCCCCCAGCCCAAGTCGGATCGCAAGCTGCGCAAGACTTTCGACATCCATACCGTGACGCAGGGCGAGACGCTCTACGGCATCTCGCGCAAATACGAGATCCCGATCCAGACCGTCATCGAGGACAATCCGAACCTCGACCCGGCGCACCTGCGCCTCGGGGAGCGCATCCTGATCCGCAAGAAGGAGATCGGCTCCGAAGACGAAGCCGGCACGAGGGAGCAGTGGGAGGCCTACCGCAATTCGCTCAACAGCGTAGCCGAGGAGGGTTTCGCCTACCACATCGTGAAACCGGGCGAAACCTTCTATTCGCTTTCGCGCCGCTTCGGTATCACCGAGGATCGGCTCGGGACACTCAACGGGGGGCTGAAACCCGCCGACCTGAAAGCCGGGGCGATCATCAAGGTGCCGGGCTCTGCGGAACAGCTCGCAGCCGCCGAAAACGGCCCGCAGGCCGACAGCCTGCAAGTGCAGGACTCACTCCCGGGGATCTTTGCCGGCAGCAGGCCGAAGCAGGTCGAATTCCGCGCCCTGCGCCGCAGCGCACCGCTCAAGGTGGCGCTGATGCTGCCGATGGCCGTCGGCAACGAGCCCAACGGCAACTACCTCGAATTCTACCAGGGCTTCCTGCTGGGGCTGGACAGCGTGCGGACGAAATACGGCCACTCGATAGCCCTCACGCTTTACAACACGGCCCGCAATGTGGATGCGATCCGCGAAATCGTCAAAAGCGACGCCTTCGCCGGCACCGGGCTGATCGTCGGCCCCGTATACGAGGAGGGGCTCCATCCCGTCATCCTCTATGCCGAGGAGCACGACGTCCCCGTCGTCTCGCCGCTGGCCAGCATCACGGGGATGAACAGCGACGCCCTGTTCCAGATGGCACCCGACCCGTCGCACAAATGGGACAAGGTCGCCGACCTGGTGAACGGAGACAAACAGGTGACGCTGATTTACAGCGACAGCACGGACAAGGACTTCGAATCCGAGATCCTCGCCCTGCTGGGCGACTCCGACTACCGGAAATACACCTATACTTATGTGCACCCGTCGAACCGCCCCGCCAACAACCCGGGCGACCTGACGCCGCTGCTGGATAACGGCGAGGACAATGTTTTCGTCGTCATGACCGACGACGAAGTCGAGGTCGAGCGCATCCTCGCGGCCATCGCCTCGGCCGATACGAGCATCACGGGCCGCGGACGCACGGCTCCGCGCTTCGTCGTGCTGGGCAACACCCGCTGGAACCGCTACGGCAACCTCGACCGCACGGTGTTCTTCAAAGACCGTGTCGTATTCATCTCCACCTACCACGCCAAGCGCGACTCGCAGGCGATCCTCGATTTCGACCGTGCCTATATCCGCGCCTTCGGCGCATTGCCTTCGCTCTACTCCTACCGCGGTTACGACGCCGCCCTGATCTTCTGCCCCGCGATGTACAACGACATCGAATACGACCTGGAAGGGCGCAGCTATACGCCGCTGCAAACCACCTATGTCTTCGGCCAGGGCGAGCAGCGCGACAACCACGTCAACCGCAACTGGACGCGGGTGAACTACAACAGCGACTTTACGATCACCATCGAATAAAGCGACCCCTATGGCAGCATTGACCAATACGATCCCCGAAAAAACCATCGAGCGGCTGAGCGAATACCGCCGTACGCTCCTAGCCAGCCACAAGCAGGGCATTACGCATATTTTCTCGCACGTATTGGCGGGCATCCACGGCATCACGGCCGTGCAGGTGCGCCGCGACCTGATGCTCATAGGCTTTTCGAGCGATACGAAAAAGGGATACGACGTACAGGTGCTCATCGAGTACATCAGCAAGATACTCGACAGCCCCTCGCAGATGAACATCGCCGTGCTGGGCATGGGACACCTGGGACAGGCCATCACCAAATATTTCAACGGCAAGGGGCTCAAGCTGAAGATCACGGCTGCCTTCGACGTCGATCCCGAGAAGGTCGGCAAGACCATCGACGGCATCCCGTGCTACCACATGGACACCTTCGAGAACATGGTCGTCAACCAGGACATCAGCATCGTCATCGTCTCTTCGCCGACGAAGGTCGCCCCGAGCCTCGTGGTGCCGATCATCAACGCCGGCATCAAGGGCGTGCTCAATTTCACCTCCACGCCGCTGAATTTCCCGCAGGGCATCGTCGTCGAGAACTACGACATCACCACGCTGCTCGAAAAGGTGGCCTATTTCGTCAAGGAAAACGAAGAAAGCAACAGCAGCAACGCATGATGCAACGCGAAGCAAAAAACGCAGCAGAGGGCGGAAAAACAGGCAGCCACGACATACACGGCGACCTTGCGGAACACCGTCCGGTTGCCGGGCGGCCGGACATGCGGGTTTTTTACGGGTTCGATGCACTTCCGCATTTCGTCCGTCCGACGGTGACCGTCGGATCGTACGACGGCGTGCACAGCGGGCACCTGGCCCTGCTGCGTACCGTTGCCGGGAGGGCTCGCGCACAGGGCGGCGAGAGCGTCGTACTCACGTTCGAACCCCATCCCCGCGTGACGCTCGGCCGGGCCGACGGCCTGCGGCTGCTGACCTCGCTCGAAGAGAAAATTTACCTGCTCGGACAGCAGGGCATCGACAACCTGATCGTCATCCCGTTCGACAAGGCATTCAGCGCCCTTGCGCCCGACACGTTCATCCGCGACTACCTCGTGGGGCGCATCGGCGCCGAAACGCTGGTCGTGGGCTTCAACCACCGCTTCGGGCGCGACAAGCAGGGCAGTTACGACTATCTGGGCAGCCACGGCTTCGGACTGGAGGTCGTGGAAGTCGGCGAATGCGACGTGGACGCCGAAAAGGTCAGCTCCACCGTCATCCGCCGCCTGGTGGCGCAGGGCGACATGGCCCGTGCAGCCCGCCTGTTGTCGCATCCCTACCTCGTCATCGGGACGGCGGCGGCCGGCCGCATCCGCACCGACGGCCCCCTCAAGCTCCTGCCGCCCGCAGGGTCGTACCAAGTCCGCATCGGCGGCCGGCCTGCAAGGCTGACTGTCGACACATCACAAAATCTGATAATCCGCGACGGCTGCCCCGACGGGCGTGCCGTCCTAACCTTTTAAGCACCATGCTGAGTTACGATTGCCAAATCCGCGTGTGGTACAAGCACACCGACCAGATGGCCATCTGCCACCATTCGAACTACATCTGTTACTACGAAGCCGCACGCAGCGAACTGCTCCGCTATCTGGGCATGTCCTTCGCCGAAGTCGAGAAGCGGGGCATCATGATGCCCATCCTCGAGGTGCAGTCCAAATACCACCGCCCGGCCTACTACGACGAGCTGCTCACCGTGCGCATCATGCTCCGCGAACTGCCCACGGCGCGCATCAACTTTTTCTACGAAATCTACAACGAGAAGGGCGAGCTGCTCAACACGGGCATGACGCAACTGGGCTTCATCCACAGCGACACACGCCGCCCGTGCCGCGTCCCCGACTGGTTCCTGAAACTGGTCGCCGACAAATGGACGGAAGAGTAGAGGCCGCCGCGGCACTTCGATGCTTCTCACGACCGAAAGGCTCCGGATCGTTCCGCTGACACCCCGGCAGCTGGGGCTCTGGCTGTATGACATTCCGGCACTGGGAAAGGAACTGGATTGCCGCTACACAGCCGGAAGCCCGCACGGCGACTTCCGCCGGATCGTCGAGGGGCAGCACGCACTTGCCGCCGCCGACCCCGGCAATCACCTCTTCCACACCTTCTGGTTCCTGATCTTACGGGATGGCGGTGCCGTTGCCGGATCGGCCTGCTTCAAAGGGGCGGCGGATGCCGACGGAAGGGTAGAGATCGGCTACGGACTGGAAAAGCCTTTGAAAAACAGGGTTACATGACCGAAACCGTCCGGGCATTGTGCGCCTGGGCGAAGCAACAGCCCGGTGTCCGGCACATCACTGCCGAGACCGAACCGGATACCGCGCCTCGCATCGCGTCCTGCAAAGGGCCGGGTTCCATCCCGCCGAAGCGGACGCAGCTCGATGGCGGAGCCTGTGAAACCAGGCTGCCACCCGGAAAATACAGAAGGCCGTTCCTGCGAACGGCCTTCTGCATTTTCGTCGATCCGGAAGCGTCGATCCGGAATTCCGGCTTTCCGGGGAGCGGGGCCGACTCGTGGCGGGAAAAACTGTTCCCGACGACCGGCAGGCTCCCGCAAAGTCATTCGAGCATCCCCTTGAGCGTCTTTTTCATCAGGTCGTGGTCGCGGAAGTCGTTACGCAGCTCATAGCTGCCGTCGCGGTCGACCAGCACGTAGGACGGAATGCCGTCGATCTGGAATTTCTCGCAAAGGTATTTCCACTGTGCGTCGTCGAGCCGGTAATGCTTGCCCGCGATTTTGGCGATGCTGGTCTTGTAGGCGACCAGCGGCGAGGTCTCGTTGGCGATGTATATCCACACCAGGTCGTCGCTCTTCAGTTCCCCGCTCTTGAGCGGCTCGTTCGCTTTGATCGAAGCCCGGCAGGGGCCGCACCACGTGTTCCAGAAATCGACGAACACCACCTTGCCCTTGTAGGGCGCTACAATCGCATCGAACAGCTTGTCGACGGCAACCTCGGGCGTCGTTTCGATACGAACATCCTTCACCGACTCCAGCTCCTTGCGTACACGCGCCTGCATCGCCTCGCAGGCCTCGGCGTAGAACGGCTCCTTGAGCGAATGCAACAGGTCGAGGTCTTCCTGCGTAAGGGCGTTGTTCTCGGCCTTGGACGGAAGCTGATATACCTTGGGAAGGTCGGCCAGGATGCCCTCGGTAGCGTGCGCGATATTCGCCCAGCCGATATGCGGGGCGATGATGGAGTAGCAATAGTCCGAGGAGGACATGCCCATCAGCAGTTTCGGGTTATTCAGGTCGAAAAGCCCGGCCAGCACCGTATAATGCTCCGGTGCGAAAACGGCGAATTCGTAGTCAACCTTCTTGCCGTAATCCCAATCCTCGTGCCGGCTCCGGTAATTGTGTTCCAACAGTCCGGGCCCGTTGGACATGGCCCCGAGCGCCTCCTGCTGCAACGTGAGCAGGGACAATTCCTTCATCATCCCGGACACCGGGCTGCGCGCGATGCTGTCCGCCAGGATTTCGTATTTCGACACGACCATCTGCGTATACTCGTCGGCACTCATGCGGTAATCCGCGAAATCGCCCGAATAGAGGTTCATGCGGATACTGCTGCCGCCGCTCGCATCCACCAGCGCATTGAGATCCGCATACGCCCCGGTCGTATAGAGCCTGCGCCCGGGCGCAGGCTCGCATTCCTTGTCGCGGCGCTGCACGATGGCCCGGCCGCCTGCCTCCATAGCGATATACATGTCCAGCGTTTCACCGGGGGCAATCCAGCACATCCCGAATACCGGGCCGCACGAAACATAGGCCATGGCCGTACCGTACTGTTCGAATCGCAGGGTTGCCGTGCCGCTTTCGGGGTCGATGGCCGCCGTATGCTCTTCCTGACCGTTCAGCAGCGAATTGACATACATGGCGACCTCCTTCACCATTCCCCTGCGGTACCCCAGCAGGCGGACGTTCACGGTGGTCGTCCCCACAGCGAGAATCGGTTCGGGAACGGGGCCGTCTTCGGGGGCCTTCCGCAGTGCGCGGGGTAATCCCTCGGGATAACGCGGATACTCCTTTTTACCCGTCAGGTCGACCCCGTAGAGTTTGAAGCAGTCGTCGCAGTCCGATTCGATGAAATCGAACGATTTGGTTCCCCGCGGCAGCGGCCCGAATTTCAGCACGAACGACGCTTCGCCCGAGTCGGGCATCCAGAAGAGCGAATCGGGGAGGATACCTTCGCTGCCCTGCAACATGTATTTCTGCCCGTCGGCCAGCAGGTAGGTGCCCGCGTCGATGCGGATACAGTTGTGCGGCCGGAAATAGGCATCGACATGCAGCACGGTCGCCGTGTCGCTCAGTTCTATTTTCGGAAAGTCGAGCGTCATGGTGTTGGCAGCCCCGATCAGGGGGTTCTCGACGACACGGTTTGCCGGGGTGCATGACGCAAGGAGCATCCCGACCGCCACCGCACCGGAGGTTAGCAGTTTTCTCATAATTCGGGGTTTTAGGTTATGACAAATATAACCTTTTATTCCTTTGCGCAACTATTTCCGCACAAGTATTTTACGGCCCGCCGGCAAATAAAAGGGGGCTGCACCCTGCGGCGCAGCCCCCTCCTCATTAACCCCTGCCCGTTACTTTTCGATCAGCGAAATCGAGCGCTGGATGAAATCCGTCAGGCTCTTGCCCTTGAGCATCCCGTTGGTCAGCAACGCCAGGTCGATGATCTGCTTCACGAGCTTGTTTTCACCGCCGATCTCGCGCAGCCGCTCATTGCGCTCATCGCGCAGCGTGACGACCTTCTTCGACAACTCCTCGCGCATGGCCTTTTCCTCTGCGGTAAGCTCTTCCTCCTTCTTGCCCTTGGTAACCTCCTCGAAGCGGTTCTCCTCGGCCACGGCCGCGTCGATCTTCTTGGTAATGGACTTCAGCTTGTCGCCATAGGCCTTCTCGGCATCGGAGAGGATGTCCGCGACGATGGGGTGGTTGCCGTTCACCGCGATGGTGAAGTTGTCGGGCATCTGCCCGTAGAACTGGCTCATGCCCCCGCCGCCCGCTGCGGCCATCTCCTTCATACGGCGCATGAATTCGTTCTGCGTAATCACCACGGGCGCTTCGTCGGGCGACATCGCCTCGAACGAAATGTTGTAGTGTATCTTGTCGTCCTTGGGCATCTGGCTTTCGAAGACCGGGCGCAACAACTCCTGCTGCGCTTCGGTGAGCGACATCTTGATGTTGTCCTCCTTCTGGATGAGCTTGTCGATCACGTCGCTGTCCACACGCACGAAACGCGTCTCCTTGTTTTTCGACTCGTACCAGTTGACGTAGTGGTTGTCCAGCTGGCCGTCCATCAGCAGCACGTCGTAGCCCTTGCCCCTGGCGGCTTC
>OGXE01002514.1_pt1 | contig 13644 bp, 14 predicted proteins | sample 1576181 | NCBI WGS metagenome assembly OGXE01 (sample SAMEA3541478, study PRJEB24748) | human gut metagenome | biome: human gut; feature: human-associated habitat; material: faeces | place: China | collected 2012 | reverse complement strand
ATATCTGCAGGTGTGTCTGTCGACAGGTATTTTTCCAGTCTGTTCTCCTCACGCAGGGCATCACCCAGCAGAACATCCCGCCGTCGCAGGAGTGCACCGAGATATCTGATTTCGGGTGCCGGCGGCTCCCAGCGGTGTGGCTTCTTAAGGAATGCGTAACAGGCCAGCATATACGCATCCACCTTATCCGTTTTTGTCATGATTCCCATGCCACGCGCAAACTCCCGACTACGGTGAGGGTTGGCCAGAGAAACCCGGAAACCGGCATCATGTAATTCAGTGGCCAGCTGTTCGTGATAAACACCGGTAGCTTCCATTACCACATGAACATCTTCCGGACTGCAATGTTGAAGCCTGAGCCAGCGAAGAATATTTTCAACTGAATGTCTGTTATTCTGGATGTTACGGGTTTTTATGCGTCCTTTGATACCGTCATAAAGCATGCAAAGATCCAGGGTGTTTTTACTTACGTCAATGCCGACTGGAAACATGGTCAAACTCCTCTCACATAAACCGTCACGCCTGTTCGCCTTGTACATACGGAGTCGAGCTCCCGGTAACCGTTCAACCTGATGTGCTGGCGTGAAAGGTGAAGCGGAGGGCCATGTGCTGCAAATCAAGGTTCAGCGGTGCCGACTTTTCTGACCTTAAGGGAAGGGGGCGGCTCACTCTGCTTCAGTGGTGGTAGCTAATCACCACAAACTGTTAGATACAAGGGAGGGGGTCGGTGAGGCAGAACCTGTCAACACAGTAGCCGGCTGCGCCGGGCAACGGCGCCACTCACTATCAGAGTTGTACTCAACTGCTGCTGGCGCCTCCATGCCGCAAAGCGGCATTCAGAGAACTTGCTCGTCAGTCCAGGCTGTGTATTCAATTCAGGGTGAACGGTTCCGAATCCTTTCTGCTTCCGGTTAAGGTACATTCAGGTTCTCGAAAAATAAGGGAAAACGTTCGTAGTGAATCTGAAGGAAAAATCGGCCCATCTGGCGTGGTGCGAGCTGGTTGCGCTGGCATTAGGTAGGAAGAACGGCGATATAGTGTCGCCAGTACAGTAAAATCTCTTTCTCACCAGGTGGCTGGCGACGGCGCTGAAGCAACGCCGCTTTTCGTGTGATATTACCCCCGACATCGAGTGGCTTCTGAAACTGCTGTGTCTCATTGAACGTGAGCCTGCACTGATTAATACATTGCGCGGTATTCTCGCTTGAACAAAACCAGCCCCTTCGCGCTGACGGGCCTGGTTTTGTTCTTCGGTGTACAGTACACCGTCTGACGACGGATTGCCTCCCTTTACCTCGGTGCATAGCCCTCTTCCGCCAGTGTTTTCATATGAATGGACTAGGAAATAAATTATGCTGACTCATTATTTCTGGCCATAAAGGTTCTGGCAGTGCCATCTTTCGGGTCAACAAAGGTAATATCTTCAGGATCACGACGAGGGCTGGCCAATGACAGAAATATTACAGGTTCTTCAAGAAGGGTTGGTAATGCATGGACAACATTACGCTCGAAAAAAAGCACGTGGCCGGGGGCAAATTCGGCTTCGTCACGAGGATCTTCCATCCAGAGCGTCCCCATGAATCCCTGAATAACCTGACGCCGGAGGATCACCTGCTGATGGCTGAAAAACCGGAACTCTCAAAAAGTGCGTGGAACTAAAACAGGTGTGCATTACTCCACCTCATGTTGAAGAGACCAGACTGCATCAGAAAATTGCACCATAACTGAGCAAGCCGCATCACATTGGTGCAAAAGTGTCTCCAAAAATAAATAATCCATTGATTTAACTGTACTTTAAAAATGGCATGAATTTTTCATGTCGGGTATATGCAAGCAGGGGCAACCCTTAAGCCTTGAATCCATTAAATATCGACAGGTAATGAAGCCTGATTGTCCTAATAAGGACAATCAGGCTTTTTTATTAATGCAGAGAGCAAACATACGTGCAAACTATTGATATTGGAATTTTGCTTTCCACAGAAGGTACCTACAGCCACCTGGCGAACAGCACACTGCTTGGTGCGCGCCATGCCTTAGAGGAAATCAATGCCGATCCTGCTTATCCTTTTCAGCTGCGGGCCCGACATATCAACCCTGCGGGTGAACTCGCAGCCTACAGTGAAGCGGTGAGCACCTTTATCGCTCACGGCATCCGCCATATCTTCGGAACCATTACCTCTGCCAGTCGGAAGGAGATTATCCCGGACCTGGAGCAGCATAACCTGCTGCTGTGGTATGGCTGTCCTTACGAGGGGTTCGAGAGCTGCGAGCAGGTCGTATATCTGGGCGGTTGTCCGAACCAGACTCTGCTGCCACTCCTGCGGCTGGCGCTGGATATGTTCGGAAATCGCTCCTGGCTGATCGGCTCTAACTACGTCTGGGGCTGGGAAAGCAATCGTATCGCCCGTGAGGTAGTGGAAGGTTCCGGCGGTACGGTGGTGGGCGAAAAATATCTGCACCTGAGAAACAGCAACGTGACCGAGTTGATTGAGGCGATTCTCAGCACAGAGGTAGATTTTGTGCTCAATAACCTGGTAGGCGAAACCTCTTATGCGTTTCTGCGCGCACTGGACGAGGCCTGTCTTCGCGATCGGCGGACGTTAGCGGTGCTCAGCTGTAATTTTACCGAAGCCGAAGTCGCCGAAGTCGCGCCACTAAGGGCGGTACGTTTGCTTTCCTGCGGACCGTTTTTTGAGAGCGTCGATCTCGATTTTTGCGCGCGGCAGCACCTGCAACATGGCGCACAGCGCATCTCCCACTACTATATCGGCGGCTGGCGGGCAGTAAGGCTGTTTGCCAATAGCCTGCGCGAGGCCGGAAACAGCGAGCCGGGTGCGGTGCTGGCGGCACTGCATCGTCAGCACGACGTTGATTCTCCGGGCGCTCGCTCAGTAATGGCTCGAAACAACCACGCCTGTTTGCCCTGCTACATCGCTGAGTTGCAACAAACTTGCTTTCAGATACTGCATCGCGAACCGCTGCCGGTTATGCCCGATCCCTATCTCTCCGCGACCGAGCTACGTGAAAGCCGAACGGTTGCAGCCAGACCTGCTCTGAGGATTGTTAAATGAAAACGCTGCTGTCCCCGGATTTAGATGCTCAGCCGCTCCTGCTGGTAGACTGTGAAGCAAGGAGTCGCGAAGCGCTGGAAAAAAACCTGACGCGGATGGGTATCCGCTGGCATCACCTGACCGGAGATGAGGCTTTACCTCCTCTCACCCCCTGTGCAGTACTGGTGGAACTGGAGGCATTCGCCAGCCCGCTAACCCTGAGCCAGATCAATCTGGCGGGAATACCGGTGATCGCGCTGACCTCACATGAGGGACTTTACCAGGTACAGCGCGCGCTGGAGTTAGGGGCAACAGCGCTCCTTACCAAGCCTATTACACAGCGAGCCATCTATACCACCCTGATGATGGCAGTGGGGCTGCGTCAGCAGTTGCATGACATTCAACAGCAACAGATGCTACTGCGCCAGCGTCTGGCAGCAATGCCGCAGATTACCCAAGCTCTGGCGGCCCAGATGCAAGCGGAAAGTATTGATGAACAACAGGCATGGGTTCGCCTGCGCTCGGAATCAATGTGTACGAACCAGTCGGTGGCACAGGTGGCGCATAAGTGGCTGCTACGAATGTCGTCCGGCAAGCGGGGAGCACAATGAATAGAGTCGGATATTTTCTGCGCCGGCCAGCCCTGCTGCTCTCGCTGCTGTTTATTCTCCTGGTGGTGATGAGCGCGCTGTTTGCCCCCTGGCTCACCCCCTTCGATCCCGATGAACAGTTTGTCGAGGGACTGAGCCTGGAAGGCGCACCGCTTTCTCCCAACAGCACTTACTGGCTGGGAACCGATCTGCTGGGACGCGATCTCTTCTCGCGTTTAATTTACGGAGCTCGTACTTCGTTACTCATCGGTGTTGTCGCCAACGGCACTGCAGTACTGATCGGCGTCCTGGTAGGGCTTAGCGCAGGTTATCTGCAGGGGCGTATCGGAGGGCTGCTGATGCGCTTTACCGATCTGATGATGGCGTTTCCCGCACTGCTGCTGGCGATTGCCCTGGCGGCGATTTTCCAGCCAAGTGTCTGGATCGTGTCCCTGGTGATCGCCATGGTGAACTGGGTGCAGATCGCCAGGGTTATCTACGCCGAAACTAGCGCGCTTAGCGCCCGCGACTTTATCGCCGTGGAACGCACCCTGGGGGCCGGAACGTTGCGTATTCTCGGCGTGCATTTAATTCCACATCTGGCGCCAACGGTGCTGGTCTGGGCCACACTAGGCATCTCCACCACAGTCCTGCTGGAAGCTACTCTATCGTTCCTCGGGGTGGGGGTACAGCCGCCAACGCCGAGTTGGGGCAACATCATCTTTGAAAGCCAGAGCTATTTTACTTCGGCTCCCTGGCTGGTGTTCTTTCCCGGCGCGGCGATTGTGCTGCTGTCGCTCTCTTTCAATATCGCTGGTGACGCCCTGCGCGACGCCCTCGATCCCGGCTTAAAAGGACGAAACTAATGCTATTTCTGGGAAAACGTCTGTTGCATGCCGGGCTGATCCTGCTTGGCGTTACGTTGATCTGCTATTTGCTGCTGTTTATGTTGCCCGCCGATCCAGCGCGCCAAATCGCCGGGCGCAGTGCCACGCCGGAAGTAGTCGAAAACATCCGCCATCAGTTGGGGTTGGATCTGCCGTTTTATCAGCAATATTGGCGTTATCTGCAGGGGCTGCTGCACGGCGATCTGGGACGCTCGTTTATTCAGCGCAGCGAAGTGAGTGAACTGGTTTCCGCCCGTATCGGGCCGTCACTGCAGCTGATGGCGGCGGGTATTCTCTGCGAGTTGGTACTGGGGATCGCCCTCGGCACCCTGGCGGCGTTAAAACGCGGCGGGCTGGCGGACCGGCTTCTGATGGCGCTCTCCTTTATCGGTGTTTCGGCGCCGCAGTTCATCGCCGCGATGCTTTTTCTCTATCTTTTCGCCGTGGTACTCAACTGGTTCCCGATGGGAGGCTATGGCGGCTTCAGCCATCTGGCGCTACCGGCGCTAACCCTCGGCCTGCTCGGCAGCGGCTGGTATTCACGCATGTTGCGCTCGTCGATGATTGAGGTGCTGCATCAGGATTTTATCCGTACCGCGCGGGCCAAAGGGCTGGGCCGAACCCGCGTACTGCTGCGTCACGTGCTGCCGAATGCCGTGCTGCCGCTAATTCCGATGATAGGCATTGATATCGGCATTTTTATGGGCGGACTGGTGGTAGTCGAATCGGTCTTTGGCTGGCCAGGTATCGGTCAGCTGGCCTGGCAGGCGATTCAACAGGTGGATATCCCGGTGATTGTCGGGGTAACCACCGTGTCAGCGGTTGCCATTGTTGGCGGCAACCTTATTGCGGATCTGGTGCTGCCGTGGGTCGATCCGCGCATTGATGTCAAAAAGTAGCAGGGGAAGATGATGAAAAATGCGTTATTGACAATGGCGGTGGCCGCGGCCTGTTTCTCTTATGGCGCGCAGGCTGACGAGAAGACCGGCGGCGATATCGTGGTGACCTACCAGAACGACGTGGCGACCCTCGATCCGGCCATTGGCTATGACTGGCAAAACTGGTCGATGATCAAAAGCCTGTTCGACGGCCTGATGGACTATCGTCCCGGCACCACCGAGTTGGTGAACGACCTGGCGGAGAGCTACGCCATTTCCGAGGACGGCAAGGTCTACACCTTTGTGCTACGCAAAGGGGTGAAATTCCACAACGGCCGCGAGGTCACGGCGGCGGACGTGAAATATTCTCTGGAACGCACAGTCAACCCGAAAACCCAAAGTCCGGGCGCCGGGTTCTTCAGTCCCATCGCGGGCTATGACGAGGAGGCCAGCGGTAAAAGCACGACCCTGAGCGGTATCGAGGTCGTCGACGATCATACGGTAAAAATCACTCTGAAAGAGCCCAACGCCACCTTCCTGCATGTGCTGGCGCTGAACTTTGCCTCGGTGGTTCCCCGTGAGGAGGTGGAGAAATGGGGCGCCGACTTCGGCAAGCATCCGGTCGGCAGCGGCGCGTTTGAGCTCCAGGAGTGGAAGCTGGGCCAGGAGCTGATCTTCCGCAAAAACCCGAACTACTTTAAAGCCGGCGTGCCGCGGCTGGATCACATAAAGTTCGAAATGGGACAGGATCCCTCGGTCGCTCTGCTGCGGCTGGAAAAAGGCGAAGTGGATATTGCCGGCGACGGCGTACCGCCCGCACAGTTTCTGTCGTTTAAAAACAACCCGGCCTATAAGGGCCTGATGGTCACCGGCGACCAGTTGCAGACCGGCTACGTGACGATGAAAACCACGCTGCCGCCTTTCGATAATCTCAAAGTCCGCCAGGCGGTGAACATGGCGGTCAACAAAGATCGCATCGTGCGCATCATTAATGGACGCGCGGCGCCGGCCAACCAGCCACTGCCACCCGCCATGCCCGGTTATGACAAGGCATATCAGGGTTTCAGCTACGACCCGGCAAAAGCGAAGCAACTGCTCAGCGAAGCGGGTTTCCCCAACGGTTTTGCTACCGAACTGTACGTGATGAATACCGATCCGCAGCCGCGTATCGCCCAGTCTATCCAGCAGGATCTGGCCAAAGTGGGCATCCACGCCAGCATCAAATCCCTGGCGCAGGCGAATGTGATTGCGGCGGGCGGCTCCGCCAGCCAAGCGCCGATGGTCTGGTCCGGCGGCATGGCGTGGATCGCCGATTTCCCGGATCCCTCCAACTTCTATGGCCCGATCCTCGGCTGCGCCGGGGCGGTAGAGGGCGGCTGGAACTGGGCGCGCTACTGCAACAAAGCGCTGGACGCGCAGGCGGCCGCGGCGGACAGCATGGTGAAACCCGACCAGCAGGACGCGCGCATTGAAGCCTGGCGCAAAATCTTCATCACTGCAATGGATGACGCGCCCTGGGTGCCGGTATTCAACGAGAAGCGCTACACCGTACATTCCGCACGCATGGGGGGCGAGGACGCGCTGTATGTCGATCCAGTGCATGTACCAGTCAACTACGACTATATCGGACTGAAATAATTTGATGGCGCCGGGACGGCGCCGCTGCTTAAAGGAGAGTCAGGATGTGCCAAAATTGTCTGGTGAAGACCATTCATCATGCTCAACATCATTTCGGCTGGGATAACAGCCTGAGCCCGGTCCTGCACGTAGCTTCCGGCAGCCAACTGGAGTTTCACTGCCTGGATGCGGCTAACGGCTGGTTCAACGCCGGTTCTACCGCAGCGGATATCCCAACGCTGCCGTTTGATAAGCTCAACCCGGTCAGTGGCCCGGTCTATGTGGAAGGCGCTCAGCCGGGCGATGCGCTAAAGGTGACGCTGGAATCCTTTCGTCCCAGCGGCTTTGGCTGGACTGCGAATATCCCGGGCTTCGGCCTGCTGGCCGATCAGTTTTCTGATCCGGCGCTGACGCTGTGGCAATATGACCGCCAGGGCTTAACCCCCTGCGCCTTTGGCCGATATGGCCGCGTACCGCTGAAACCCTTCGCCGGTACCCTCGGCGTCGCTCCCGCCGCCGCGGGCCATCATTCGGTGGTGCCGCCGCGCCGCGTGGGTGGCAATCTGGATATTCGCGATCTGGCCGCTGGCTGCACATTATGGCTACCGGTGGAAGTAGAAGGCGCGTTGTTTTCTATTGGTGACACCCACGCCGCGCAGGGCGATGGTGAAGTCTGCGGCACGGCGATTGAAAGCGCGATGGACGTGGTGGTGAAGCTGGAAGTGGTTAAAGATATGCCGCTGAAAACGCCGCGTTTCGCCACCCCTGGCCCAGTGACCCAACATCTGGATCGGCACGGCTACAGCGCCTTCACCGGCATTGGCCCTGACCTGATGACCGCCGCCCGCGACGCGGTAAGCTATACCATCGATGCGCTGTGCCGCGAACAAGGGATGTCGGCGGAAGAGGCCTATATGCTCTGCTCCGTGTGCGGCGATCTGCGCATCAGCGAAATCGTCGATCGGCCTAACTGGGTGGTGTCGTTCTATTTTCCCAACAGCGTGTTTAATTAGGAGCGTTATGTCAGCAGTCCTATTTCCGGCGCCGCTGCTCTCGGTCGAGCGCCTGTCGATCCAGTTTGGTACACAGCGGGTGGTGGATGACGTCAGCTTTGCGCTCTGGCCGGGAAAAACTCTGTGCATTGCCGGCGAGTCGGGCAGCGGTAAATCGCTGACTTCGCTGGCGATCATGGGTTTGCTTCCGGAGGAGGCACAGATTCCAGGCGGCGCGATTATTTTTGATAACCAGGATTTGCTCAGCCTGCCGGAGCGGCAAATGCAGCTGCTGCGCGGCAAGTCGGTTGCCATGATTTTTCAGGAACCGATGACCTCGCTCAATCCGCTGATGACGGTGGGCCAGCAGCTGGAAGAGACGCTGCAACGCCACGAAGTGCTGGGCCGCCGTGAACGGCGCAGCCGGGTCAGCACGATGCTGGACGCGGTCAAAATCAGTCATGTGGAGAAGCGCCTGCAACAGTATCCGCACGAGCTTTCCGGCGGTATGCGCCAGCGGGTGATGATCGCCATGGCAATGCTGTGCCAGCCACAGGTGCTGATTGCCGATGAGCCGACCACGGCCCTCGACGTCACTATTCAGGCGCAGATCCTCGAGTTGATGCGCGAACTGCAGCAGGCGTTTTCCACCAGCCTGCTGTTGATCACCCACGATATGGGAGTGGTGGCAGAAATGGCCGATGATGTGCTGGTCATGAGTCACGGCAAAATCATGGAGCAGGCTCCGGCAAAAACGCTGTTTACCTCGCCGCAGGCGGCTTATACCCGCCAGCTGTTGCAGGCGGTACCGGTGCTGGGCCAGGCGCCCGCGCTGGCGCCGGTCGAGGCGACGCGACCGTTGCTCAGCGTCCGCGACCTCAGCGTGCGCTTTCCGGTGCGCGGCGACGGCCTGCGCGTGCGTCGCGAAGTCCATGCCGTCGATGGCGTCAGCTTCGATCTTTTCCCCGGCGAGACGTTGGGCATCGTCGGTGAAAGCGGCTGCGGTAAATCGACGACGGCAAAGGCTCTGATGAATATGGTGCCATTTAGCGGCAGCGCGCAGCTTAACGGACAGGAGCTGCACGGCCTGAAGGACGAGGCGTTAAGAGCGGTACGCCGCGATTTGCAGATGGTGTTTCAGGATCCCTGGGCGGCGCTCAATCCGCGCAAAACTATTTTCGACCTGGTTGGGGAGCCGCTGCTGATTCATGAGCAGATGCCCGCAGTACAGCGCACGGAGCGGGTGGCGCAGCTATTGCAGCAGGTCGGCCTGCCAGCGGAAGCGATGCGGCGTTATCCGCACCAGTTTTCCGGCGGCCAGCGCCAGCGCATTTGCATTGCCCGCGCGCTGGCGCTGAACCCGAAAGTGATCATCGCCGATGAATCGGTTTCCGCGCTGGATGTTTCAGTACAGGCGCAGGTGCTGACGCTGCTGGAAGATTTGCGTCAGCGCTATCGGCTCAGCTATCTGTTTATTTCCCATGATATGGCGGTGGTGGAGCGCATCTGCCACCGGGTAGCGGTGATGTTTGGCGGCCAGCTCGTGGAGATCGGCCCACGAGATCGAGTGTTGCACCATCCGCAGCATCCTTATACTCAGCACTTGCTCAGCGCCGTTCCTATACCTGACGTTCAGCAAAGACGGCAACCCCGAGCCACCAGCGCAATGCCGATAAGACCAGAACCGATCAAACCCATCGGCTATCAGAGAGTACCGCAGCGCTTTACCGATTTTGGCGACGGGCACCTCGTCGCCTGCTGAACAAAAAAGCATTCAAACCGGCGGATTTCCGCCGGTGGCAACACTGTTGCCACACAACTCGACGAGAGGCCATTAAACTGGAAAAGTTAGCACATAGCATGACATAGAGCCGGTCTAAAATGCCCTAAATGCAACGTACCGTATCTTTTATTGTTAGACAAAACCGGAGGTAAACATGCTTAAACCGTCTTCTCCCTAGTGGTGTGATCTCACCACGCGGGAATTCAGTAAACTGGATATGGCGAATATCGTCGCCGTACTACCTATTTGCGCCGTAGAACAACACGGACCTCATCTGCCGGTTCGGGTGTTTGCTGCCATTAATGCCAGCATTATTGAGCGAGCTGTAGAATTACTGCCTGCCAATTTACCGATGCTGGTGTTGGCCACTTTGCCTGTAGGTAAATCTGACGAACACCTAGCTTACCCTGACACACTTTCGTTGCCATATGATGTTCTGGTGAAAGTGTGTTTTGAAATGGCTAAAAGCGCCTGGCGCACAGGTATTCGCAAGATCGTTTTCTGGAATTCACAAGGCGGCCAGCCCTGATTGATGGAAATGGTTTGTCGCCAGCTGCGCATTGAATTGGAGATGTTTGCCGTCGGTGCCAGCTGCTTCCGCCCCAAGACCTCCGAGGTGTAAGGCGCGTTGAATATCGGGAAGAACCGGCCCGAGGCTCATTATGGGGGCGCGCAGATTCGTGCCAATCAGCACAATCCTGACGTACAAGCCCCAGCGGGAAGTTGTCCTAGTGGGGTTGGAGGGGGAAAGCGCAGAAGACACGGCAACCTCATAATATCAACGAGCCACAAGTGACTTAGCCCTAGTGATGCGTTGGTTGACGTTAACGCTTACGCGAGATTCGGAAGATAGGAGACGGATCCGTATATCACCACATCCCTTAAACCCGGCGATCAAACCAGCGCCGGACCGGAGTGTCCTTGACTACACCTCGCCCGAAAGGGCGAGATAGCGGGGTAGAGCTAACCAGGACAGGGGGCAAACGGGCAGAATTTATAGTCCGGTAACCGGCTACGTCGGGCTTTCGGCGCCATTTGACTCCACAGACGCATGTAACCTCATCTGGCGCCTCCATGCCGCAAAGCGGCATTCAGAAGACTGGCTGCGCACTGCTCGCCAGTCCGGGCCTGATGTTCAGTCCAGGGGCTACGGTTCCGGATGAAACCCGCTTCCGGTTAAGATATATTCAGCTCCCAAAACAAAGGAAAAAACTCCCCAGTTAATCTGACAGAAAAATCAGCACATTTGGCGTGGTGCGCCCTGGTGGCGCTGGCGTTAGCCAGGCAAAACGGTGACGTTGTGTCACCGGTACAGGAAAATCTCTTTCTCACCCGCTGGCTGGCGACAGCACTGAAGCAACGTCGTTTTTCGCGTGACGTGGCCCCTGACATCGAGTGGCTTCTGAAACAGGGCCGACAGCTGGGCGTCAATGCTAAACTGGCCCGTAAGCTGAACTACCTCTGGCGTTCCAGCTCCGGGGAGTTGTCTGCGCAGAATGACCTGTTCCGGCTGACCCATGCTCTGGAAACGGCGAAAGATATGTGCTGGAACTACCGACTGTTGAGCGATCGGGAATGGTCCGGCCGGAATGCAGTTACCCTGAATGACAGCATAAACGGCATTTATCTTTCACGCTCCAGTCTCGATGCTGCTTTTGATGACGATGGCCGACAGATAAATCCTTTGATAGCGCGTCTGGCAGGGAATGTGCCGGGACTAGTGAAGTTGTTTATCCGCAGTGACTGGCAGGTGCTGCCAGATGATGATGCCTCCATGACTTATCCGCATTCGTTGATAGCCAGGTCGGCTTAGCCGAATGACAGCGCACCTAAGTTATACCAGCTATCCCCTACAGCCCTGAGGGCCCCTGGGGAGGCTGCAGCCTATCTCCTTAAAAATGCGAATTCGCCTGCCACTGTTTCAACCCTGGCGAGGCTGAAAGTTTTGAGGAGGCCGGATATACTGATTTACTCTAAGAGGCAGGGATCACACCAGCGCTGCATTAATCTGCATAGACTGGCCCCCAGAATCTCCAGACAACCAATATCACTTAAATAAGTGATAGTCTTAATACTAGTTTTTAGACTAGTCATTGGAGAACAGATGATTGATGTCTTAGGGCCGGAGAAACGCAGACGGCGTACTACACAGGAAAAGATCGCTATCGTTCAGCAGAGCTTTGAACCGGGTCTGGCGGCTGATGAAGCGTGCCGGAATAAAAGCTCAGGTTGGGTACCGTGGCCCACGTGCACGTAAAGGTGAAGCCAGCATCGTGACACCCAACAGGCTCCAGCGGCAGTTCAATCCGGACTCACCGGATAAGCGTTGGGTGACGGACATAACCTACATCCGAACCCGCGAAGGCTGGCTGTATCTGGCCGTGGTGGTTGACCTGTTCTCCCGAAAAGTTATCGGCTGGTCAATTCAACCCCGCATGACAAAAGAGATTGTCCTGAACGTATTACTTATGGCGGTGTGGAGGCGTAATCCTCAAAAGCAGGTACTGGTTCACTCTGATCAGGGCAGTCAGTACACGAGCTATAAGTGGCAGTCGTTCCTGAAATCACACGTTCTGGAAGGCAGTATGAGTCGTCGCGGTAACTGCCATGACAACGCGGTTGCGGAAAGCTTTTTCCAGCTACTGAAACGCGAACGGATTAAGAAAAGGATCTACGGAACGAGAGACGAAACCAGAAGCGATATTTTTGATTATATCGAAATGTTTTATAACAGTAAGCGTCGTCATGGTTCGAGCGAGCAGATGCCACCGGCTGAATATGAAAACCTATATTATCAACGGCTCAGAAGTGTCTAGATTATCCGTGGCGATTCAGGTAATTGATTTACAACAGTGATGTTATGTTTAAAATGATGAAAATATTAAGTAGCCTGCAGTAAATGTCCGCTCATAGCTTATATCGGGGAAATGAGCGGTGTGTGACAGGCAAAAGGAAGCGTATCCAGCACCACTGACATCGTGGCGCTGGTAATAATATTACAGTGGGTATCTGGAGCAAAAACATCCAGATAAGAAACCGTTCCTGGTGGTTCTGTCGCCGGAAGGACTGGCTCCAGCCGGTTGGACAGGAATAAGCTACAGTATGTTTATTTCTGTTCTGTCGCCCAGGCTCGGCATGGCATGTATTTCTTCCCCGCTCAATAAATGGCAGGTTTTGCTGCGCGAATTCATTCTACATCTGGAGACACTGATGGGTAAAAATACGATTGCAGCAGAGACAGAAACCTTCGTTCTCGAAAATTTGCGTAATATTCAGGAAGCGGTGTTACTGAAAAATGCTGTGGTGAAATCACTTCAGGAGGAAGGCCTACGGTTTCTGACAGAGCACTTTTCTGATCGTGGTTATGAGGTCACAACGGCACTTAATCATTGGGAAGGTTATCCGGCACTGCGCTTCGGATTGTCGCACTGGGTGAGTGAATCTGATGTGGTACTTTTTCTAGACAAAACACCTGGAAGACAGTTTGAAGTACGAACGTACATCTGTAGTCTGACGACTCCTGCATTGCAGCATCAAGCAAGAAAGATGTTGATACCTGCACTTTATGACGACTGCTGGCCTGAGAGAAGCGGAAGTGTGTTTACCTTCGTTTCTCGGCTGTCACAGAAGCATGAGGAAAAACATCTGATGTTCCAGAGTGTGGCGAAAGCGTTAGAGCAGTTGAACGAATTTGAACTGCGCCATGAGAGATAGCGGCCATTTTTACTTGATGTAGCCCCCTGAAACACCAGACAGTAGCTGTATCTCCAGATAAGAGATAGGCTTGAATATATGTCTAACACTAACGCCAATTTTGAGATGAACGGGATCCTGTTAGGGCAAGAAG
>OGXE01002512.1_pt1 | contig 13649 bp, 9 predicted proteins | sample 1576181 | NCBI WGS metagenome assembly OGXE01 (sample SAMEA3541478, study PRJEB24748) | human gut metagenome | biome: human gut; feature: human-associated habitat; material: faeces | place: China | collected 2012 | reverse complement strand
TTATAATCTTTCTGTCTTTCGGTTCCATAATGGACCTTCATCTTGGGCTTGCGGGGCTTGAAACTGAACAAGGCAGTGACAGCGTCCAGAGACTTGTTAATCCATGCAGTGATATCCGCGCCTTTGCTAAGGCTGGCTGCAAACCACAGACCTGCCAACGCTCCGCCTAAATGGGCGATATGTCCGCCGGCATTGCTGGAGGTGATGAATAACAGGTCTGTTACGATAACAACCAATGCCAGATATTTCAGGCGTACGGTTCCAAAAAGGAAAAGACGTATCGGGTAGTCAGGTTCCCGATAGGCGGTAGCCGCCACGATAGCGAGTACGGATGCCGATGCTCCCAGCATGAAAGAGTATTCCGTCATCGGACGGAAATAAGGGAAGATGTTGTAGGCGGTCATATAAAGCAGTCCGCCGCAGATTCCGCCTAAGATGTATACTCCCCGTAAGTGTCTGGCAGAGAAAAAGTTCAGGAATAAGGCACCGAACCAATACAGCCAAAGCATATTGAAAAGAATATGCAGGACTCCTGCGTGCATAAACATATACGTCAGGACAGACCAGGGCTGGATGATGAAGCGGGGCAGTGAAGCGGGCAGTTCCAGCCATTCGAACACTCCGCCGAGGCTCCGGTTGAAGAGCTGCAATATGACTCCTGTCAGTGTAGTGAAGATAAATACTCCTACATTGATATAAATCAGTTGGATGTAGATGTTTCCTCTACGGAACGATTCCTTTAAATCAGTTATAATAGTAGCCATTTCCTCTGTCCTTTTTTCTCCAGTACATTATTAGAATGAATCCGAATATCATACCGCCCAAATGTGCAAAGTGCGCCACATTGTCGCCCGGATTGTTGGCAAGTCCCGAGAATAATTCTATCAAGGCATATCCGATAACGAAATACTTGGCTTTGATGGGAAACGGTAGCGGAAAGACGAACATCGGTTGGTTGGGAAACAGCATGCCGAATCCCAGCAAGATGGCATATACGGCCCCGGAGGCTCCGACGGTAGTCATCATGTTGAGATATTCTTCCATGGGGATGATGGAATACCCGGTATTGACACTGTCGTATGCGGAAAGCACCGTTTCGTAATGGATGTATTGTACAAGCTCCTGGATAAGCCCTGCACCGATGCCGCATGCGAGGTAGTAGAACAGGAAGCGTTTCGGCCCCCAGACCTGCTCGAGTATACGGCCGAACATCCAAACGGCAAACATGTTGAAGAACAGATGGGTAAATCCGCCGTGCATGAACATATAAGTAATCAACTGTGCTGCATTGAAATCTCCGGCAAGGAAAAAGTGCAGTCCCAGGTAGTTGTTTAAATCAATGCCGTAACTCTGTGCCACAATTGTGCCGAGAAACATCAGTACATTGATGATTAAAAGGTTTTTGGTTACTGTCGGTATAGTATTCATAATCTGTTTTTTTCGCTTTATTTGGCAAAAATACGAATAAATTCTGTTCTATAACAGAAAAAGGAACTCCTATTCTTTCTTTTTCTCTGTTTTCCGCCCTTTTTTTAATGTTTTTATTTGATATTCAGAATTTTTGCTCTATTTTTGTAGGAAGTAGCATTGGAATTTTTCTTTTGTGTAACAATTAATTAATCATTCGTATTATGAATAAGTCAGAACTTATTAGCGCAATGGCAGCGGAAGGCGGTTTGTCAAAGGCCGATTCAAAAAGAGCATTGGATGCATTTATTGCATCGGTAACAAAAGCATTAAAGGCAGGTGATAAAGTCGCATTGGTTGGCTTTGGCACTTTTTCTGTAATGGAGAGAGCCGGACGCATTGGCATCAATCCGGCAACAAAGAAACCTATTCAGATTGAGGCGAAAAAAGTCGCTAAGTTCAAACCGGGTTCGGAATTGACTATCGAATAAAATCAATCATAAATAAAACTTGAGAAAAGGAGGCGCATACAACGTCTCCTTTTTTATGGAATTAAAAATAGTTCGTATCTTTGTACGCAGAAAATACATTTGAATCATGAATATAGAACAGAAGTTGGTAGCGTCCGTAATGAGCGGACTGAAAGCGCTGTACGGTCAGGATGTTCCGGCTGCACAGATACAGTTGCAGAAAACCAAGAAAGAATTTGAGGGACACCTTACCCTGGTCGTTTTCCCTTTTCTCCGTATGTCTAAAAAAGGACCGGAGCAGACCGCACAGGAGATTGGCGAATATCTGCAGGCAAACGAGCCGTCGGTATCGGCATTCAATGTTATCAAGGGCTTTTTGAACCTGACAATCGCTTCTTCGGCATGGATTGAGTTGCTGAATGGAATTCATGCGGATGCAAAGTACGGCATTGTTGCTGCAACCGATAACGCTCCGCTGGTGATGATTGAGTATTCTTCGCCCAATACGAATAAGCCGCTCCATTTGGGACATGTCCGTAATAATCTGTTGGGCAATGCGTTGGCGAATATCATCTCGGCCAATGGCAACAGGGTGGTTAAGACAAATATAGTGAACGACCGCGGTATTCATATCTGTAAGTCAATGTTGGCTTGGCAGAAGTACGGTAACGGTGAAACTCCCGAATCGTCCGGCAAGAAAGGCGACCATTTGATAGGTGACTATTATGTGGCTTTCGACAAGCATTATAAGGCTGAGGTAAAAGAGCTGATGGCGAAGTTCCAGAGTGAAGGCATGAGCGAAGAAGAGGCCAAGGCAAAAGCCGAAGCGGAATCTCCCTTGATGAAAGAAGCGCGTGAGATGCTGGTGAAGTGGGAAGCCGGCGACCCTGAGGTCCGTACTCTGTGGAAGAAGATGAATGATTGGGTATATGCAGGCTTCGATGAGACCTACCGTATGATGGGCGTTACGTTCGACAAGATTTACTACGAGTCGGAAACTTATCTGGAGGGCAAGGAGAAGGTTATGGAAGGTTTGGAGAAAGGCTTCTTCTACCGCAAAGAAGACGGTTCCGTATGGGCCGACCTGACCGGAGAGGGGCTCGACCACAAATTGCTTCTCCGTGCCGACGGCACTTCTGTTTATATGACCCAGGATATAGGTACGGCCAAATTGCGCTTTGCCGATTTCCCCATTAACAAGATGGTCTATGTGGTAGGCAACGAGCAGAACTACCATTTCCAGGTGCTTTCCATTCTGCTTGATAAGCTGGGCTTCGAATGGGGCAAAGGGTTGGTTCACTTCTCTTACGGTATGGTGGAACTGCCCGAAGGTAAGATGAAGAGCCGTGAGGGTACGGTTGTGGATGCCGATGACTTAATGGCTGAAATGATTAATACCGCTAAGGAAACTTCCGGAGAATTGGGCAAGCTGGATGGTCTGACCCAAGAGGAGGCTGATAATATTGCACGCATTGTCGGTTTAGGCGCATTGAAATATTTCATATTGAAGGTGGATGCCCGCAAGAATATGACGTTCAATCCGAAGGAATCCATCGATTTCAATGGTAATACAGGACCTTTCATCCAGTACACGTATGCCCGTATCCAGTCGGTTCTCCGTAAAGCGAAAGAAGCAGGTATTTCCGTTCCTGCACAACTTCCGGCCGGTATTGAATTGAGTGAGAAAGAGGAAGGCCTGATACAGATGGTTGCAGACTTTGCCGCTATTGTGAAGCAGGCGGGTGAGGATTATAGCCCTTCTTTGATTGCTAACTATACTTACGACCTCGTGAAGGAATACAACCAGTTCTATCATGACTTCAGCATATTGCGTGAGGAGAATGAGGCTGTGAAGATATTCCGTCTTGCCTTGTCCGAGAATGTAGCCAAGGTGGTACGTTTGGGAATGGGATTGCTTGGCATTGAGGTTCCCGACAGAATGTAATCGAGATATTTTATCATATGAAAAAGCCCTCTTTGCAATTTGCGGAGAGGGCTTTCTTTTTTTATGGCTTCTTTACTTTTTCTTCTTGGCGTATTTGCCGCGTTTGGCTTTCGGTGCATCGGGGTCGCTCTGCAGTTTGATGATTTCCCTGCATGCATCCAGGTTTAAATCCTGCGGGATAATGTCCTTCGGGATTTTGTAGTTGCTGCCTTTATAAGAAATATACGGTCCGTAACGGCCGTTCAATATTTCCAGCTCCGGTTCTTCTTCAAATTTCTTGATATGTTTCTGGGCTTCGGCATCTTTCTTTTCCCGGATGAGCTGAATAGCTTCTGCCAATGTTATTTCCAGCGGATCTATTGTCTTCGGAAGCGAAGTATACATTCCGTTGTTGTGTACATAAGGCCCGTAGCGTCCGGTTCCTATGGTTACTGTCTTGCCTTCATATTCGCCCAAGGTGCGGGGAAGCTTGAACAGTTCCAAAGCCTCTTCCAGTGTTATTGTCTCAATGGACATATCTTTCTTGAGTTGGGCAAAGCGTGGCTTTTCGTTGTCTCCGGCAGTACCGATTTGTACAACGGGACCGAAACGGCCGATTTTTACGGATACCTGTTTGCCGCTGCCCGGTTCTTCGCCTAAGATACGTTCGCCGGCCTTGTGGGCATTCTTGGTGGCAAGCGTGTTTTCCACGGACGGGTGGAAATCTTTATAGAAATCCTTCAGGATGGCGGTCCACTTCTTTTCTCCTTCGGCTATCTCATCGAACTGCTTTTCAACGCTGGCAGTAAAGTTATAGTCGAGGATGTTGGGGAAATATTCCATCAGGAAATCATTGACTACCGTACCTGTATCGGTAGGCATCAATTTGGCTTTTTCGGCTCCTGTAATTTCTGTTTGCGTAACGTCCGTAATCTTGCTGTCCTGCAATGAAAGTATGTTGTAAGAGCGCTCTTCCCCGCTCTTTTCGCCTTTCTCCACATAGCCGCGTTGCTGTATGGTTGAAATGGTAGGGGCGTATGTGGAAGGACGGCCGATACCCAGTTCTTCCAATTTGCGTACAAGGCTGGCTTCGGTGTAACGGGGCGGATGTTGCGTGAAGCGTTCCGTAGCAATAATGCTTTGGTGGTGTAAGACTTGTCCTTTCTTCAAAGGGGGCAGCAGACGGGTTTCATCCTCCTGCTCCGTGTCTTCGTCGATGGACTCGCGATACACGTGGAGGAAACCGTCGAATTTTACAATCTCTCCGGTTGCATTGAACGTATCCGCTTCGTTGCTGATGCCGATGCTTACGGTCGTTTTCTCAACTTCCGCATCTGCCATTTGAGAGGCTATCGTGCGCTTCCATATCAGGTCGTACAGTTTTCTTTCCTGCGGAGTACCTTCTATCTTGGCATTTTCCATATACGTAGGGCGAATGGCTTCGTGAGCCTCTTGAGCGCCTTTGGTTTTGGTGGCGAAATGACGCGGATATACATAGCGCTCTCCCATCATGTCGGCAATGACCGCTTTGCTGCTGTTGACCGCCAGTTCGGACAGGTTGACGGAGTCGGTACGCATATAGGTTATCTTTCCCGATTCGTACAACCGCTGGGCTACCATCATGGTCTGTGCTACTGTAAATCCTAATTTGCGGGCAGCTTCCTGCTGCAAAGTAGATGTAGTGAAAGGAGCGGCAGGGCTTTTTTTCAGTGGCCGGGTAGAAATGTCATGGATGGTGAAAGAGGCTGACCGGCAGCTTTCCAGAAATTTTTGAGCTTCGGCTTTGGTCTTGATACGGCGCGACAGCTCGGCTTTCATTTCCACCGGTTTGCCGTCGGCATCGGGCACGAGGAATACGGCGGTCACCCGATACGATGCTTCCGATTGGAAAGCCTGTATCTCGCGCTCGCGTTCTACGATAAGGCGGACTGCTACCGATTGCACACGCCCGGCAGAGAGTGCGGGTTTCACTTTTTTCCACAATACGGGTGAAAGTTCAAAACCTACGATACGGTCCAGAATACGGCGCGCCTGTTGGGCATCTACCAGATTGATGTCGATATTGCGCGGTTGCTCGATGGCTTTCAGAATGGCGCTTTGGGTGATTTCGTGGAAAACGATACGCTTGGTATGCTCCGGTTGCAGTTTCAGCACTTCGTATAAATGCCATGCAATCGCTTCTCCCTCGCGGTCCTCATCGGATGCCAACCATACGGTTTCCGCTTCCTTGGCTTCGGCTTTCAACTCTTCTACAACCTTTTTCTTATCTCCAGGAATTTCATAATGCGGTTTGAAATCTTTATCAATATCAATACTGAACTCTTTTTTCTTCAAATCGCGTATATGCCCGTAACTGGAAAGGACTTTATAGTCTTTCCCGAGGAATTTCTCGATAGTCTTAGCTTTTGCCGGAGACTCGACAATGACAAGGTTTTTCTGCATAAATTTCTGTTTTATAGTGACTCCAGCCACTAATTTGCCCGCAAAAGTAGGAAAAAACAAACTTTCCACCTTATAATATAAGGAGAATTTAGCAAAAATGACCTATTTTGTTGGTTATATCTTTGATTTTGGCTATTAGAATTTAAAACTTACACCTCCGGTAAAGTTGATGCCTTCGGTGGGGTATCCCCAATAATATTGATAATCCTGGTTTAATAAATTGTTTATGCGGGCGTAAACGGATATGCCTTTAAAGAATTCGTAGCTGCCGCCGGCATAGAGGTTGTTGACCGCATCGACTTTGTTTCCTTCCACCTTCTCGCGCGAAATATGCCTGTAGCCGAGGTTAAGCAGTAAAGCGGATACGGGATGCACATCTATGTGCAAATCAGCTTCAAAGGCCGGTTTGTAAACGAGGGCATAGGCGCCGGCATTGGACTGGCTGTCGTCCTTTGCATCCCAATTGCGGTAAACTCCGGTAGCGGAGAATGAAAATATGTTCTTATAGCTGTAGCGTATCTCGGCGCCGGCGTAGATGTTGCTTGTGTTCCATTGGCCGATGGAAAGCATCGGACTGTACTCATTGGCAGCGGATTCGAAATCTGCCGGTTGGAAAAACAAATCATCCTTTAAGTTCTGATATCCGCCGTACAGATTCAGCCATAAGCCGATTGCCGGACTGGCTTTGAAGCCGATGGCGGCATTTATTTGTTCATAAGTGGCATCCGGTTGTGAAGAAACCTGTCCGTATGGGCAGAATGTTTCTAAACGGCGGAAGTCATTTTGCAGTCTCCCGCCTTTGGCCTGTGCATAGAGGATATAACTGTCCGAGAAGTTGTATTCCACTGCTACATCGGGGGCTGCCCGGAATTTCTTTCCGAAACCGAAGGTCATGTCCACCAGGGCGCCGATACGTATTTTCCAATCATCGTTTTCCAAGCGGTAATGCGGGTTCAGACCGAGAGAGGTGTAGTTCTCAAAATGATTGTTCTTGTACAGCACATTGTCCATTGCAAAGCCGATGCCTACGGTCTGTTCGTCTGATATGCCGCCTGTGACCAGTGCTTTGGTGCGGACGATGTATTCCCGGCTGTTCAAGAAACCGGAATCGTATTGACGTTCGTAAAGCATCAGGTTTGTTTCGGCACTGAACCGGAGGGGCAGTTCCGTATCCGTGGATTTCACTCCGAAATGAATGTCACCGGAAATGAACTTCTGTTTTCTGACGGCTGCATCGGGCAGGAAATTGAAGTTGCTCAATCCGAAGTTGCCCGCAACGTTCAGGTCTGCTTTCCTGAAGCGGTGCACATAATCCATATTGGCATGAGTGCGATAGTAGTAGGAATTCCATTTGCCGTCATTGTCGGGTAAATCGAGTTTGCCGTCCATGCCGTTCATCCGGAAATTCAGGTTGAGGCGGTCGCGGCCGGACAATGTGAACAGATAGCCGGCGCGTGCGTCCAGATTGCCGTAGTTGCCATAACCCAAACGGATATATCCGGGATGTGTTTCGGCTTGCGTCTCCTTGCCGGTATATGCCTGCATGACAGTTGCAGGTATGGTGTTGGCAGGCACGAGAGTTACATCGTATTCCACAGCCTTTTTATTGGCAGTCGGTGCTTCCACTTGGGGGAGCACGTTTATTTTGGACGCATCCGGAATATCGGGGGTATATTCCTGTTCCACAACAACCGTACGGTTTACGGTGGAGTCTTTGGCCTGTTGCTGGGCATGGATGCCCAAAGGTAGGGTTATCAGCGTTATTCCGCTGAGGATATATTGTATTTTTCTCATATTCATTGCATTCTTTTATTTCAGCTTTTCCAGTCTTTCTTGAATCATACGTTCGATATCATCATCGGCATGATAGTTTTGTTGCAAGCTCAGCAGATATTGGCGTGCATCCAGTTTCTTATCCATAGCGACATATACATCGGACAGAAGGATAAAGCTGCGTGCCAGCCAGTAGGCGTGCGGGGTGCTCTGGTCGATGAAGTTCAGTATTTCCTTTTCGGCTGCGGCATACTCACCGGCATTGTACATCAACTGTGCCGACAGATATTTGGCTTCCGCACCGTATAATGTACGGGTGTCTTTTGCCAGAAGTTTGAGGTCGTCTGCCGCCTTTTTCACCGCTTTCTGGTTCAGATAGGCTTTGACGCGGTAGTATAAGGCTTCATTTTGCAGTTCGGGAGTCAGTTTGGCTTCGGCCAATAAAGCGGTTGCGGCCTGAATCACTTCTATGTCATCCTTCAAGAGCACACCGCATCGCAATACGCCGGTGACGCCCAGCTGCCGGCGTTCGGCGGTTGTGGCGCGGGTTTGCAGTTGCTTGTAGTCTGCCAGAGCCTGTTTGTACTCCTTGCGGTTGAACAGGATTTCTCCGTGCATCAGCAGGGCCTCTTCCGAATACGGGCTGTCCGGATACTCCAACAGTTTGCCGGTATGCTCCAATACACCGGTTTCATCTTTCTGTTCTTTTCCGATGAGGCTCAGATAGTAATGTGCGTTCAGGCTGAAAGCTCCGTTCGGATAGCTTTGCAGGTAACGGGTGAAGCTTTCCCTTGCAGGGATGATTTCCCCTTTCATATACACCTTTTCCGCGGCAATATAGGTCAGCGAATCCTGCTCATTGGGTTCAAAGCGGATAGCACCCGGCATTTGGGCGGCAAGCGCAGCAAACTCATCCACGCGGTTGGCTTCCACATAAATGGATTTCAAATCGCGCATGGCAAGACGTGCTTCTTCGCTGCCCGGATATTGGGTGATAACGTATTTATAGGCTTCGATGGCGCGGTTGTAATCATCATTCTGATAGTACAGCAGTCCGATTTCGGCGGCAGCCTTACGACTGACGGGGCTTTCGGGATATTTGTTCAGCAGTTCCCGGAAGGTTACGATGGCCTGACTGTTATTGCGGCCCTGCACATACGAACGGCCTTTTTCGTAAAGTGCACTGACGGCATAGGGCGAATTCGGATATTTGTCGGCCAGCCGGTTCAGCAGCGTAATCTTTCCATCGTAGTCTTTTTGCAGACCCGACACCAGAGCCAGTTGATAGTAGGAGTAGTCACCGGCGGGCGTACCCAGATTTTCTGCCCGGGTATAGTACTGTTTGGCTTCGTCGAAGCGGCGGACCTGCATGTAGCAGTCGCCGACACGGTTGTACGCATCGGCAAGAACGGTTGCGTCTCCGGCCTTTCTCAGTTGGATGAATTTCAGGAAACGGTCTTGCGCCGTTGCATAATCTTTCTTATGGAAAGCTATGTATGCCAGATTGTAGTAGGCAAGGGCATACATTTCCGTATTCTTCTGTGGGGTAAGGGACAGATAATCGTTAAAATTACGGGCGGCTTCCTGCATGCGGTTCAGCCGGTAATAGGATTCACCTCGCCAATAAAGGGCATCGGCCTTTGTTTGCAGGTTATACCCGCCTAAGGCAATGCTTTGGTTGAAGCAGCCGATTGCCTGCTCAAACTGGGTATTGGCAAAGGATTGGGTACCCAACTGGAACAGAATCTTCTGCTTGGCTTCCAAAATGGCTCTGCCGGGATGCGTAATGCGTTCAATGGACTTGAGTGCGGCATCGTAGCTGCGCGTGTTCATATACACCTCTATCAGGTAGCTGCTTACTTTATCGGCGTATGCGGAGTTGGGAAACTCATTCAGGAAGTTCTCGAATACCGTAACCGACTCGCCGAAAGCAGAGTAGGATGTTTCGTGAATGCAGAGAGCGTTATTGTAGGATGCCTGTTCCTTTATTTTCAAATCGGCATCGGATGCGGCGGCCTGTTCAAATGCCATACGCGCCTTGTTCTTGTCGGCAAGCTGCAAGTAAGCCAATCCCATGTGCAGATATGCGTTTTGTGTAAGCGCATCTTTGTTTGCAGTCACCTCGCCCAGGGTAACCGGAACTTGCGAGTAGACACCCGTCCGGTAGTAGGACATTCCCAGCATATAAAGCGCATCTCTTCTTGGGGCAGGCTCCGCGTTGTCTTTCAGATAGCTGCCGAAAGCTTTTATTGCTTCATGGTACTCGCCGAAATGATAATCGGCTGTACCTTGTATGCGGTACATCTCTCCCGTATATTTCTGGTTGGGGTAAGCCGAGAGATAGTTTTGCGCAACAATTTCCGCTTTGTCATAATTCTTTTTAATCAGATATATTTCCGCGATGTAATAAGGTACGAGCGCCTCGTATTTTGCATTCTCCTGCAGGCTGAGGAAGCCGTTGAGGGCATCGTCGTACCGTTGCTGTGAGTAGCGGATATATGCAAGGTAGTACGTACAGTCTGCTGTATATCTGGAACCGGTGCTTTTTGAGCCACATTCCGAGGATCACCACCAAAAGAACGGGTATTAATAACCGGATTCCGAGGATTAACATCTACATCGGCCACCGGAGCAAAATTGATCTGCACACCTATCTTCTTACATTGCCGGGCTACTTCCTTACCATATTCATAAAGCAGTTCATTATCCTGTATACATCCCAAAACTCTGTTTCTTGGAAAACGAGGGGTTCCCTTCAAGCGCATAGCCAGCCCCCATTCACCATCAAAAGTTATGAGCAAAGGCACTTCCGCCAGACTCTGCGCATAATTAGTCAATAAAACCTGATCAGACAACTGACCGCCCGAAAAAAGTAATCCTCCTACTTTATATTCTTTTATAGCTGCATATATATTGTTTTTATTTCGTTGTGTCTGAAGAGGAGCCACTGTGTGTATAAACAGTTGTCCTATCTTTTCCTTCAAACTCATTTCAGAAAGCTGTTCATCCACCCATGCCTTACAATCCTGAGTATCCGCCTTCCCCTTTTGTAACAGCCCAGGCATCTGCTGTGCATACGTCATCACACATCCGACGACACATAAACTTATAAATAACAATACGTTTCTCTTCATCTAATTTCTTCAATTATATCAGATTTCCTTATACAACAGCAACTATCAGTTCTTTTCCATCCTTACTTTCATTTTTCCCACATAAACAGCATTTTTTCCCATTTGTTGCAATGGAATCTCCTTGCCATCCAAATTCTTATAAAACAAAGTCTTATCAAAATAAGAATGCGAATGACCTCCCAAGACAATATCAATATTACGAGTATTAAGAATCAAAGTTTCATCAGAATAAGGTTTTCCTTGCCACCCTAAATGAGACAAACAAACCACTAAATCACATTTTTCCCGATTCTTCAATATATCCGCCACACGCTGAGCAGCCTCTATTGGATTTTCAAAAACCACTCCTTCACAGTTTTTTGCCTGTACTAGCCCCTCCAATGCAGGACTCAGTCCGAACACACCTACCTTTATCCCCTTACGTTCCAAAATAACATACGGTTTGACAAGCCCCTCCAAAACAGTTCCCTGTACACCATAATTAGCACAAACAACAGGAAAATCCGCCATTTTAAAAAGACGTGCCATATTATCCAAGCCCAAATCAAACTCATGATTTCCAATAATCCCGGCATCATATCCCATTTCATTCATCAGCTTCACTTCAACTTCACCACCAAACATATTATAAAAAGGAGAGCCTTGTGAAAAGTCACCACAATCAAACAATAACAAATCCTTATCCTGTTTCCGTATTTCTTTTATTAAGGTAACACGACGTACAAAGCCCGCTTTTCCTGCAAACTCCGGATTCGGATCAGTAATGGGGATAGGTTCCACACGGCTGTGGGTATCATTAGTATGAAGTATCAAAAGTTCTTTGATATCCTGTGCTGCCAGCGCACAACATACACACAAAGCAGTAAATAATACATATATTCGTTTCATGACGGTTCAGTTTATTCTTTAACGGTAATTCTTCCTTCTATCTTTGAGTCTATTTTCTTCCCTGCTTTAGTCTGCTCATTCACATAGTTCAGAAACAACTGACGTACTGTGGCCTTTTCAGGCAGCAATTTATCCGCATCGCCCACTTTGGCAAAAGCAGTCATATGGTCATTTCCCTCAGCCAAATAATCCAAGGTGGCTACTTTATACTCTTTGGAGTCTTCAATTTCTTTTCCAGCCACTGTAGCATCCAATAATTTTCCATCTCCAGAAATTTCAAGACAAGCGCCACTTAATCCCTCACCATGCACAGCTGCTATATTTTCAAAAAGTTCACGCAGCAAAACCCCATTCATAGTAACAATGCACAATGTATTTTCAAAGGGAGTTATTTCATAAATATTACCGTAAGTTATATCCCCCTCGGGCAAAGCCGTACGTAGTCCCCCCATATTCGTCACCCCCACGTCGGCCATACGGCCTATATATGCAGAAGCAGAATAACGTAAAATATCCGCTACCAAGTTGGATAACTCACTTTCAGGACGAAAGCGATCCATAAAACGAGCGCTTTGTCCTATGACCGGTGACATAATACTATCAACCGTTTTTTGATACGGAGCCAAAACAGCGATTGCAGCGGAATCCGGATTAGCATCCAAAGCTGCTGTCACTTCTATCCTGCTTCCCTCAACTGATGCCAGAGAATAGCCTGAATGACAGCTTGAAAACATAAAAATCCCGGCTACTATTCCTGCCGGAATGATACACATAATTCGGTTTGGTTTCATGTTTATTAGTTGTTTATTGCCCAAATGTAGTTAAAAAAGAAGTTGCAACCAACGATATCAGATGAAAAATAGTTGAATTTAATTTGGCTGTATGACAAAAATCTAGTAATTTTGCACCGCTTTCGCGCAATCGCTGTCAAAGAAGAGTTACTTGATATGTTGCGTTGGTAACGATAAACAATTTAAAATCAAAAAAAATGGATTTAATTAAAATTGCTGAAGAAGCATTTGCTACTGGCAAACAGCATCCTTCATTCAAAGCTGGTGATACTATTACAGTGGCATACCGTATCGTTGAAGGTAGCAAGGAACGTGTACAGTTGTACCGTGGTGTTGTTATCAAAATCGCTGGACATGGTGACAAAAAACGTTTCACCGTTCGTAAAATGTCTGGAACTGTAGGTGTTGAACGTATTTTCCCTATCGAATCTCCGGCTATCGACAGTATCACTGTTAATAAAGTTGGTAAAGTTCGTCGTGCTAAATTGTACTATTTACGTGCTCTTACTGGCAAGAAAGCTAGAATTCAGGAAAAAAGAGTTAATCAGTAAGATTTATCATTCCTACATAAAAAAGGAGTATTCTCAGGAAGAGAATACTCCTTTTTTAATTTACATCCCCTTTACCACGATTTTTTATATAATCATGAACAAACAGACTTGAAATAGCATTTATATTTAATATTGAATCAAACTTAAACCATTTATGAAAAGAATAATGTTCATTTTAGGAGTAAGCATCATTATGGCCTTACTTACTGTTACCGCAGCCTTGGCAGGTTGGTGGCTCGGAGCGTCTCTGCCTCTAGATATATCTGATA
>OGXE01002510.1_pt1 | contig 13656 bp, 19 predicted proteins | sample 1576181 | NCBI WGS metagenome assembly OGXE01 (sample SAMEA3541478, study PRJEB24748) | human gut metagenome | biome: human gut; feature: human-associated habitat; material: faeces | place: China | collected 2012 | reverse complement strand
ATGACCACCGCCGAGCGTGAAGCCTTGAAAGCCCGCATTGCCGAAGCCAAGGAAGCCGCCGCCAAGGAACAGGCCGAACGGTACGCCAAGGCCACCGAGCTTGCCGGGAAGCTCTGGGAGGCCGCACATGCCGCAACGGATGCCCACCCCTACCTTGCACGCAAAGAGGTTCCCCCCTTCGGGTTGAAACAGGCGCAGGACGGGCGGCTGATGGTTCCCGTGCTGGATGCGGCTGGCACCCCTCAGTCCCTCCAATTTATTGATGCCGACGGTGAGAAACGGTTCCTGTCCGGCGGCAGGACGGCGGGCGGGTACTTCTCTCTTCCGGCAAGGGACGGCTCCAAAGACGGGCCGTTGCTGATTGCCGAAGGCTACGCCACGGGCGCATCCCTCCATCTCGCTACGGGCTATGCCGTGCTGGTGGCCTTCAATACCGGAAACCTGCTCACCGTGGCGCGCATGGCGCGGAAGCAATACCCCGACCGGGAAATCATCCTGTGCGCCGACAATGACGTGGAGACGCGCAAGCCTGACGGCATGCCGTGGAATCCGGGTGAAGAGGCCGCAGCCAAGGCCGCCGCATCCATCGGCGGGAAGCTGGCGATTTGCCCGGCACATGAGGGCCGCGCCACCGACTTCAACGACCTGCACAGGGCAAGAAGTCTTGAGGCCGTCCGGCAAGCGGTGGAGAAGGCGCGGGAAGAGAATTCTACCGCACTTCACAGCTTGCGGGTTGTCGATATTGCCGAACTCCTTTCCTTGCGTATTCCTCCCCGCGGGCACCTTCTTTACCCTGTCATTCCTGAACAGGGATTATGTATGCTCTTTGCCGAGCGGGGCATGGGCAAGACGTTCGCCGCCCTGCATGTTGCCTATGCAATAGCATCCGGGGGCACGGTATTCGGATGGAACGCCCCTCAGCCGTCTCCAGTTCTGTATGTTGATGGAGAGATGCCTTTTTCCGCCATGCAGGAGCGGATAGCGTCTATCGTGCAGGGCGCGGGACAAGAACCGCCCTCTGCATCATTTCTGCGTGTTTTGACACCCGATTTGCAAGGTGATTGCCTAATGCCCAATCTGGCGACGAAAGAAGGGCAGAGTGCACTGGAGCCATACCTTGAGGGTGTGCGGTTGGTCGTGGTGGACAATCTTGCAACTTTGGCTCGTGCGGGCCGTTCCAACGATGAGGAATCATGGACGCCTGTACAAGGGTGGATCCTTGCATTGCGGCGGCGTGGCATATCCGTTTTGTTGGTGCATCATGCTTCGAAGAATGGGTCACAGCGAGGGACTAGCGCGAAAGAGGATGTTCTAGACACTGTGATCCAACTCCGCCGTCCAAACGATTATCAGCCCGAACAAGGCGCGCGGTTTGAGGTTCATCTGACCAAAGCACGCGGCGTTTTTGGAGCCGCCGCAGAACCGTTTGAGGCAAAGCTCATGGACGGTGGAATCTGGGAAGTACGGCCTTTGGAGGACGCGCTTGCAGATCAAGTCCGAGGGCTGGCAGCGGAAGGTTTGAGCATGCGGGATATTGCCGAGGAAACCGGCAAGTCGAAGAGTGCGATCAGCCGCTTGTGTCGGAAGCTCGGGATTTCAACCAGGGGGGGGAGGGCATGACCGTGATGACGGCTGAAAACGTTTTGTCCCACTTGTCCCACCCCCTAGGACTGGGACAGCGAGACAAGAGCGGATTTTATGGGACAGCCAACGGGACAAGAGCGGGACAAGGCTCTCTGAAAGTCTTGGCTCTCAATGTGTTGCTGCGGGACAGCACATGGGGCGAAAGCGGGACAATCGTTCGCAAGTTGGTGGGGCAAAATAATGAAAAAAAGGCCGTTTTGTCCCATATGGATGAGAACCTGCACCATTCCGAAGTGGAGCCTTTTGTCTCACCCGCTCCAGTAGAGAAGGGCATCCTCGAATGGTGGTGGAAGCCGTGGCCCAAGCCCGGTACGGGGGAACTTCCTACAGTTTTCATCCACCGGGGGCACGTCCGGCACGCCTACGAAGACGGGACGACGCGGCTTGTAGGCATCGCCGCCGCTCCAGATGTTCCGAATGGGCCGCTTGCCGAGAGGATGAGGGCCGCGCCGCACCCTGAGCCCGCTTCCAAGGATGTCGATATTCCCGACACCCTCTACCGTCTGGTGGCTCTCGATACCAATATAGCCGCACTGGTGGGGTGGGGGCTGGTGCCACATCTTCAGGATGGGGAACTGGTGATTGACGGTCTGGACGCGCTGGACGCCGAAAGTCGGGCCGGACTGGAACGCTGGCTTGCCCATGCCGGGCCGAATGGTGAACCGCGCCGGGAACGTGTGCTCCGTGCATTACGGACAGGGAGGAAGGCGACATGTTGATCGTGGTGGACAGCCGGGAGCAATGCCCGTTCCCCTTCGCCCATGAGCGGTACGGAGCGAAGACGAAGCAAGGCGCGCTGACCGTGGGCGACTATTCCCTTGCCGGACTTGAGGACAAGGTGGCGGTTGAACGTAAGAGCCTTCCCGACTTGGTGGCCTGTTTAGGCCGGGAGAGGGAACGGTTCGAGCGGGAGTTGATGCGTGGGGCGGCGTTGGATGCCTTCGCCGTGGTCTGTGAGGGCAGTTGGCTGGAGCTTGCCCGTGGGGAGTACCGGAGCCAGTTGAACCCGCACGCAGCATGTCAGAGCGTGCTGGCATTCACGGCGCGGTATCGGGTGCCCTTCCTGTTTGCCGGAACCCGTGGGGCGGCGGAGTACATGACGTGGGGATTCCTGCGCCAGTACCTCGAATCAGCTCGGAAGCGGTGGCGGGCTATCGCCAAGGCGCAAGGCGACGATGCGGCGTAGGCTGAACCAAGAGCGAACCAAGAAAAAACACCGTTGACCTCCGAAGCGTCAACACTTGGTCAACACCGTTGAGTACAAAAAAAGGCCGTTCACCCTTTGCCGGGTGGCGGCCTTTTGTCGTGATGCCTATTACGCGGTAGTTTTTCGGAACTATAAAAAAGTGCCGCTTATCTTCCGGTGCGGTCTTTCTGTCCCGGCAATCAGTCAGATTGTTCGGAAAGGATTTCTTTTATCTGCCGGGCGATTGTTCGGGCATAGCGTTCCGTACAGCCGACCTCGAACGCGCAGCGGCGGGGGCTCTTGCCCGATACAAGAAGACGCTCCACCTGTAGCCTTTTGAGCACTCTCTTGCATGAGGTGGGGGTCGTGATGTTGCAACCGCCGAGTTGATGAGAAAGGGTTTCAGCGCAGGACATGCCTACTACGTCGGCAATCCGCCCGGCCTGTTGGGGGTTGTGCGGGATATACGTGCTCACCCCACCAAATTCCTTGCAGAAAGCTATGGCCCCCTCCTCACCAATATACGCGCTGAGGAGATCCAAACCTATCCAGATTTCTCCCATTGTTCCGACTCCCTGTGAACTGTTTCCGAGAACCGTACACGGCAAGGGGGAGAGGAAAGACCCTGAACATTTTCGTCCACCTTTCAGGGCATAGAAAGCGTATTGACGCATGGGCCCGGGGAGGTGGCCAAAGTTTGGAGGCCATGCCGGAAGACCGCATGGTGCAGAAAGATTTTTCCGCGTGCAAAATGGAGGGAGGGGGGCAACGTCTTTGGATACACATAGCCCATGACCGGGTGTACCCCTTCGCATATAGTTTCGGGAAAATTTCGGGGGGTAATATTGGGAAGGAGATGGAGGGAAACGCAATGCTTTGTCAGAACGGAAGATAGCAGTTTCAACCCATTGCCGTGGATGGAAGCGCAAACGCAAGCCCCTTCTGTTGCACAGGGGAAGTTGTGGGCGTGGCAAAGCAAGGGGCAATGTTTTTAGGAGGCTATGCTGTGTTCCATGCGAAAGTTGTGGGCGGTCACAACCAAAGTTCGGAGTGCCCGCGAACCTTCCGAACCGGAACACTTGCCGTCAGTCGGAACCCGAAATGATGGTGTGACACCACTCACAGCGCCAGCGGTCACGGTATTGCCGCACCATGCCCGTGGTCCCACAGTTGGGGCACGTCTGGGGCGGCGTGGCGGCGGACTGGTGGGCAAGCACAGACGGTTCCGATACGGCGGTGAGGGATGGGTTCGGCAAGGGGTGAGCTTCCTCCTTTGCCGGGGAAGGTGACGGCGAGGCGGCGTGGGAAGATGCGGCGGGCCCATACCGACCGGACAACCATGCCCACAGTTCCGGGATGCTGGCGGCGGGCACCGTCTCTTTCTTGCCGCCGGGAAGCAGGAGTATGGGCGCGCCCTGTTCGCGCCAGTCACGGGTGACGGACTGGGTAACGCCGAACGTCTGGGCAATCGCCCGCCACCCCGTGATAATCGTCATGCCTGATGGCTCTTTTCCATACGTCACAGCCTACACCCTTCCCAGTACCCCTCTATCCAGATAATCCACCGCCCATTGAGGCCAGCGGAACGCCATGAAATCGTATTGGGGTATGGTGCGGCGTGACGATACAGGCAGGCGGGGGATAGTATCCACACTCTGAATCAATCAAATTGGTTACAGCTCATTTGCAGGGTGCAACCTCAAAAAAGGCCGTATCGCCAAGCTGAGCACGTTCCCCCGGCAAGGCATTCGATGAAAGGGAGCGGTATATCCGTGTTTCGTAGCCTTTCTTTCATTTTGAGAGAGACTAAAGACCATGATAAAACTCAGAAACTACAAACTATGTGTGTATTAATCTTAAACTCGTTTGATCTAAGCTACCGGGATTTAGAAAACCTTCTACTTTGATTTCAAGCATTGAAAATATTAATCGTACTAAAAAATCTTGTAGAAAAATACTTACATTTTCTTTTTTATAGGTATCCATTTCTTCTCTATTGCCCCTGTGTGCAAAAAGGCTTCCAAGAAATGTTCCCTCATGAATCATATTGTTTCTTGTTTTTTTTATAAAAAGAAGAGTTTTATTGTATTTTTCTGTATCTATTGATGCTCTATTGCATAAGTATTTTAACAATTCCATAGCAGAAGTATGACCTTTTTCGTAATATTTGTAACATGAATCTATGGCTGAATATAATATGAAAAATTTTTCAAACAAAAAAAACTTTACATCAGCTAAAAATAACAAAAATATTGCATTTTCTATTATTTTTATCTTGTTTGATTCATTGAAATTATTTACGTAAAAATCAATAACCTTATCAACCATTAAGAGATATTCTTCTTTGTTAAAATTAATAAATCCAATATGATATGGTTTAATATTTGTATTGCCAATATACGAAAATTTCTTAGATACAAGTTTAGTCCCTAACAAGAAACCTAGGCATTGTACAGTAAAGTCGATATGTTCTTGGGATATAAAATCACCTTCTATACTATAATTTAATGGACAATTGTAAATACTCGATTCTGGATGATAGCTGTGTGTAAAACCACCATGCTTTTTTAGTATGCCTTTATAATAATTTTCTGATTGAGGTGTTTTTTCAGTAAAAATAAACTTTTCCGTTTCAAAATGCAGTGATGTACATAAGAAACCACATTCACCTTTCATCATATATATTACCTATCATTAAGTTATTATCGTGATACCTATTAAGGCTGAAAAACTATTCCTTGTTGATATTCTCTCCTTCTTGGGGTTCCCATTCCCCGTCAAATAATTTTTTGATCGGCACCCCGAGGGCTGTGGCTATCCTACCTAGAGTGGAGAGGCGACATTCAGCGATACCATCATCCTGCCGAGCTTTATTTATAGTGCTTGGGGACATACCAGTCATATCTTCAAGTTGTTTCATTGTAATTTTCTTTTCTTTCATTAAATTCTTTAAATTACTTACTATCATGTATTATCCTTTTCGATTTTTACTATTTGATACTGTAGTTTTTCTTGACACTATATACTACACGATAGTATATAAGAATCAACGAAAGGGCAACAACATAACAGCCCCCGGAAAGTGCTGGAACACTAACCGAGGGCCTAACCCTGAACCACACGAATGAGGTGTGAATCATGGCTACCACCAACATTCCCGAAACTTCCCCCCGCGTCAACCGTCCCGCCCGTGGTCTCGATGCCTTCTTTGCCAACTATGCGGAAACCACCCGCAAGGATAGGGAAGAGGCCGCTATAGCCCGCCAGCGTGTCCTGAACATGCCGTCCATTACTGAAGGCCATGAATCCGGCAAGTGGTGGCTGTGCATCGTCTTTGCGCCTGATACCTCGGAGACCGAACCCCGCCGCTTGCATTGGTGCTTCAATCGCCGCAGCGCCGAAGACTTCGCCCGAGACTACAAGGCACGCGGTTGCTACTGCGTGATCGCCCAGACGAGCAAGCAGCCCGGCGACGACTTCTAGAAAAATGCCCGGCAAAGGTAGGACACACACTCGCCTTTGCCGGGTACCCCGCCGCACCACGACAAACAGACGTTCCCCGGAAGCCTCACGCTGACCGGGAATCATGACGCATATTCGGGAGATACCATGTCCATAGCTGCATATTCTGGCTCCTCTCTGGTGAGCCGCCTTCATGACCGCCGTACCACACGGCGCATCCTCTCGTTCATTTTTACCTACAGGGCCGTGTCCCGCTCCATCCACAAGGCCGCGGTGGTGGCTCTGTTTGGCCTTCTGCTGGCTGTTTCCCTTCTGCCGGAACTCTTCCTTGCCGGGGGTGCCGAATGACTCGCGCAGAAGCCTTTGATGAACTGTACGGGGCTATCGATCTTCTTGAGGCCGCTTGCCTCCAAAGAGTCGGCGCTACCTCTGACCATGATCGCCTTGCGTTCCTATGTGGCTTTGAAATGGTGCGGGACAAGGTGGAGCAATGCGAAGCGTTCAATGACGAGAAAGGGGGTGCGGAATGAGCCAGACCAGACGTACCAAACCCTACCTTGTGGACGCGGAAAGCGTTCCCTCTTGTCTGCGGCACGACACCAAGGCCGGAATCCTCGAGGATGCCCAAAACCTTGCCGTATTCCTTGAAGAGGCCGTGTCCAATACGTTCGCCGCTGGCTCCGAACCTTCCGTCGGGTTCCGCATAGGCTTGGCGCTTACATTCAGTCTTCTTCAAGACAAGCTGCGGATTGCTTGCGGAGAGCTACCCTTTCCGCTGAGTACGTTGTTCCCTGACGAAGCGGACGGCGTATTGTGGATAGAGTCGAAGGAGGACGGTCATGCTGACGCCTGAGCAGAAAAGGACGTGGCGGCGGCTCGACAACCTGACAAGCGGCCTTGTCGAGCTGCTGCAATGGAATACGGCGGACGGCAATGACGTTACCTCTGAGGACGCGGATCGAGCTTCCTGTTACCTCGCTATTGTGGAAGAGGTTCGCCGCACCATGCTTGAATTGTGCCCGGCAGAAAAGATGTATGATGTGAAATAGACCTCCCGGCAAGTGATGGAACAGGGGCGACTCAGAAATGGGTTGCCTTTTCTGGTGTTGTCCCACTTCATCAAAGGGGTGGGCGCTCCAGACAAAAAAGTGGGACAAGAGAGCTATTTTTAGAGTAATATATTGTAATTATTTAAAATACAGTGGGACAAGGCGTGGGACAAGGTTTTCTGTAACATACTGTTTATTAAGACTAAGAGGTGGGACAAAGCGTGGGACAAGAAGCGGGACAAGCTCTTTTGCCCCCTGCAGTTTTGAGGTACTGTAGAGAAAGAGAGGAACAGAAGAATGGGGTATAAAACGGGGTATATTTATTTTTTAAACTTATTTTTACTATTAAATTCAAATAGATATTTTGTAGTTAGCATCCCTCCCCTCGCCAAAACTCTTTCCATATTTTTCAAAGTAGTCCATAACAGCTTGAAATAAAGCGGTTATGGATTTTTTTTATTGCCAAGAGCACTCGAAAAACACGGCAAGCCGCTCGCGCAGGGGGATACAGGGATGGTGAAAAGCAATCTTGCCAAACTGATGAAAGAGAAAAAACTGACGTATCGGCGTCTTGCGGAGCTTTCCGGCGTCGCGGGAGAGACGATAAACAGGGCTCGGGGAACCTTGATTTATGAATGCAAACTGTCCACGCTTGACGCATTGGCTAAGGTCTTGGATGTCAACATCAAGGACTTGTTTGATGAGAACTAGGTGTCAGACGCAGTATATAGAGGCTGCACGTATCCTGTCCCTATGCTTTTCGGATAAGCCCTGACTTCAGCAATTCCCCGCCTAGACTTTCTGCATGACCCACGCCAGCCGTCCAAGAATCCGGCCCGTCAGGTCTTCCTGAATCCGAATTTCCGGGTAAGCGGGGTTTTCCGCCCGCAGCACAAAGCATTTTTCCTTCCGATCCCAAGCCAGCCTTCTCAAGATGATCCCTTCATAGGGAAGCAGTACGGCAAACAGTTCTCCGCTTGCGGGATGGCTTGCGGCTGTGTCGATGCCGACATAAGCGCCGCAGCGCGCTGTGGGGGCGGCTGATTCGTTGTCCATTTCCAGAACGATGATCCCTTCTCGGGCGTATGGCTTGGGGAGGGCGATCTTTCCTATCGGTTGAAGCGCCGCCGCTGGTGAGGCGGTTTTCGTGCTGTCGCCGCACATGGCGTACACCGGGGCAAGCGCCGATTGCGCCAGAGGCGATCCCAACAAGCCGGGATCTATGGGCGGCCCGTCCCCGTCGCTGGGGACGTATCCGGCCTCTGTGCGCAGGTATACCGGGCCGTTGCCTTTCTTGAGCCAATCGGGATTCACTCCCAGTTTTTCAAACAATTTCAGGTACCAGTCCGCCGGGATGGATTGCCGTCTCTTGGCTTCGGCTACGCTGGATTGGCTGACTTCAAGTAACTTGGCTAGTTCGGTCTGTGTCTGGGTGCGCGACACGGTTTTAATCCGAGCCATCGTCTCTTCATAAAGAAGATTCAACTTGCTCTCTCCGTTGATAAAAAGAGTTTAAATAAATCATCCTTAGTTCAGAAAATATAATGTTGTTGGGTTAATTCAAAGCGTGGTTTAGACCGTCTAGCCTGATTCGATATTTTCTGGCAATTATTTTTAATGAGTAAAAAAGCGTATATTTTTAGTCAGTTATTTCGAGATGTTCGGATGAACAGTGGACTTTCACAGTGGATTGTCTCTGTTAAAGCCGGAACTCATCTGAGCAATGTCAACCAAATTGAAGCAGGCCATCAAGAGCCACGCGTCCATGTGGCGGTACGGCTTGTTGCCGCATGTGATGTAGATTTAAACTCTTTTTTTTCGAAATTAACTGAAGAAATGAAGCTGTGCACATCTTCTGAGCGAATAGCCCCGTACCTTTTCGAATCTCTAAAGGAGGACATGTTTTCCCGCACTCCCGAACCTCATGAGGTTTCCGGTTATGGGGAGTTGCTGCGGTACTGTCGATTACAGAGAGGAGTGTCTCAAAAGCGCATAGCAAAGAATATCCATTATGATTTAAGAAGCCTGCAACGTGTTGAGAAGGGAGAACAAGAGCCTCTGGTAACGACTGCGGTGAAATTGGTTGCTGCGATCGATGTACCGCCGGGACAGTTTTTTGAGCAGTTATGGTTTTTTTTGTCTCGAATTGGGTGAATACCAAGTATGATTTTAGCCATCTGGTATGATTTAAAATTTTGAGGCATCTGCTATGGCATGACTAAGAAAGTATGCATATTCGGTAGCCTTTTTCAGGAGGCTCGTTCTCAAACCGCTCTTTCGCAGTGGGAGATTTCCGTCAGAGCAGGGACACATCTCAGTAATGTGAATCAAGTAGAAGCGGGAAATCAAGAGCCTAACGTTATTCTTGCCGTAAAAATGCTTCTTGCCGTAAATGCCGACATACAAAGCTTCTTTATGGAGCTAGCCTCTCTTTTATCTCATTGTATCGATGTATCAAAAATTCCATCGCTATCCCAAAAAGAATTTCAGGAGCAGTTGAATTCCGTTCTGACACCACTCGAAGAAGCGGAAATTTTTGGAATGCTCCTTTCGCAATGTAGATCTGTTACAAAACTTTCCCAAAATTATATTTCTTCCATAGCAAAGTATGATCATAGAAGTCTCCAGAAGGTGGAAAAAGGAACGCAATTGCCTGGTATTATCAACGCTGTAAAGTTGGTTATGGCTACAGGTGTTGATGCTGGAGTTTTTTTTGATATTTTTAGTGAGAAGCTGGAGACAATAAAAGTAAAAAAAAGAATATGAGAGCAGGAACTGTAAAGCAATGTCTGTTCGGAGCGGCACTTGTCAATATCCGGGAGTCTCTCCAGATATCGCAATACCAGCTTGCCAAAAGAACAGGTATCGCTGAGGAATACCTGAATAAGCTTGAAAACTCCAAGCGAGAGCCCAAAGCCCGGATGATCATTCGTCTTGGACGGGGGCTTGGCGTTTCTCCCGGTGACTTGCTGACCGAAATGGATCGGCTGATGCGCTTGGAAGAAGATGAGTAAGAAATCTTCTCCTTCTCCATGCCCGTTTGGAAAAATTCTCGTAACCGCCCGTGAAGAGAGTGGTATCACGCAATACCGGCTTGCACGGCTGGCAGGGCGTTCCATTCAGCAGATCAGCCAAATTGAACGCGGTGAAAGGGAACCCAAACTTTCAACGCTGATTTTGCTCGCCCATGCGCTGGGCATGGAGCCGGGAACTTTGGTGAATGAGGCGGCAAAAGCCATGAGTGTCCAACAAGAGCCGATGGTGCCTGTTGAGTGAGAAAACTGAAAGAACGCCATGCCCTTTTGGAGAAGTTGTTCTTGCTGCCCGGATAGAGCAAGGTGTTTCACGGTATCGTTTGGCAAAATTGATCGGGCGCACCCCACAGCAGTTGGCCAAGCTGGAAAAAGGTGAAAACGAGCCTGTACTTTCCACAATTGTGGTGATCGCCCATGCCCTTGAGATAGATCCTTGTATATTATTCCGTAAAACAGTTGAGCTGATGCCCTCCATCCCCGTGATAGAAGAGCCTGAGGGGGGTAGGGAGCAGCCTTGACTGAATAGCTTTGGAAAATCGACAGTATAGTGAAAAAAGTTCCCTACCTCAAAGCCGCTCTTGGTGAGCAACTGAAGAAAGCCCGGAAATCCATTCCCAAGCTTTCTCAAGAGCAAGTAGCCATAGCTCTTGGGACAGAGCGATCCTACGTATCTCGCATGGAGAGGGGCATCATTCTTCCCTCAATAAACGTGCTCATTTTGTTGGGTGAAATGTATGGGGTTCCCGCCTCCACACTTTTGTTGCGGACAGAACAAGCTTTATCAAATCATGTCTCCCCGCAGGAGTGAGAGCCTTTTCCGTGGCGCCGTTCCGTGCAAAATAAAGCGGGCCGATGAATATTCTCATCGGCCCGCTTCGTTTTGTTCCGTTTGCAGCGGATATTCCGGTTAGTCTTCTAGTTGCCGTCCATTTTGAGCAGCGTGTCGAGCGTCTTGAGGTCGGCGGAGAAATCGGTGACGTCGTTTTGCAGGAGCAGGGCGTGCTCCTTGGCAAAGGCGACCTTCAACCGGGCGAGCATGTCGTTGCTCCGGGCAAGGGCGCTGGCGACATCCGGGGATATGTCTTTGTCGTGGGCGAAACGCAGGTGCGTATCCACGATGCCGTGGGTGGCGGCGAGGTAGCGCTTGAGGAAACGCGCGCCGTGATCCACATCTCGCGGATCAGTAGCCATGCAGCCCAGAATGTTGTTGGCAGATTGCATGATGGCGCGCACGGAGGCTTGCGTCTCCGCAGGGAGGCCGGGCAGCTTGCATTCAAGTTCCGCGAGGGAAGTACGGGATGCCTTCATGGACGCCGGTTCATCCGGGGAGGGGGCTGGTTCTGGCTTCGGTTCCGGTTTGGGCTTGGGTGCCAGTTCCGCCGCACGCTTGCGGGCCAAGGCCCAGAGGACGCCCTGTCCCCCGGCGAGGAGGGCGCAAAACAGCATGGCAAGAGGCAGGGAAAGGGTTTGCCTCACTGAGAAGACCATGATGAGCAACAGAGAAAACGGAACCCATTCCGTGCCCATGCGAAAGGATTTCACCAGAAGGCGCTGTACCCATGACTGCAAGCCTCCCCAGAACAGCGCATACGGGAACGGCATACCGAAAAGGCTCAGCAAGACGGCCAGCCCCGCGCCGGACACGGCGGGGACGAGCCACGACGGTTTCCGGGATGCGCCGCGCGCGACGATGCAGATAAGGCCAAGGTAGACGCCAAGGGCGGCCTCGCCCGGATGTATTTGCGGAACATGGGTAGACAGAATCGCCCCAATGATGAACGCGCTGATATGAAAGAGGATACGCTTGAAGAACCGACGTATCGCATCCCAAAACGAACCCTTCGGTTCCTCGGCGTTCGGTCCGACCACCATATGTTCCTTTTCGCCTTCGTGCATGGATTACACCCCGGAGCCGGTGCCGCCCTGTCCGGGGGCGCTCTGCCGCGTTTCCGTTCCGGATGCGGCGGCGATTTCTTCCCGGCTTTTGCGTGCGGCCAACGAGGTAAGCCTGTCCTTGAGTTCCGTTTCCATGACGGCCAGCTCTTTTTCAGCCGCCGCCCGCCGTTCCCGGCCTTCCTGCGCGATACGCAGGGTTTCCTCTATGGTGCCGATGAGCTTTTCATGCACCTCGCGCAACGTTTCAATATCCACCACGGAACGCTCCACCTCGCGGGCCGTATCAACGGCGGCCTGCTCGAGCAGTTCCGCGTTGCTGCGCAGCATGTCGTTGGTCGTGTCGGAGACGGTCTTCTGAAGCGCCGCCGCGTTCTTCTGGCCGTGCAGGGAAAGGGCGAGGACCATCTGGCTTTTCCAGATGGGGATGGTGGCGAGTATGCTGGTCTGGATTTTTTCCGCCAGCGTCCTGTTGTTGCTCTGGATGATGCGTATCTGCGGCGCGGTCTGCACCGTGATGGTCCGCGAAAGCTGCAAATCGTGCAACCGCCGCTCGAAACGGTTGATCTGCTCCGAAAGGTCGCGGACTTGCTGCGCCTCCATGAGATCGCCGGACGCATCCGCCTGCGCCTTGAGGCGCGGCAGTTCCACAGTTCGCGCCTCTTCCAATTTGCGCTTGCCCGCTTCAATGTACGCCGTCAATTCCGCGTGGAACCGCGCATTGTGCTCATAGAGCATCTCAAGCGTCTCGATGTCGCGGAGCAGGCCGATCATGGCCTCGTCCAGCTTGTCGACGATGATTTCGATCTGTTCCGAAAGGGTGTTGAACTTCGCCACCGTGCGCTTGGCGGAAGAGAACAGCGAGCCCACAAGCGGCAGCGACTGGAGGAACCCCGGCGAGCCCATGACTTCCGAGACGTTCACATCCTTCACTTTGAGCATAAGGTTGGTGAGCGATTCGCCGAGTTCCCCGGAATCCTTGGCCTGCACGCGGGAAAGGAGATCGTCCGCGAACCGGGAGATGCCCTGCATGGCCTCCGTCCCATACGTGACGGTCAGGGAGGGATCGGCGAGGTTTATCGAATCGGCGATGGATGCGATGCGTTGCTCCTCAGCCGTCGGGGGGACAACAATCGTGGTGGCAGATGTTTCCATAACAGGCTCTCTTTCATAAGACAGTATGCCTCTCAGTATCAGAGCGGCAGTGGTACGGCAAGGACTCCCTGTCCTTCTCAATGAAAGGCGGGGGCCTGCCGGTATCGGATACGGTGCAAGAGATGCTGGGGACGGCCGCCTTCGCCCGGAGCGGGAAGGCGGCCTCCATGAAAGTTCAGTACGCCAGCACTTCGTGCCCGTCTTCCGTGACCAGCACCATGATTTCCCACTG
>OGXE01002491.1_pt1 | contig 13717 bp, 10 predicted proteins | sample 1576181 | NCBI WGS metagenome assembly OGXE01 (sample SAMEA3541478, study PRJEB24748) | human gut metagenome | biome: human gut; feature: human-associated habitat; material: faeces | place: China | collected 2012 | reverse complement strand
TTTTTGAATTTAGTATATGGTGTGGTTGAGGAGCACATTCATGCGTTTGGCTTGAGGGTGGAAAGGTTTGATTTGACATCATATTAAATTTTTATTAAAATTACAATTAGCGAGAAATGACGTGGTGCGTAATCAAGATGTGATTGAATAAAAATAAGTTGCCAACTATAAAAAGTGAGCTGATAATAGAGGCAATACAGATTTTTAATTGCATTTTGAAAGAAGTCATAAGATATTCTCCTTTTTTGAGAGTGTTTTGTTTGTTAGTTATAATATTAAGGTATGCGAGAGGAGAGGGAAATATTCATGATGATGCAAAAAACATCTAAAAAATCATCAAAAACAAGTTTGGAATCTGAAAAGGAACATTTTTCCAGAACTGTGTTGCTGTTTTTTGATTTAGCAGCTATTTTGCTTAGTTTTTTTACAGCAAATTATATTCGATATCGTGATATTTGGCAGACGGAGTTTCCAATGGATGGAAGAATACCGTTGTTGCTGTTATTGTTCTTTTATAGTGTGATTTATCTGATCAAGAGTTCTACAAAAGAGTTCTATCAAAGAGGTCCGTGGGAAGAAATGATTATTGTGCTTAAGCGAAACATTCTTTTGATGTGTTCGTTGCTGATTGCCTTTTTTGCGATGAAGGTAACGAGTGAATTTTCACGACTTGTGTTCGGGTATATCGCGATCTGTAACGTGGCGTTTATGTACACGTTCCGTATGATTTGTAAATTGTATCTGATTCATGTCTATAATAAAAGCCGTTCCAGTAAGAGATTGGTTGTATTCACTCTTTCTTCTTATGTAGACGAGGTGCTTGAGAATATGAAATCGAATAATCTGTGGGCTTATAATCTGCAGGGATTTATTCTGATTGACGAGCCGGATTCTATCGTTGGAACGGAGATTCAGGGAATCCCTGTAATAGGAAATGTTAATAATATGTACCATTGTGTGACAAAAGGAGTAGTGGATGAGATATTCATTCATGTTCCGTATTCTTCCGGGACACATATCTCTGAGGTTATCGAAAAATACGAGGATATGGGAGTTGTCGTAGATTTAAATATTCGGGTGTTTGATCTGAACCTGCGCCACCGCCATAAAGAATTAAAAGAGTTTGGAAATTATTATGTAATAGATTTCCGCCAGACAATTATCACATTGAAAATGATTATCGTGAAGCGGATTATGGATATCCTTGGAGCAATTGTTGGACTTATTATCACGGGAATTGCAACTATCTTTGTTGCGCCAGCATTGGTTTTGGAATCGAAAGGACCAATATTTTTCAGTCAGACAAGAGTAGGACAGAATGGCAGACCATTTAAAATCTACAAATTCCGTTCTATGTATATGGATGCGGAAGAACGAAAGAAAGAGTTGATGGATCAGAACAAAATGAACGGTCTGATGTTCAAAATGGACAATGATCCGCGTATTACAAAAGTGGGAAAATTCATCCGTAAGACAAGTATTGATGAACTTCCGCAGTTCTGGAATGTCTTGAAAGGCGATATGAGCCTTGTGGGAGTCCGAGATATAATAGGGACAACCAGAGAAAACTCCAGTATTTATGCGGCATGTGTGGCTTAAACGTTTTATGATAATTCGATTTTTCATTGCTGCAGCAGGGTCACATTATAGCAGTTCATAGATATTGGATGGCTCTTTGGATGCTCAGTTTGACCCAATCACAGAGCAATAAAAAAATCGAAAAGGAGAAAACTTGAGCCTGTTAGTCTGAAAAGAATGACAGGCTAAGGGACGTCAGTTGCAGATATGAACAATGAAAAACTAAAAAATTAAAATCCCCCAGAGTGTGTATGTGTGTGTGGGGGGGGGGTAAAGCGAGGTATGAAAAATGAAGCAGAAGCGGATCGCTGAGTGCAAATGCAATTCCCTAGCCCCTTATAGTGGGAAAGAAGTAAACGGAAAAATTGAATATGGCAAGAATCTGATGAAATATCGGAAAATCTATCTGGCAGTTTCTATAGGCTGTCTGCTTATGGCTGCTATCTATTATCAAATAGAATCACATTTCTTAATTAATAGAAATCCATTTTTTATTGTGCTTTGCCTGCCCTGATAATTGGGTTATGTGCTGGGCATAGATTGTTTCTTAGTAGTATTGAATGTAATATACAAAGTTCTGTGAAAGACTGTGTATTTTCTTATAAAAAGTCTTTGTTCGTTGGTAAGTCAGAGGATTGTAGCAGTTAGTTGAAAACGAACGTAATGGGATCTGAAAAATGAGTAAAGGGGAAAGAAAGTATGTATAGAAAAGATTCTACAGGATGGATAAAACATGTGGATTTTATCATCTTGGACTTGATCTGCTTGCAGGTGGCGTTCGTTCTGGCGTATGTGTTAAGCGGATATGGAGCTAATCCATACCAGCTAATTCTTTACAGAAATATGGCTGTCTTTATGGAAGTAGCAGATTTGGTAGTGCTGTTTGCAATGGGAACATTGAAAAACGTTTTGAAAAGAGGGTACTATAAAGATTTTGTTGTAACAGCACAGCATGGAGTAATTCTTGGAGCATGTTTATTGCTTTATTTGTTTATGCTTCAGGAAGGACAGCAATATTCCAGACTGGCATTGATACTGAATATCGTTATCTATATTCTACTTACTTATCTGGTAAGAGAGCTGTGGAAACATTTACTTAGAAAGAAAATGGAAGATGGTGAAAATCGTTCATTACTTCTTGTTGTTTCAGCAGATGTAGTGAGTGCAGTAGTAGAGAGCATGAAAGAGCATAATTATGCCCGGTATAAGATTGCTGGAATTGCTGTGATAGATAAGGAAATGACAGGAAAGTATATTGATGGTGTGAAAGTAGTAGCAAATATGGAAAATGCTGCTGAATATGTCTGCAAAGAATGGATTGATGAAGTTCTGATTGTGACATCCGGTGTAGTTCCATATCCAAAAGAACTGATCGAGCAGTTTACGGAAACCGGAGTAACAGTACACCTAAATCTTGCAAAGGTACAAAGCGTGCCGGGGAAAAAACAGTTTGTGGAAAAGGTTGGTAATTACACAGTCCTTACGACAAGTATTAATTATGCATCAACCAGACAGTTAATATTAAAACGATTGATGGATATTGCGGGTGGATTAGTTGGATGTATTTTTACCGGAATCATTTGTATTTTTGTCGGACCGGCAATTTATATTGCATCACCGGGACCAATTTTCTTTGCTCAGGAACGAGTAGGAAAGAATGGAAAGAAATTTAAAATGTACAAGTTCCGCAGTATGTATATGGATGCCGAAGAACGTAAGGCAGAGCTTATGAAAGATAACAAACTTGGAGATGGAAAGATGTTTAAACTGGACTTTGATCCTCGTGTTATCGGAAATAAGATTCTTCCAGATGGAACACATAAGACTGGTATTGGGGATTTTATTAGAAGAACAAGCATTGATGAATTTCCGCAGTTTTTTAACGTGTTGAAAGGTGATATGTCAATAATTGGAACCAGGCCACCTTTGATTTCGGAAACGAATTTTTATGAGCTGCATCATCGTGCAAGATTGGCAATTAAGCCGGGAATAACCGGTATGTGGCAGGTCAGCGGACGTAGCGACATTACTGATTTTGAAGAAGTGGTTCGTCTTGACAAAGAGTATATCACAAACTGGAACATTGGGCTAGATATAAAAATATTGTTTAAAACAGTAATGGTAGTTCTAAGAAAAGATGGTTCTATGTGATGAAAATATCAATTTGCAGCTTGATTTCAAAAATAGAAGTTAAGCTGCAGAAGATATATATAGATAAGTTATAAATATAAATAAGGAAGGAGCAAACAAAGTGCCATTGAATAAAAACACTGATAATCGCTATGAAATTTTAAATACATATGTAAATGCGATTTCAATGGATGAAACAATTCGACGTGTTGAAGAAATCATAAAAAGAGGTATTCCTACACAACATGTTGTTATTAATGCATCAAAAGTAAATCTGATGGAAAAAGATTTGAAATTAAGAAAGATAGTAAATGCGTGTCCGTTAATTAATGCGGATGGAGCATCTATTGTGTGGGCAGCAAAGAAGTTGGGTGTACCGTTAAAAGAACGAGTTACAGGAATAGACTTATTCCAGAGATTGGTAGAATTGTCAGATAAAAAAGGCTATAAAATCTATCTTTTTGGTGCTAAAGAAGAGGTTGTCACTAAAGTTAAAAAAATATTTGAGGATAAATATCCCAACATTCAGATTGTAGGATATAGAAATGGATATTTTACAGAAAAGGATGAGCCTGAAATAGTCAAGAATATGGCAGAGTCAGGTGCGGATATGATGTTTGTTGCTTTTTCTTCACCTAAGAAGGAGTATTGGGTAAATAAATATTTGAAGCAGTTAAACATCCCATTTGTTATGGGGGTAGGCGGTAGTTTTGATGTTGTTGCAGGTGTAACAGATCGTGCGCCGTTGTGGATGCAGAAGCATGGTCTGGAATGGTTTTACCGTTTTATACAGGAACCTCGCAGAATGTGGAAGCGTTATATAGTTGGAAATGCAAAATTTGTTGCATTGACTTATAAAACAAAGAAAAAATTAAAAAGTAAAAGGAGATAAAGAAAATGGTTAACGTTATTGGATTAGGTTATATTGGATTACCGACAGCACTTATGATGGCTTCTCATGGTGTAGAAGTTATAGGTACTGACTATAACAAGGAACTTGTAGATACATTAAATGCAGGAAAAACAACATTCAAAGAAGATGGCTTGGATGAACTGTTTCAAAATGCAGTAAAAGCTGGTATCAAATTTACAACAGAATATCAGAATACAGATGTATATATTGTTTCTGTACCGACACCGTATGATAAATTCTCTAAGAAAGTAGATGCCTGCTATGTTGTTGAAGCAGTGAAGGATGTAATGAAGGTATGCCATAAGGGGGCAACTGTGGTTATAGAATCAACAGTTTCACCGGGAACTATTGATAAATTTGTAAGACCTGTTATCGAAGAAAATGGTTTTACTATTGGACAAGACATTAATCTTGTTCATGCTCCGGAAAGAATCATTCCAGGCAACATGGTATATGAACTTCTTCACAATAACAGAACTATTGGTGCAGATGATAAGGCAGTGGGAGAAAAAGTTAAGGAATTATATTCTTCATTCTGTCAGGGAGAAATTGTAGTAACAGATATTAGAACTGCAGAAATGACAAAGGTTGTAGAAAACACATTCAGAGCAGTAAATATTGCCTTTGCAAATGAATTAGCTAAGATTTGCCGTCATGATAATATGGATGTTTATGAAATTATTAAAATATGTAATATGCATCCTCGTGTTAATATTCTTCAGCCAGGTCCGGGAGTTGGAGGACATTGTATTTCTGTAGATCCATGGTTCCTTGTTGGTGATTATCCAAGTCTTGCAAAAGTAATTGATGAGTCCATGAAAACAAATGATGGAATGCCAGACTTTGTACTGAATCGTATTTATGAAATTATGAAAGTAAATAAGATAACAGATATCAGCAAAGTTGGTTTATATGGTCTTACCTACAAGGAAAATGTAGATGATATGCGTGAATCTCCAACATTACAGATGTTAGAATCTATGGAAAGACATTTATGTGGTGACCTTGTTAAAGTATATGATCCATTCATCACTAAAGATATTGTGCCAAATCAGTATCATGATCTTGACAAGTTTATCAGTGATGTGGAACTTGTGGTTCTTTTAGTTGGTCATGATGAAATCAAGCAGAATATGGATAAATTAAAAGGTAAAGTTATTTTAGATACTAGAAAAATCTGTGATTTAGATGGAGTATACAGATTATAAGATTGTACACAGTGAAGATGTTGGAGAAAAACAGATGAAAAAAGTAATGTTGGTTTTTGGTACACGTCCGGAAGCAATAAAAATGTGTCCATTGGTTAATGAACTGAAAACAAGAAAAGAATTAGAAACAGTAGTATGCGTAACTGGACAGCATAGGCAAATGCTGGATCAAGTGTTAGAAGCATTTCAGGTAGAGCCAGATTATGATTTGTCTATTATGAAAGACAGACAGACTTTATTTGATGTAACTACAAATATTTTAAATAAGATAAAAGAAGTATTGGAAAAAGAAAAACCGAATGTGGTTTTAGTACATGGAGATACGAGTACAACATTTGTAACAGCATTGGCATGTTTTTATTTACAGATTCCGGTGGGGCATGTAGAAGCAGGATTGCGTACATATAATATCTACAGCCCATATCCAGAAGAGTTTAACCGTCAGGCAGTAAGCATTATTAGTCAGTTTAATTTTGCACCAACTGAACTTTCTAAGAATAATCTTCTTAAAGAAGGAAAAAAAGAAGAAACAATTTTTGTGACTGGTAATACTGCGATTGATGCTTTGAAAACTACTGTGCGAGAAGATTATACGCATCCAGATTTGGAATGGGCATCTGATAGCCGTTTGATTATGATAACCGCTCATCGAAGAGAAAACCTTGGAGAGCCTATGCAGCATATGTTTAGAGCAATCCGTCGGGTAATGGATGAACATCCAGATGTAAAGGCTATTTACCCAATTCATATGAATCCGGTAGTAAGAGAAATTGCAGATAGTATTCTGGGAGATGATGAAAGAATCCGTATTATTGAACCACTAGAAGTACTTGATTTTCATAATTTCCTGAATAGAAGTTACATGATTTTAACGGATTCTGGTGGAATCCAGGAAGAAGCTCCATCTCTTGGCAAGCCTGTGCTGGTTATGAGAGACACTACAGAGCGTCCGGAAGGAATTGCAGCAGGAACGTTGAAATTGGTTGGAACAGAAGAAACTATTTATCAGAACTTCAAGAGTTTGCTCGAAAACAAAGATGAATATGAGAAAATGAGCAAAGCAAGCAACCCTTATGGAGATGGTTTTGCTTGTAAGCGAATTGCAGATATTCTTGAAGAAAAATTATAAAATATGGTGATGATTGATGAAAAAGATAACTTGGTATTTAAATAGATTGAAAGCTATGAATATGGGCGAAATTTGCTGGCGTTTTCAGCAGAAAAATTTGCAGAAGCAGGAAAGAAGGAAATATTATAAAGAAAACCTGCCTGTCTATGAATTTGAATTGCCGGATGAATTGAAAAATTTAAATGCTCAAGTGGATCGAATAAGCATCAATTGGAATAATGAAAAATTCACCGTGTTTAAAGAGCAGAATCTTTTCGGAGTATATTCTTATAATAAGTATAAAAGAGCATGGGATGCCGGTTTTCAAACAGAAAATGTTTGGCCGACAGACCAATGCTCGTATGATATTTCGATTTCTCGGAGAGAGGATATTGGAGATATAAGGACAAACTGGGAATTAAATAGACACTATCAGTTTGCAGGAATGGCAAAATCGTTCTATGTAACTGGTGATTTCAGCATTTTAGAAGAGTTACAAGAACTTTTTTATGATTGGAATAATAAAAATCATTTTTTGTGTGGTGTTGAATGGACGAGTGCAATGGAAATTGCAATTAGAGTCAATTCATGGATATATACATGTTGCTTTTTAAATAAAGCATTTGAAAAATATAATTTGGAAAACAATAAAATATTAAAAGATATATCTCGTGGCATAATTGTAATGGCAGACTATATTGTAAAACATAGAGCAAAGTATTCATCTGCAAATAATCATTTGATTGTAGAAATGTATGCGGTGGGAATGTCGGGAATATTTTTTGATTATAAACCTTGGGAAAAACTTGCGTTTAATATATTAACAGAAGAGTTGCCAAGACAGAACTATGCAGACGGCGTAAATAAGGAAATGTCATTGCATTACCAGAGTTTTGTAATGGAAGCCTATGGATTATTGATGCTAGAAATGAAGCATAATCATATCAAAATCCCTCAAATATGGGAAGAATATCTTTTGCACATGAGTGAATTTATGTGTGATTGTTGCGGAGAGTATGGAGAAACTGTGGTTTTTGGTGATAACGATGAAGGAAAGATATTAGATTTATCTGGAGAACATTTTGATCATTATCGTTATGTATTAGATTTGATGGGAAATGTGTTACCAAAAAGATATTCAAAAATGGAGAATATCCATGAAAATTTGTGTTGGATTTTAAGTGACGATTTTCAGAATAGTGTTTTGCAAAAGAATTGCTACTACAGTCTAGAAGTAAAATGCTATAAAGAGGGCGGCTATACACTTTGGAGAAGCAAAAATAACAAAGTTTTGATAGGAATTGATCATGCAGATTTAGGATTTGGCTCTCTAGCAGCTCATGGACATGCCGATGCACTAAGTTTCCAGATGTTCATAGAAGGAGTGCCGGTATTCGTTGATCCTGGAACATATAATTATCATGTGCCTAAAAAGACAAGAGATGAATTTAGAGCAACTAAGAATCATAATACAGTGTGTGTAAATGACCAAAATCAGGCAGAAATATTAGGACCATTTTTATGGGGAAAACGTTACAAAATAAATAATATAGAGTTTGATAATGAATGTGAAAAAAAATGTATAATGACTGCTGAGCTACAAAATAGTTCATATGTACATAGAAGAAAATTTGTTTATAATAAAGCAAATCAGTTGATTATTGAAGACGTAGTACAGGGAGGACAAGATATACATTTGGCTTTAATATGTAATTTTAAAGCTAAAATAGAAGTAAATCAAAATGTAGTAATGGTTCGTATCGGTGATAAAGTAGTAAAAATTAATTTTGATGAAGCTTCAAAAATCAAAGAGGAAAATGTAGAGTATTCTGATGGATATTGTACTAAGAAAACATCTAAACGTATATATGTAAAATTTAAAACCAATAAAATGATAACAAATATTATATATGATAAGTAGCAAAAGGAGATATTATGTCGATAAAAAATGAAATGATAAATATTATAAAACATCATTATGAAGAAATTCCTACACCGATTTTAAATATGATAGGTGCAGTTGGAAACCAATTCGGATATGGATTACGTTATGGTAAAAGTTTTTCTAAGGTATATGAAGAATTAAGGAAAACAGAGTTTTTTTCTGAGGAAGAACTGGATAACATTGTAAAAGAAAAATTGATAGAACAGATTAAATATGCCTACAAATATGTACCATACTACAGAGAAAATTACAATGAGAATGATGTTAAAACTATGGATTCATTAAGTGATATAGAACGTTTTCCATTTATTGATAAAGAGATTGTTAAATCAAATGAGGATCAATTTATAAGTGATAAATTTAAGAAAAGTGAATTGATTCAGAAGAAAACATCTGGCTCAACGGGTATGCCATTAGCTATTTATATGAACAAAGATACAACATTAAAAGAGTGGGCTTTTGTTGTGCATATATGGGAGCGAATTGGATTTACATCGAAGAGTTCTCGAATATTGATGAGAGAAATTGAAGACAAAAATAAGGGGATATGTTATTTTGATGGATTAAAAAATGAATTAAGGATTGATATTTCTAATATGACTCCAGAAAACATGGAAATATATTGCAAAGCAATCGAGAGATACAAGCCAGATTATATACATGGATATCCATCGGCAACATTACAATTATGTAAGTTTATTGAAAAGCGAGGAATAAAACATCAATTTAAAGGGGTTTTACCATCAAGTGAAGGAATGAGTAAAGAAGAGGTTAATTATATAAAGAGAGTATTAAATTGTCCTTGCTTATCTTTTTATGGACATACAGAAAGATTAGTAATGGCAGGTCAATGTGAATGCTCAGAATGCTATCACGTAGAACCATTGTATGGATATTGTGAATTAATTGATAAAAACGGTGAAGTGATTCGTGAAGAAGGAAAAACAGGTGAGATTGTTGCCACAGGTTTTTGCAATACTGGGATGCCGTTGATTAGATATAAAACAGGTGATTTAGCAGAATGGAGTTTGAAAAAATGCAGTTGTGGGCGTAATTATAAATTATTAAAAAAATTAGAAGGAAGAACAACGGAATATTTGGTAGATCGCAATAATAATAAAATATCTCTTACAGCTTTTAGATATAGTTTTTATGAACAACATGTTAATTCTTTTCAGTTTTATCAGGATGAACCGGGTAAAGTGCTTGTAAGAATAATACCAGAAGAAGATTTTACGGAATTAGATAAAAATAATATTCTTCAAACATTAGATGAGGATTGTAATAGCCAGATTGAATTTTCTATTGAAAAGGTTAAATCTATATCTAAGAAGAAAAGCGGAAAAAGAGAATTAATTATACAGAAACTTGACAAATAGAAGGGTAGAAAGTTATGAAAAAAGAAAATGCAGTTTTTATATGCGAATTACCGCCCCCATATGGTGGGGTTACAATAAAAAATAACTATATTATTCAAAAGATATTTGATACCTATGATATAAAAATAATTGATTTGATGAAATGTAAAAAAAAGAAATTTTTGATTTTTAAAACAATCTTTGAGATTATCAAGGCATATGTTAATAAAGATATTGTTATATATGGATCTGGAAGCTACAAACGTTTAGAAATTTTATTAAATGTACAAAATTTAATTGGTGGAAGAAAGAGTTTACAAAAAACTGTAAATATTGTTATGGGTGGAATGTTTTATGATGCATTACTCCAAAACACAAGATTTGCAAAAACAGTTTCAAAACTCAAAATCAATTTAGTTGAAACAAGAGGAATGAAAAAGAAACTAGAGGAATTGAATATAAAAAATGTAGATGTTTTTCCAAATGCAAAAAGTATAAGTAATAGTTTAAGTGCAAAACATAGAACTGGAAATGAAGAAAAGATTAAATGTGTGTTTTTTTCTCAAATCAGTTGTGAAAAAGGTGTTGATGAAATAATAAATATGAATACTCTGTTTTCACATCAAGATAAGAAATGTATTCATATAGATTTTTATGGACATATAGTAGATGATTTTAAAGAAAAATTTGAAAAATTCATTGATGAAAACAATAATGTAACTTATCAAGGCGTTTTTGATGCAACTAAAAATAATGTTTATGAAAAATTACATGAATATGATATATTGCTTTTTCCAAGTAGATGGAAAGGGGAAGGAGTTCCTGGAATTTTAATAGAAAGTAAAATGGCAGGAATAGTTCCTATTGTAAGCGATCATTTGTATAATTCGGAAATTGTATTAAACAATATTGAAGGAATTGTTTTGGAGAAAAAAGATATTGGATTACAAATGAGTAAAACGATTAAAAAATTGTTGGAATGTGAAGATATATATAATAATTTAGCGAATGGAGCATTTACATCAAGAATGAGATATTCGTTAGAAACTTATAAAGAGTTATTTCCTAAGTGGCTCTTTGAATAGGAGGAATTAAATGCCGTTTATATCAGTTATTGTACCAGTATATAATGTTGAGAAATATATAACTCGATGCGTTGAGTCACTTACTGGGCAAAGCTTTCAAGACTATGAGATTTTATTAATAGATGATGGATCAACAGATAAATCAGGAATTTTATGTGATGAAATAGAGAAAGGTTATGATAAAGTTAAAACTTATCATAAAAGAAATGGTGGATTGGCTAGTGCAAGAAATTATGGATTAAAGTGTGCTGAGGGAAAGTATGTTGTTTTTGTTGACTCTGATGATTGGGTAACAGATGATTTTTTAGAATTTATATATAATCATTTAAATGAAAATCCTGTGGACATTTTAAAATATGGATTTCAAAGAGTTAGTGATAATAAATTAGGAGAAGTGATTGTTCCATATTATGATGAGGGAATATATAAAAAAGCTCAGATTAAATCTGATATTCTGCCTGGTGCAATAGGTCCTATTCAGTTATTTAACTATGATAAAAATGCATTAATGTCAGCATGTACTTGTGCTTATTCCACGTCTTTTTTGAAAAAAAATAATATAAGTTTTGTTTCGGAAAGAAAAATATTAAACGAAGATCATTTATTTAATTTTCATGCGTTATTGTGTGCAGATAAAGTAGAGGTCACACATAAAATTTTATATTTGTATGATTTTAGAGAAGGTTCACTATCGAAATGTTATATAAATCAGATGGTAGAGAGGAAGATAGAATTAATTAAAACATATAAAAACTTATTGGATAAATATAAAGTGTTTTCTGAGTTTGAAGAAGAATATTATAGTCAATGTGTAGATAGCTTTTATGCATGTATTACTAATGAATGTGGTAACTGGGGAAAAAATAGAAAATTTAAAGAAATATCTAAAAAAGTATATGGAATTTTGAAAAATCCAAATTGTAAAATGGCTTTGAAAAAATGCAAACATAATAATTTGACGTTAAAAGGTTATATTATTTATTATCTTATGAAATTTAAAATGTCAAAAAGTATTGTTTGGTTATATATAAAAATGAAAGGTTAGAAGGAGAAAACAATGGTTTTGAAACTAAATTATAATAGTTGTAAAAAATTAATATATGTTCAAATTATAATGGTTTTGTGTGTTTTTTTCCTAATTTCAACATTGCATTTTCCGTCATTTTTAAGCTATGTTACGGATATAATTAACTTTTTGTTATTAATTTGTATTTTTAAAATTAGAGGAGCGAAGCTAAAACAGCTAGGGGGAAAATACATCAATATTAGTATTGGTGTTTTTATCATAAGTATTGTTTTAGGTATTATTTTTAATCTAGTATCACCGATATTAGTGGCTTGGAGTGCTAGAAATTTATTTCGAGGAATAATTTTTTTTGTTGCTTGTGTTAAATTTTTAGATGAAGAGGATATAGAAAAAATTTTTAAAATTTTTTTTTGTGCCCAGATTATTAATGTACTTGTAACTTTATATCAATATTTCGCATTAGGAATTAAACAAGATTACTTGGGCGGAATTTTTGGTACAAGCCAGGGGTGTAATGGAGCTACAAATGTTTTTTGTATTATCCTGCTGATATATTTTGGAGTAAGTTATATTAATAAAAATATTCCAATATATATTTTTGCTGTCATAGGATTAACGACATTGATAATTGCTGCATTAGCAGAAATTAAAATTTATTATATGGAATTTGCTCTAATAATAGTTTTGGTAATATTATTTTCAAAACCATCATTTCGAACTTTTTTTGTTGTTGGAATTACTATTGTTGGTCTCTTTATAGCGATTGATTTGATGAAAAAAATATTTCCGTTACAATATGAAACTTTAGTGAATTTTGAATTATTGAAGCAGTATGCAGATGCCAAAGGAGGTGGTTATAATATTTCACGTTTAAATGCCTTTGGTGATATAAATAGATTATTCTTTCATAATAATATTATTTTGAAATTATTTGGTTATGGATTAGGTGGATGTGAAATGTCTTCATTTTCATTTTTAATAAGTGACTTTTATAAAATGTATGGACATTATAACTATAGATGGTTTACACATATGATGATATATTTACAAAATGGTTTAGTTGGGATAGTTTTATATATCAATATTTTTGTGCAGATATTTATTCATGCTATAAGAAAACGGAAGATTTTTAATAAAATTAATATATACGGAATATTCGTTTCAATACTCTCAATACTTGTAATAATAAATATATGGTACAATCAAGCGATGTTAACAGAGGTTCAGTATTTAATTTATTTTGCATTGTCAATTTGTTTAGTTCAAACGAAAAGTAATAAGTATAGTGAAAATAGCATTGGAAGAAAGGATAAAGATTGAAAATGAAAAGTAGAGGTTATCCATTACCTTAATCGTATCACAACA
>OGXE01002482.1_pt1 | contig 13751 bp, 10 predicted proteins | sample 1576181 | NCBI WGS metagenome assembly OGXE01 (sample SAMEA3541478, study PRJEB24748) | human gut metagenome | biome: human gut; feature: human-associated habitat; material: faeces | place: China | collected 2012 | reverse complement strand
TTGGGACGTGCGACAAAAGGTGCTGCGTTAGCGTTAAAAGTCGCGTCAGCTGCTGTCCGATGTGGCGTGCGGCGCCGTGTTCTGCCGTTCCGCTATGCAGGGCGCGAGCTTGACGCTCTTTGCGAACACCACGTCTATGAAGGATCGCGCTCGTGCTGAGGAGCTCGAGACGGCGTGTGATGAGTTGCTCGACATGTGGTTGCCGCGCGCCGATGCGCTGGCGCGCCGCGCCGCCGACGCCGCAAGGAAGAGGGGATAGCCATGGCTGAACTGCTGAAGGGTGCCCCCGTTGCTCGCGCTTTGACTGAGGAACTTGCTGCTCGCTGCGTGGCTTTGCGCGAGCGCGGCGTTGTGCCGACGCTGGCTATCGTGCGCGTGGGTGAACGCGAGGACGACCTATCCTACGAGCGCGGTGCGCTCAAGCGCTGCGAAAAGGTTGGCATTGAGGCTCGCCGCGTTTTGCTTCCCGCCGATGTTTCGCAGGACGAGCTGTTGGCGGCCATCGAGGACATCAATACCGATTCGTCTGTTCATGGCTGCCTGATGTTCCGCCCGCTGCCCGCCGGCCTTGACGAGGACGCGGTTGCCGCGGCACTCGATCCTGCCAAGGACGTTGACTCCATGACGCCGACTTCGCTGCTCACCACGCTTTCGGGGCGCGGCGAGGGTTTTGCCCCCTGCACAGCCGAAGCCGTGCTTGCTTTGCTGGATCATTACGGCGTTGAGCTGGATGGGGCCAAGGTCGCGGTCGTTGGTCGGTCGCTGGTGATTGGCCGTCCCGTTGCCGCCATGCTTACGGCTCGCAATGCCACAGTGACGACGTGCCATACGCATACGCACGACCTTGCTGCCGAGTGCCGTGCTGCCGACATTGTGGTTGCCGCCGTTGGACGCGCGCGTACGATTGACGTGGATGCGGTTCGAGAGGGCCAGACGATCATTGATGTTGGCATTAATTGGGACGAGGCCGCTGGCAAGTTGGTGGGTGACGTCGATTCTGATGCTGCGGAGCCGGTCGTTAACGCCATCACGCCCGTGCCGGGCGGCGTGGGCGCTGTGACGACGGCGATCCTCGCCAAACACGTGATCGAGGCGGCCGAGCGCGCATCGAAATAGGCGTTTTGGGCTGTTTGAGGGGTTAGCTCTATACCCCGTGGACAAAAAATGCCAAATATGAGTACTGTTGCCAAGATAGTCACATATTCTTTAGGTCAAATAGGCTCTCTAACGATATTTATTATCGATAAAGAGCCTATTTTATTGGACCTATGAGGAATTACATCATCTAATTTTTGAACAAATGTAGACTTTTGGCACCCATACGTAGCAAAATTGATGTTACTAAATTGGTGACAGTACTCACATTTGGCATTTTTTGACCACAGGGGTTGCCAGCGCCGCGGTTTCGCCCTTTCTGCGCCGAAGCGATACACTGTTATCGTTTGATTTCTTCGCTCAAGGAGGATGCGCATGCCGTGCACAACGATTTTGGTTGGTAAGAACGCGAGCTACGACGGGTCGACGTTGGTTGCCCGCAACGAGGACTCGTCCAACGGGGTGTTTGAGCCCAAGCGTATGCGCGTGGTGCATCCCGACGAGCAGCCGCGCGTCTACACGAGCGTCCTGAGTCACCTGACCGTTGAGCTGCCCGATAATCCCATGCGCTACACGAGCGTCCCCGATGTTATTCCCGGTCACGGCATTTGGGCCGAGGCGGGCTTCAACGAGCTCAATGTGGGCATGTCCGCAACCGAGACGCTCACCACTAACGAGCGCGTTCGCGGCGCCGACCCGCTCGTGGACTACGTGCCCGCCAAGGGCAACGAGGGCGAGGACGGATACGTTCCGGCACAGCCCGGTGGCCTGGGCGAGGAGGACATGGTGACCCTGGTGCTGCCATATGCCAAATCTGCCCGCGACGGCGTACGCATTCTGGGTGACCTGCTCGAGCGTTATGGCACCTACGAGAACAACGGCATTGCCTTTAGCGACGTGGACGAGATCTGGTGGCTCGAGACCATCGGCGGCCACCACTGGATCGCCAAGCGCGTGCCCGATGACGCCTATGTGACCATGCCCAACCAGCTGGGTATCGACAGCTTTGACCTGGATGACGCCGAGAGCGCCCAGGCCGACCACATGTGCTCCGCCGACCTGCGTGCCTGGATGGCCGAGTGGCATCTGGACCTGACGCTGGGCGTCGATGGCGACGGCCCGGCTGCGATCTTTAACCCGCGCGAGGCCTTTGGCTCGCACAGCGACAGCGACCATGTCTACAACACGCCGCGCGCGTGGTACATGCAGCGCTGCCTTAACCCCAGCGATGTGTGGGACGGCCCCGACGCCGACTACACGCCCGAGAGCGATGGCATCCCCTGGAGCCGCGTGCCCGAGCGTAAGGTGACCATCGAGGACATCAAGTACGTGCTTTCGAGCCACTACCAGGGCACGGAGTACGACTGCTACGGCAGCAAGGGCACGCCCGCCACACGCGGCGCCTATCGCCCCATCGGTATCAACCGCAACAGCCAGCTCGCTGTGCTGCAGCTGCGCCCCTATGCGCATCCGGCCTACCGCGCCGTGCAGTGGATGGCCTTTGGCTCCAACTCGTTTAACGCGCTGGTTCCGCTGTACGCCAACGTCGAGACCATGCCCGAGTACTTTGCCGACACGCAGGCTCGCGTGACGTCCGAAAACTTCTACTGGGCCAACCGCCTGATCGGCGCGCTGGCCGACGTCCGCTTCCATGAGTGCGGCCGCGCAGTCGAGGATTATCAGGAGAAGGTCGGCGGCATGGGCCACAAGCAGATTCATGACGTCGACGCTGCCGTAGCCGCGCTGCCCGAGGCCGAGGTGCCTGCCGAGCTTGCACGCGCCAACGAGGAGTTTGCCGAGCTCGTGCGCGTGGAGACCGATGCCCTGTTGGGCAAGGTGCTCTACACCACGAGCTGCGCCATGAAGAACTCTTTCGCGATGAACGACAACGTGAGATAGGGATTTCCCGTCGATCGAATAGCGCTAAAACGCTTTGTCGCTTTCACTCAATCTTGGGTACAAGAACGCCAATGCAGTTGTTTGTGATTGGAGACAACCATGGTTATGAAACTCGATCAGCTTGTTAACGGCGCCATCAACGTGGGCTTTGGCGCTGCCGCCGTTGCTGTCGAAGGCGGCAAGAAGGTCCTCGACGACCTTAACACCAAAGGCGAGCAGGTCCGCAAGGACACCGCCACCCCCGATATCGCCCGCAGCGTGTCCGACATGTTCGAGCAGGCCGGCGGTACCATCTCCGATCTGACCGAGCGCTTGGGCATGCAGGGCGAGACCGCGGCCCAACGCGTGCTCGACGAGCTCATTCTGGCTCGCGTCCGCGTTATGACCGCGCCCGAGCGTACAGCCTTCCTGGCCCATGTGCGCGACATCGTCGATTCGGTCGAGGACAACGTGACCTCGGTGCCCGTCGAGTCCGTTGAGCCCGACGATGCGAAGGATACCGAAGAGGCCGAGTAGCAGCGCAGATGGCAGATTCCACCACCGATTACAACAATCTAGATCCCTTGGGTGACGAGGCGGCGGTTGTCGATGAGGTCGGCGCCGCCGTCTCGGGCGCTCGCAAGAAGCCGCGCGCTGTCGATATGGTGCCCGAGGAGCCCGAAGCGATGGCGCCGGACGAGGAATACCAGCTCACGCCGGCGGGTCGTCGCGAACGCATTGGGCAAATTGTTCGCCTGGTCAAAAAGTACCGCGTGTGGGATAACCTCACGCCGGTTCGTTTGCGCCGCCTGCTCGAGGAACTCGGCCCCATGTTCGTCAAGATGGGGCAGATTTTGGCTAACCGGTCCGAGATTCTGCCGCAACGCTTTTGCGACGAGCTGCGTCGTCTGCGCTCCGACGTGGAGCCGGTGCCGTACGAGGTCGTACTCAGTTGTCTGGAAGAAGAATACGGCCTGCGCCTGGGGGAGATGTTCGATGCGATCGACCCCAATCCGCTTGGTAGCGCATCGCTCGCGCAGGTGCACCGCGCTCGTCTGGTGACGGGCGAGGACGTGGCCGTCAAGGTGCAGCGCCCCGGTGCGCAGCAGGTTATGGCACAGGACATCGATATCATCCGCTCGGTGGTGCGTATCGTTTCCAAGTTCGTCAACACCGATCAATTTGTTGACCTGCACGGCGTAGTCGAGGAGTTGTGGACCTCGTTTCGCGAGGAGACCAACTTTTTGGCCGAGGCCAAAAACCTCAACGACTTCTACGAGTTCCATAAGAGCGTTCATGGCGTGACGTGTCCTAAATCCTATCTGGACCTGTGCACCGAGCACGTGGTGGTTATGGACTACGTCGACGGCATTTCGATCGCCGATCCTGAACGCTTGGTGGCCGAGGGCTATGACTTGGAAAAGATCGGTGCCGCAATCGTCGAGGATTACTCGACGCAGGTGCTCGATGACGGCTTTTTCCATGCCGACCCGCATGCGGGAAACATTATTCTCAAGGACGGCATCGTTTACTTTATCGACTTGGGCATGGTCGGACGCATGTCGAGTCACGATCGCGGTATCGTCAAGGACATGATTTTCGCCGTGGCCGAGGGTGACGTGCCCAAGCTCAAGGATTCGCTCATGCGCTTCGCCGTGACGCGTGGCGACTCGGCTGAGCTCGATCATTCGGCCTTTTTGTCCGATCTTGACTTTATCGTGGCTGACTTTGCGGGCCTTGACCTGAAGGATCTGGATATCGGCGAGTTTTTGACCTCGCTGTTAAACCTGGCGCGCAAAAACGACGTTGAGCTGCCGAGCGTGGTAACGATGTTCGCCCGCGGCATGGTGACGCTCGAGGGCCTGTTGACCGAGTACATGCCCAACGTCAACATGATCCAGATCATTCAGACGCATATCAAAAACGAAAAAAGCACTTATGCGCGCGTGCGCGACATGGGACGCGATCTTGCTGCGAGCAGCTATCGCGCGGCAAAAGGCTCGCTCGAGGCGGCCGAGTATCTGGGCTTGGCTTCGCGTATGCTCACGCGCGGCCAGCTTAAGGTGAACACGCAGATCATGAGCAGCGATAAGGCGCTGCGACAGCTGGGCGGAATTATCGACCGCATGTCGATGGCAATTGTGATCGCCGGCCTGTTTATCGGTTCGTCGGTGGTGTACTACGCACGCATCGAGCCGGTTGTGTTTGGTATCCCAGTCATTGGCTTTATGGGCTACGTGAGCGCGCTGGTGCTGGCGCTTATGCTGGGCCGCAATATCTGGCTCAACAGCCACGGCGGCAAGCACTAGAGGCTGCGGCCGTCACCGCATTTTCCTATCGCAAACAATAGCTTTTACCTTGGGCTTCGCCTGCGTGCGAGGCCCTTTTGCGTGATACCATTTTGACGGTAATAATCGATGGCCTAGATGGTGGTGCGGAGACGCACGAATGCGCGGTTTTCCTGCGCGTTTGGGAGAATCGGGGTGCAAGTCCCCGGCTGTACCAGTAACCGTAATTCCTCTTGGCTCGGGATGTTCGCGTCGCAGATCGGATGGCGCGCCCGAGTCGTTAAGGTTAAGTCGGATCGCCTCCCATCTTGCGTGCGGCTGCGGCGTATGCCGCCGGTGTGCATAGGGCTCTGGAGGGAAGGAGGACCCCGATGGGGGAACTCGAGCGCAACATGCGCGATGACGTGGGGCAGCCTCAAGGCAACGCTCCAAGTACAGACAATGGGGGACAAATGGATATGTTTGAGGACGAGCGTGTGTGCGCCTCGTTGCATCGCCGTGGCGCGATTGCACGCGGTATAGCCAAGCGCGGCCTGGTGGCATTCCTGGCCTTCGCGATGGCCTTTGGCACCACGCCGGCTCAGCTGTGGGCCGAGGGCGCCGAGGGCATTGCCGAGGCTGTGGCTCAGGCTGCGACGCCGGGCGAGGGCACGGGTGCCGCGGACGGTGCTGCCGACGGTGTCGTTTCTGAAACCGGCTCTAACGCGAGCGATGCGTCGGTTAACGATGGCGCTTCGGCGAATGCCGCAGATAGCAACGGCGTAGCGTCGGACGATTCTGCCGCAGTCGAGGCTTCTACTGCTTCGCCGGATTCATCCGAACAGAACGTCAAAAGTGTTGTAGCCGCTTCCGATGAGGCTGAATCTCAGCCTACCGAAGCCGCAAGCCAAGAGGTCGCGGCCACGTGCTCCGTCGTCGGCACCGACGCCAAGGGCGCCCAGCAGACCTGGGCCGCCGCGCAGCAGATCGCTCTGAAGGAGGGCTCGACCGCGGCCGACCTCTCCGAGCAGCTCTTCAGGCAGGCCGGCCTCAAGGCCGACTACGACCCCAACGGCTCCTGGGGCTGGGCGCTCAACTCGATCACGTCGCCCTTCGACGCGGGCCGCACGCTCGCCTACGACCCGGCGACCGGCGCGCACTGGCAGCTGTTCGTCAACGGCAGCGTCTCCGCGGTCGGCGCCGGCGGCTACACGCTCAAGGACGGCGACTCCGTCGTCTGGTGCTACTCGAAGTACGGTGACCCCGCGCCCGCCAATCAGATTTCCGTTAGCTGCACCGTTGTCGGCCAGGACGCCTCGGGCGCTCAGCAGACATGGGCGCAGCCCACGACAGCTTTGGTGGAAGAGGGCACGACCGCTGCTGATCTTTCCGAGCAGGCCTTTAAAAAGGCCGGCATTGGCGCCAAAACGGGAAAAGGCACGTACGGCTGGTATCTCGAGTCGCTGACTTCACCGTTCAACAAGACCGTGACGCTTTCGAGCGAGAAAGTTAACGAAAACACTTGGAAATTCTGGCAGTTCTTCGTTAACGGTCAGGCGGCCAATGTCGGCGCGGGCAATTACACACTCAAGGCCGGGGACAAGGTTACCTGGGTCTATGGCTTTGATGGAACCATGCCCGGCCAGGTTTCCGTTTCAATGGAGATCATCGGTAAGAAGGATGAGAAGGCGCAGCGCTGGACCGATCCTTCGACGCAGGTGTTTGTCGAGGGCACGACGATCAAGGACGCTTCCGCTGCCTACTTCGATGCCATTGGCATTGAGTCCAAGATGTACGACCAATTTGGTTATTGGGGTGTTCATAGTCTTGTCTCCCCGCTTGATGGCACCGAGCTGTCGGGTGCATGGTCGTTCTTTGTCAACGGCGTTCCCGGGCCTCAGCTCGATAGCGATTACGTGCTCAAGTCGGGCGACAAAATCGTCTGGGCTTACGCCCCTGGCGACACCGTTCCTAATCCCGATGAAGTCGTAGTCGATCCGAGCGCTTCGCGCCCGACCGATTGGAAAGCCGACTGGAGTGGCAATTCCAATGCGGTGGTCAAGAACGTGTCCACGCCTACGGGCGCGCTGGCAAGCTCTTGGACGTTCGATTGGAGGGCCTACTCGGGTGCCACGTATCCCAATGCGAGTGAGCCTATTGTCGTGAACGGCAACGTTTACCTTGCCGTGAACAAGCGTTTGCTTAAGATCGACGCCGAGTCGGGCAAGGTGCTTGCCGAGTCGAACCTTCAGACTGCGATTGGCTACACCACGCGTCCGATTTATACGAAAGGCTTGGTCATCGTCCCGCTCGACGGCGGTGCGGTCCAGGCTCTGACGGCCGATACGCTGACGACGGTTTGGGTCACTGACTCTGTGAGCAAATCTGCCCAGTCAAATTCCCAGCTGACGGTCGATGGCAACTATCTCTACGTTGGCACCGTTGATGTCGACTATGGAACGAGTACGTACAATAACGGTCACCTGACGCGTATTAATATACTGACCGGCGCTGTTTCTTGGCAGCATGTTAATGCTGATGAGGGCTACTACTGGACGAGCGCTACAGTGGGCGACGGCTATATTCTGGTTCCGACGAGTGCGGGTACCGTTGAGATGCTTAGCAAGTCGACGGGTGATGTGCTCGGCAGCGTTTCGGTTGGTGCCATCGTCAACTCCGGCTGTGTACTGTCCAAAGACGGCAAGCATGCCTATGTGATCTCGCGTGACGGCAAGCTCCACGTGCTGGCACTGTCGGACGCAAACGCAAGGGCCTCTTCGCGCATTTCCGAAGAACGCGTCATCGATCTTGGTCTTACGGGTTGTGCCTGCATGCCCACGCTGTATGGCAATAAGCTAATTGTCGGTGGCGAGGTTTCTGGCGGTTCGGCGCTGGCGATTGTCGACCTTGATAATGACTTTGCTACGACGTTGGTTTCGTCTGCCGATGGCTCCGTGCTTCCTGCCGGTGGCATCAAGGGCGCACCGCTCGTGAGTGTCCAGGCGGATGACGCGTACGTTTATTTCACTGTCAACTATGGTGCGACTTCCGACTATGTGAGCTACACCTCGGGCGGTGGCGTGTATCGCTACAAGATGGGTGACGCGCAGGCGACCGATGCGTTTAGCGCAGCGGGACACAACAATTACTGTGACTCGCCGATTGCCTGCGATGCCAAGGGTAACCTCTACTACATCAACGATTCCGGCACGCTTTTCAAGCTGAGTGGTGGCGTTAAGGTCTCGTTTGAGACTGGCGAGGGTTCTAAGGTCGACTCCCAGACTACGGCCGACGGCAAGTTGGTCAAGCCGGCCGATCCGACGCGCGATGGCTACACCTTCGCTGGCTGGTATACCGATGAGGCTTGCACGCAGGCGTATGACTTTAGCACGCCGGTGACGGCCGATCTGACGCTGTATGCCAAGTGGACCAAGAATGCTGTTAACCCTGGCGGCAATGGCGGTTCTGACACTAATGGTGGCAACGGTGGCGCTGGCAACGGTTCCGGTGCTGGCACGGGCACGGGTTCCGGCTCCGGCACGAAGGGCCAGCAGGTCGGCGGCGCTATCGCCCCGGGTCATAAGCCGACGACCAAGACGACGGTGTCGACCAAGACCGAGACCAAGGACAACAAGTCCGACAAGAAGGACGCCGATAAGTCCGATAAGAAGGACGAGAAGAAGTCTGACAAGAAGTCTGACAAGAAGGACAGCAAGTCCGACAAGAAGTCCGATTCCAAGTCCGATACGGGTGCTGTTTCCACGACCACTGCTAAGAAGTCCTCTAGTGCTTCCGAGCAGGAGACTGGCATCAACCCGCTCGCCATTGTTGGCGTTGCCGCCGGCGTCATCGGTCTCGCCATCGTCGGCGTGCTCGTGTTCACCAAACGTCGGTAGGTGAGGGCTGTGTCCAATAAATCCAAGGACGCTGACCCCAAGCAACCAGATTCCTCGTTCATTCAGTTCGACGATGCAAAGCACCAGGGCGCCGCTTCGGCGGCGTCCGCCCCTCGTCGCAAGGCGCTCCTTGGTGTTCTGACTGCCGTGTGCACCATTCTGATCGTCGTCTCGCTGGGTTTCGTCCATCCTTCCACAAGCGGTGCCTGGTCCATCGACTGGATCATTCAGACCGTGACGGGGGAGAGCGTCGTCACCAAGGACACCAAGGCGTCTGGCTCGACTACGACTTCGGTCGAGGCCAGTTCCAAGGATTCCAAGTCATCGAATGACGCAAAGGATGAGTCCAAGGACGATTCCGAGTCTTCAAACAAGGAATCGGATAAAAGCTCGGATAGCAAGAAGTCCGATGGTCGGGACGGCAAGAAGTCTGGAGATAAATCCGCTGCCCAGAATACGGGAGCCGGCGATACTTCCAATGTGTCTGGCGGTGCTTCTTCGGGCGGCGGTCAGTCGTCTGATGGAGCCTCCAGCTCTAATGGCGGAAGCGCTCCCTCGGGCGGTCAGGGCGGCTCGCAGGAGTCCAACTACGTAACGGTAACGGTTTCGGTCACATCGAGCGCCGTGGGCAATCCTGTGTCCTCTGGTGGCACCTTTACCTTTGACGAAGGTGCTACCGTCTACGATGCCCTGTGCGCGCTGGGCCTTTCTGTCAACGCACATGGCTCGTCGTACGGCACGTATGTCTCCGCGATTGGTGGTTTGGCCGAGAAACAGTACGGCGGCACGAGTGGCTGGATGTACTCCGTCAACGGCACAACGCCCATGACGGCCTGCAGCAACTACGTTCTCTCCAACGGCGACAACGTGGTCTGGTATTACGTTACAGGCTAGAGGCCTCGACATATCGCACCAAACGGGCGGTTCGGATAAGCATCCGGGCCGCCCGTTTTTCATGCGTAGAGGACTGGGTCGCCGGGGACCTCGACAAATAAAAAACCGGTTGGAATGGGAATTCCAGCCGGTTATACATTCAAGCAAGTAGTGAATCGACTACGACCGTGCGCCCTCGAGGAAGAAGCGGCGGCTGAAGTAGTTGTACCAGGTGACGAGGAACGTGGCGATGGCCTTCATGGCCTGGTAGCCGATGCTCAAAAACGTGACACCCACAAACATGTACAGGTCGTTGAGGCCCAGACCGATCACCGACAGGATGGTGAAGATCGTGAACTCGCGCTTGCGGCTCATGCCCTCGCGATGGTCGAACACGTACTTCATGCTGAGCCAGTAGTTGACCACGACGGACGTGATGAACGAAACCGTGGTGCTCATCAAAAAGTCGAGGTGAAACAGCTCGACGAGCGCAATGAGCATACCCCAGTCGATGCCAAAGGAGATAAGGCCCACGACAGCGAACTTGAGGAACTGCTTAGTATGAGGTTGTGCCAGTGCCTTGCGCACGTAATCACATCCAATGCGTTGATGAATCGAGCAGAGGATACTTTAGAGCTTTTGCAAGGGAAACGTAAGGTCTTTGCCAAGAACTATACGAACTCGCCAAATTATCAAGTGCTAATCCGCAAACGTTGAAAATTTGCCCGTAAACGAGCGGCACCCACGGACGATACTGCGCTGAGCGCGCGTCGTCCATGGGCGCCGTAATGCTGCAGGGGTGTCGAGCTATTTGGTCTCGTCGCCCTCCAGGAAGATCTTTCGGGTCACAAAGTTGTAGACCATGACAAGCGCGGTGGCGCAAATCTTGGCGATATTGGCTTCGAGCCCCAGGCCGGCGTTGAGCGCCAGCACGATACCGTCGTTGAGCACCAAACCGATCACGGACAGCACGACAAAGATAATGAACTCGCGGCGGCGGCTCATGCCCTCCTTGTGCGCAAACACGTACTTCATGCTGGCGACGTAGTTAAAGATGAGAGAGATGATAAAGCCGCTGGTGTTGGCGATTAGGATGTTGAGGCCCAGTCCGTAGTGGAGCAGATTCATAATGCCAAAGTCGATAACCGTGGCAATGACACCGACGACGCCAAACTTCATGATCTGCGCGAGGAGCTTTTGCATGGTACCTGCCTTAAGGTGGCGCCGAAGCGCCGCGGGGATGACAAACTCAGCAAGTTTAGCCAATCCCCGCGGGTGGTGCTAGGCGCGCTCCTCGATAGCACCGTTTCTATATGCATCGAGCAGTTGACGCAGGTCCTGGATTTGGCTGCGGATCTTGGCGCCAGTATCGGTGTCGCTCACCATGCGGCGACGGTCTGCTTGGTCAAAGCGGTTAGTCTCGCTCTCGATGTCGACATTGCGGGTAAGCGCCTCGGCAACCGTGGTAAAGGCTTGGTGCGACTTAAGGCGGCATCCGCGCGAACTCGAGATAAGTGTGTAGCCGGCGATGCCCGTTTTGGGGTGGTAGGCGCGGCAGAAACCGCCATCGATGACCAGCAGCTTGCCGTTGGCGCGGATGGGCTGCTCGCCCTTGGTGGTCTTGACGGGCGTATGGCCGTTGATGATGTGGCCCGTCGGCGAGCAGGCCATGGCAGCGACGTTGAACTCGCGCATGATATCGTCGCAAACGGACGAGGACGTGGTGAGCGTGTAGTACGGGTCCATCGGCTCGACCCACGTGCTCTTGTCGGCGATGTAGGCGCGCTCAAAGGTGCGTACCACGCGTCCGCTGGCAGGTGAGTTAAAGCCGATCCACAGGTACCACATCCAGTCGAGGGCGTCTCGGTCGCCCACGCGCCAGGCACGGCGTGCAATGTAATCGCAAAAGTCGAAGTAATCGCGGCCAGCGTGCCAGGTGCCCAGGCAGTTCATGCTGCTAAAGGTGCCGTCCTCGTTGAGCGGCACGCAGCCGTGGAACAACAGGTTGCCGTTGGCGACCTTGTACATGGAGCCGTGGGAATAGAGGAAATCGATGTGGCGATGCAGGTGATCGGCGGTGACAAACTCGGACACGAGCTTGTCGATGATGTGCTGCTCCTCGGGCGTGAGCGTATAGGGGTCCGCCGGGTCGACGGTGGGGAAGTCGTTGGTCGTGAGCGGCCACACGCTGCCGTCGGCGAGCGTGACCGTGCCGGTGTCGTGGTCGATCTTGTCGAGTAGCAGGCGATCGGTCATATCGAATTCGGGGTGGCGCTGGATAATCTGGCCCTCGAGCTTAAAGAGCAGGACGTTGATGGCTTTGATTAGCGGGGTGATGGACTCACCGGCGGTGTAGGTGGCATCGGCAAAGGCGACAAGCTCACGCAGCGAGATGCCGTAGTCGTTCTCGAGAATCTCGTAGTTGTCGTAGCGTAGGTTGTTGCGCAGCACCGTGGCGATGCAGGCGGGCTCACCGGCCGCCCCCATCCACAGCAGGTCGTGGTTGCCCCACTGGATGTCGAGTGAATGGTAGGTGAGCAGACGGTCCATAATCTTGGCAGCGCCGCCGCCGCGGTCGAAGATGTCGCCTACCAGGTGCAGGTGGTCGACGGCCAGGCGCTTGATGAGCGAGGCGAGTGACTCGATAAAGTCGTCGGCGCTGGCGGTCTCAAGAATGGACTCCACGATGCGCTCGTGATAACGCACGCGATAGTTGTTCTCGTCCGGATGCGTGTGCAGCAGCTCGTCGATGATGTAGGCGTAATCGCGTGGGATGGCCTTACGCACCTTGGAGCGCGTATAGCGGCTCGAAAGCGAGCGGGCGACCATGATGAGCTGGTCAAGCATCGTCCTGTACCAGGTGGGCGAGTCTTCGCGCCGGCTGCGGACCAGGTCGATCTTCTCGCGCGGGTAGTAGATGAGCGTGCACAGCTCGCCCTTTTCGTCAAAGGAAAGCGTGTCGCCAAAAATCTCGTCGACATGCTCGCGCACGACACCCGAGCAGTTGTTGAGGATGTGCATAAAGGCTTCGTACTCGCCATGCACGTCGCTCATAAAATGCTCGGTGCCTTTGGGCAGGTTGAGGATGGCCGAGAGATTGATGATCTCGGTAAACGCGGATTGCTCGGTGGGAAACTGTCTCGACAGCAGGCGCAGATACTTGAAGTCTTGCGGATTGCGATCGAATGCGACCATGAAACACCTTCCGATAGGGCTGGTAAAACTGATAAACAGCGTCAAACGTTTATCAGTATGCGCCGCTTTTGTTTCGATTGGGGATGGGCGGCCGAATTGTTAGCCGAACGGTTTGGTAAATCGATTTAGTTGAGGTAGATATGGCGGTTGAGTGGAGACGACAGAGGGTGTTTTCTCAGATATTTATGCGTGGGGCCGGTGGAGACGATGGTGGTAAAGATGTTCGCTATTTTTGGTTCGATTTGGTAAATAGTGGACATATGTACCGTATGTAGGCTCACTGTGCGATAATTTGCGCAGCAATGAGTAAGGAGCCTCATATGAGTGATTTTGTCCTGACCTGTGAATCCGCCGCCGATCGAACTCGGGAGTTCTTTGAATCGCGCAATATCCCTGTCGTGTGTTTTCATTACGAGATCGACGATGTTGTCTATACGGACGATCTGTATCAGTCGATTACGCCGGACGAGTTTTTTGCCCAGATATCCGCGGGCGCCATGCCCAAGACGTCTCAGGTGCATAAGGGGTGCGGTGGCCTAACATCAGA
>OGXE01002463.1_pt1 | contig 13834 bp, 16 predicted proteins | sample 1576181 | NCBI WGS metagenome assembly OGXE01 (sample SAMEA3541478, study PRJEB24748) | human gut metagenome | biome: human gut; feature: human-associated habitat; material: faeces | place: China | collected 2012 | reverse complement strand
TGCCGCCCTCCCGCCCGAGGTCCTGAGCCGCCTCATCCTGCCGCTGGGCGATTTCGCCCCGGAGGACGTGGCAGAGATGGCGGAGGATTTTAAGCTCTGAAATTTTTCTGTTCCCGGTCAGCGTCCTTGCCCTCTCCGTCTGCTTCGCAGACACCTCTCCCAAAGGGAGAGGCTTGACAACATACAGCAGCATCCTGATAATAGATAGTAGGAAGGAGCGATTCCCATGGAAGATTGTCTGTTTTGCAAAATTGCAGCGGGGGACATCCCCTCGAAGAAGCTCTATGAGGACGAGCAGGTGGTGGCATTCTATGACATCGCCCCGCAGGCCAAGGTGCATTTCCTGGTCATCCCCAAAAAGCACATCCCCTCGGCCGCTGCGCTGACCGAGGAAGACGGCGCTCTGCTGGGCCATGTCTTTGCGGTCATCGCAAAGCTCGCCAAGGAGCAGGGCCTCGACAACGGCTACCGCGTCATCTCCAATGTGGGCGAGGACGCCGGCCAGACCGTCAAGCATCTGCACTTCCATGTTCTGGGCGGCGAGAAGCTGCCTGTCTGATTCCGAAAAAGTAAGGGAGATCGTTGAATATGGCTAAGACTTATACGCTGAATGTCGCGGGCCTGACCCGTGAGCTGACCATCTGCAAGGTGAACGACCACATGGACATTGCGGCCTTCATCATGCTGGGCGACGCCGAGCTGACGGTGGCTGCTGCCGCTGAGCTGCTCAAGAAATGCCCGGATTTTGACATCCTGCTGACCGCTGAGGCCAAGGGCATCCCGCTGGCTCACGAGATGAGCCGCCAGAGCGGCAAGCCCTACGTCTGCGCACGCAAGGGCGTCAAGCTGTATATGCCCGACCCTGTTGTTGTCGAGGATCAGTCCATCACTACTGCTGGCAAGCAGAAGCTGGTCATCGACCGCAAGGAGCTGGACAAGATGAGCGGCAAGCGGGTGCTGGTCGTGGATGATGTCATCTCCACCGGCGGCTCTCTCAAGGCTCTGGACAAGCTGGCCGAGCAGACCCAGTGTACCATCGTGGGTCAGGCCGCCGTTCTGGCCGAGGGTGATGCTGCCCAGCGCAAGGACATCATCTTCCTCGAGCCGCTGCCTCTGTTCCTCCACTAAACCGATATGCGACGCCCGCTCTGCGCGTTCTGCCTGAGTGCGCTGGGTGTGTTAGCGTTGTGCTCATTTTTGCCGCAGATGGGGCTTTTGCTGCCGTCTGCGGCAATTTTTGTTGTCTTCTGCCTGCTGGTCTGGTGGAGAGGCGGGGACGCGAGAGGGTATGCGGTCTGCCTGCTTCTGGGCGCAGTGCTGGGCGTCGGCATCATGAAAATGACCGGAGCGCGGCTTGCAAAGATACAGGACGCCTACGCCGGAAAAGAAGTGGCCCTCACCGCCGAAGTGGAGAGCACAGGCCGCGCCTACAAAGCGGGCCGGGTGAGCGCCGTGCTGATGGTGGAAAAAGTGGACGGGGAAGCTGTCCACTTCCGGGTGGAGTGCGCCAGCCTGCCCAAATGTGAGGCCGGAGGCCGCATCCGGGGCCGCTTTTCGCTGGATGTGCCGGATGCCACCCAGCATCTGGACGACTACGCCGACGGCATTGTCCTCAGCGCGGAATATCTGTCCGGGATGCTTCGTCTTGGGCAGAGCGAGAGCTTCCGCGCCCGGACGGCTCGGCTTCAGGCGGCGCTGAGCCGCGCCCTGCGAAAAAGCATGGCCGAAAACACCGGCGGCGTTCTGGCCGCGATGGTGGTGGGCGACCGGAGCCATCTGACTTCGACTCTTCGCAGTGCCTACCGGGGCGCGGGGCTTTCCCATGTGCTGGTGGTGAGCGGCCTCCACGTCACCATCTTCTGCGGCCTGCTGGATGCTCTGCCCCACAAGGAGCGGGAGCGGAGCCGGGCTTACCGGCGGGCGAGGTCGCTGCTCCGGGCCGGGACGGCCCTTCTACTGGTGGGCATCACCGGCGCGACGCCCTCTGTCCTCCGGGCGGCGGTGGCGGTCTGGGTCAGCTCCCTCGGCGTCTGGGTGGGAGGCCCGGCGGATACGCTCACCTCGCTGGGCGCGGCAGGCGTCCTCATGTGTCTGGGCAACGGGTACGCGGTCTATGACGTGGGCTTCGAGCTGTCGTTTGCGGCAGTGATGGGAACACTGGCCGGTGCAGAGTGCGCAGGGCGTGGGCGGGAGCGCTATTACGACAGAAAGAAGAAACAGAAAAGCCGCCGGGAGAAACCATCCCGCGCGGTGCTCCTCTTCCGGCGCTTTGCGGGCGGCGTGTGGGACTCGCTCTGCGTCTCCCTCTGTGCCTCGGCGGCGACCTTCCCGGTGCTGGTGCTGCGGGGGATGAGCACGACGGTCTGGGCCGTGGCGTCGGGCGTGGCCGTCCTCTGGCTGGTGGGGCCGATGCTGAGCTTCGGCCTCGGTGCAGCTCTGCTGGGTCTGGCGGCCCAGAATTTCGAATCCTTGCCTTTGTTTGAGATCATCCGCCGCCCGGTAGCCTTCCTTGCCGAAGGGCTGGCATGGCTGATGAACGAGTGGGCTTTCCGGGTGTCCGTTCTGCCGGGAGCGTCCCTCTGGTTTGATGGGACCTATGCCGCACTGGTGTGTCTTGTGCTGATCCTGCTCTGCGCAATGGCAATGCGGCGGCACATCCGACTCCGGGTAGCTCTGCCGACGGTCATTCTGCTGGCGGCGCTGGCTTTCGGGCTGGAAACGGCCCTGAGCTGGAACGTGGTGAACATCGAGCTGGTGGGGACCCGGGCTGCGCCTGCCGTCGTCATCACCCAGAGGGAGAAGGCAGTCGTCCTCTTCCGGGGCGGCAGCACCACCCGGCGGGCGGTGGAAAGCCAACTGGAAAAGCGGGGCGTAAAGACGGTCGAGCTTCTGGTTGACCTGCGGATGCAGCCGGAAGAACCCTGCCATATCGAGGGCCGGAAACAGTTAATACTGTATCCGGCACTTTCTTTTTAATAATATCGTTATATATGAATGATTTAAAATATCTATCTTTGTTTCCCGATAAAGGGAAATATCAGTATGACAGATAATTTAAATAGAACAAGTTTATGAAACGATTGATTTATGTGTTGTTCTTTGTACTGCTGGCAGGCACATCGTATGCACAGCGGGCAAAGTATGTATTCTATTTCATCGGCGATGGAATGGGAGTGAATCAGGTGAACGGTACGGAGATGTACCTTGCCGAGCAGGAGGGACGTATCGGCGTGAAGCCGCTTTTGTTTACCACATTTCCGGCAGGTACTGTGGCTACAACTTTCTCCGCCACTAATTCCGTGACCGATTCTTCAGCAGCCGGTACGGCGCTTGCCACCGGTGCAAAGACATACAATGGGGCTATTGGTATGGACGATGATAAAAACGCCTTGCAGACAGTTGCCGAGAAAGCCAAGAAAGCAGGCAGGAAAGTCGGTGTCACTACCAGTGTCAGTGTAGACCACGCTACCCCGGCGGCATTCTATGCCCACCAGCCCAACCGTAGCATGTATTACGAAATTGCGCTTGACCTGCCGAAGGCCGGTTTCGACTTTTACGCAGGCGGCGGTTTCCTGAAACCCGCTACGACAGCCGATAAGAAAGATGCGCCGAGTATCTTCCCCATTATAGAGGAAGCGGGATATACCATTGCCAGGGGATTGGACGAATACAAAGCAAAGGCTGCGGATGCAGGGAAAATGGTGCTTATCCAGGAAGAGGGTGCCGTACCTTCCTGCCTGCCTTATGCCATCGACCGCAAGGAAGGTGACCTTACCTTGCCGGAGATTACCGAAAGTGCTATTTCGTTCCTGACAAAAGGAAACAATAAAGGATTCTTCCTTATGGTGGAAGGCGGTAAGATAGACTGGGCTTGCCACGGCAATGACCCTGCCACCGTTTTTGAGGAAGTTATCGATTTGGATAATGCGGTAAAAGTGGCTTATGAGTTCTACAAGAAGCACCCGAAAGAGACTTTGATTGTTGTGACTGCCGACCACGAAACCGGCGGCATGAGTCTGGGTACCGGAAGATATGAGTTGCGCCTGAAAGCATTGACGAATCAGGAACAGTCGCAAGACCTTCTTTCCAAGGCAATTACCGATTTGCGGAAAGATTCCGACAAGGCTTCCTGGGAGGAAGTGAAGGCGCTGCTTGCCGATAAGATGGGATTTTGGGAAGAGTTGCCTTTGACTTGGGAGCAGGAAAAGATGCTCCGTGATGAATACGAGACGTCTTTTGTGAAGAATAAGGTTGTCTTTGAAGAGAGCCTGTACGCCAAGACCGAACCTTTGGCTGCTGCTGCCCGGAAAGTGATGAGCCAGATAGCAATGGTAGGATGGACCGGTTCGGGCCATACGGCCGGATATGTACCTGTCTTTGCAATAGGTGCGGGCTCCGATTTGTTTGTCGGTAAGATGGATAATACGGAAATTCCGAAACGCATTGCGAAAGCGGCGGGGTATAAATAATCTCCTTTAAAGTCGGTCACCTCAGGCGGTACGGATTGACGCCCTTTCAAGTTTGGGTTGAAAAGGCTCTGTATCGCCTGAGGTGATTTTTTTATTTCAAATCTTCTTTGATTACTTCATCCATTTCCCTGATAAGTTTTTTCCGCTCTTTGGCGGATTTCACTTTCTTGTCTTTGCAGCCGGGGTCTGTACGTTCTGAAACCTCTTCGCTCCATTCTTCAAATTTATTCTCTGCCGGGCGGCCGTTGGGGTCGATGTTCTCTTCGGCAATGGAATTGTTTCTGTAAATCATATCATCCATAACGCTTTTGTTTTTAATGGTTATGACGATACTACAAGCAACCGGGCAAAAAGTTCCGGTTTTTCGTTCTTTTTCGTAATCGTTTATAAGAATAAACGATTCTTGAAAGGCGGGGCAAGTGGTTTACAGTTTGGTTTCCCCTTCGATAAACTCTTCCAGAAACAGGTTCTCGCCGTCGAATACGGCATAGGAGAAATAGTTTATCCAGTCGCCGAGGATAAGGACGCGGGCGGTGGCACTCAGCATCAAATCCAGTTCGATGTGCCGATGGCCGTAGATGAAGAAGTTTATATTCGGATGGTTCTTCAGATACTCTTTGGTATACAGTACAAGATGCTCGTTGTTTTCGCCCATGTAGTCGGGCTCTTTCCCGTCTATTCTTTTCAGGCGGCTGTGCTTTGCCCACCTCAGTCCGAACTCTACGCTCCAGCGGGGGTGGAGGGTGGAGAACAGCGTTTGGAGGGTACGGCTGTGAAACATGGTACGCAGCAGTTTGAATTTTTTGTCCGGGTCGCCCAATCCGTCGCCGTGGGCAAGGTAGAACTCTTTTCCGTAGATTTCCGTGGTGAGGGGTTCGCGGTGAATGACTACCCCGCACTCCCGGGTAAGGTAATCCCCGCACCAGATATCATGGTTGCCGGTGAAGAAGTGTACTTCCACGCCCATATCCGTCAGTTCGGACAGCTTGCCGAGAAAGCGGGTGTAGCCTTTGGGCACGACCGTGCGGAACTCGTACCAGAAGTCGAACATGTCGCCCAGCAGATATACGGCGGCTGCTTTGTGTTTGATACTGTCGAGAAAGTTCACCAACCGTCGTTCCTGTGTACGTCCGTGCTCGATGGCCCGCGAACCTAAGTGTGCGTCTGAAAGGAAATATACGTTCTTCATATATGCTTTGTTACGTTGTCAGTTAGAGAAAGCCCAGTTCCAGCTTGGCCTCTTCGCTCATCATGTCCTTGTCCCATTCGGGCTCAAACACCAGGTTGATGGTGGCGGAGGTCACGCCGTCTATCGATTCTATCTTCTGGCGGACATCTTCCATGATGAAGTCGGCGGCGGGGCAGTTGGGAGCTGTCAGGGTCATGTCGATAGTCGCCTCGCCGCTGTCGGCAACATCTATCTTGTAGATGAGTCCCAGATCGTACACGTTTACCGGAATCTCCGGGTCGAATACGGTTTTCAGCATGGCTACGATTTTTTCTTCTATTTCAAATTTGGTCATATTCGTACGGTTTGTTGGTTTAGCGAAGCAAATCTAAAGATTTTAATTGAAACTACAAAGAATGTGCAGGCTACATTACAGCACTCCTTCGTCGGTAAAACTGTAATATCTGCCGTCTGTGACTATAACGTGGTCGATGAGGCGGATGTTCATGGTCTGTGCGCCTTTCAGTATGAGCTGTGTCAGTTGGCGGTCGTTCGTGCTAGGCTGCGGATTTCCGGAGGGATGGTTGTGTATCAGGGCAATCTGTGTGGCGCGTTGCAGCAGGGCTTCGCGCAGGATGCTCCTCACGTCGGCGCTGGTCTGGTCGATGCCACCCCGGCTGATGCGTACTTTGTCTATGACGCGGGATGCCTGGTTGAGCAGAAGTACCCAGAACTCCTCTACGGTGAGGTCGCATAGGAGCGGATGAAAGATTCCGTAGATGTCATCGGACGAGTGTATCGCGACCCGTTCCGAACGCTCTTGCCGGTTTCTGCGTTTGCCCAGTTCGAGGGCTGCCATGATGGTGACGCTCTTGGCTGGCCCGATGCCTTTGAAGCGGGAGAAATCGTGGACTTCCCATTTGCCCAGCCGGTTCAGGTCGTTGTTGCAGCAGGCAAGTGTCCGTTGCATCAGTGCCACGGCGCTTTCTTCAGTGTTTCCCGAGCCGATAAGGATTGCCAGCAGTTCGGCGTCGCTGAGGGCTTCCGCTCCTTTCAGCATCATTTTTTCCCGTGGCCGGTCTTCTGCCGCCCACCGGTTGATTGTCAGTTTTTTCATCTTTTTTTCATTACCGGCTGCCAGCACTTGTAGCCTGTTATTTATAGAAATTCTTCTTGAATGCCTCGAACTCATCTTTGCCGCATATGCAACGGTTCCACCAGGCACGCCAGAAACCGGTTCCGTATCCGATGAGCTGGATGAAGGCGGCGGCAATGGAATAGACGCCGATGCGCAGGCTCTTGTTCCGTAGCGTGGAGTCCGTGCATACAAGCAGTGCGTACAATGCAATCGGCAGCAGGCTGTACAGGCAGAAAGGCGCTCCCGCCAACAGCACGGCTACGCCCAGTGTAAATGCTGCCGGCAGCAGATGCACCGTTTTTAGGGATTCGGGATATTTTTTGTAGAGGTTGATGCGGGCGATGCCGGAGTTGTGCACTTGCTTGAAGAATTTCTTCAAGTCCGTCCGCCGCTTATGATACACCCATGCTCCGGGAAAGAGCCTGCATGCGTACCCGCCCTTGAAGATGCGGATACTGAAGTCGATGTCCTCTCCGAAACGCATCCGGGAGAAGCCGCCGAGCGTTTCATAAACCTCGCGACGCACTCCCATATTGAAACTCCGCGGATAGAATTTGTCCATTTTCTTTTTTCCGCCGCGAATGCCGCCGGTGGTGAAGAACGAAGTCATGGAGTAGTTGATGGCTTTCTGTATATCGGTAAAGGAGACGTGCGCACGGTCCGGTCCGCCGAATGCATCGGCAGGGGCTTTTTGCAGTTCCTCTTCCACTGCTGCAAAATAGCCTTCGGGAAGGATGCAGTCGGAATCCAGTATAATCAGGTATTCTCCCCGGCTGCGTTCGGCACCGTAATTGCGCGTTTGTCCGGGACCGGAGTTGGGCTTGGCGTAGTAACGGATGTCCAGAATGTTCTGATAACGCTCTGCAACGTCCTTGCAGGGAATCGAAGAACCGTCCTCTACGATAATGACTTCGAAATCCTTGAAGCTCTGTCGCGTGAGGCTTTGCAAAAGCTCGTCCGCTTCGTCGGGGCGGTTGTATACGGGAATGATAACGGAATATCGCATGTCTCTGTCTCTTTTTATCGGGTTACGGGAGTTGATGTTGCAAAGATACGTTTTTATTTGGTGACAGACGGTTATTTTGCCGTGCATTCGGACTGTTATTTTCGGTTCGTTCCCTTTCTACAAAGTTTGAAAGTGAAAATCATCTGTTACGTTATCACGCTACAGGGGTATGCCTTTAATTACAAGTGTGTTGTGCCGTGATAGATAGGCACGGAAGATGAAATTGTTTACAAATATCTATCACGGCCCGTATGTCTTTAAGAGTGGACTAAGCCGTATGTGTATTTATATTTGATAGAATGGGCAATGTGTTGGTTCTCAGTGTAAAACATTTGGACTTATGGGGAACTAATTGTTTTAGCAGGAGAAACTATTGGTTTGCCCCTTTAAAACTTGTAGTTCCATGTAGTCAATTATTTCCCTGCTTCCGTATGGCTTCCAGCGTCATGCTCTCCTGTAATTTCCCCCGTTTGTTGTATCTTTCTTCCTTTACGATGCCTACGCCTTTGGCATACCAGCTCATGCTGTATTCTTTTTCGGAGAAAAGCATGAATTTGGCTTTGGATTCTGTATAGATTTTAATGCAGTCGAAGTCTCCTGCCGGAGTATGCACTCTCTCCTTTCCCTTGTATTTCCCTTCGAGGGAAGCTTTCATTCTCATAGGTCCTATTTTTTGCGTATACTTGCAAGGAGGAAGTTCTTCGTCCATGCCAGCATTTTCTTTGATAGGGATGCTTATACGTCCTTCGGCATGCATGTATTTGCTGTACTCGTCATACTCCTTTTCGGCTCTGGAACGGTCTTTTTGAGGGTACTTGGAAAGGTAGTCCAGTTTTGCCTCTGTATTCTCTACCTCTGCATCCAGTGCGATGAATTCTGTGATGCCGGTCTTTTTGCGGTATATGAATGTTTCCCGGTTCGTATCGTCTATAATCTGAGTCGGGCTGTAGCTGTCGCCATACCACCGTAAGTCTACTACAATGCGTTCGTTCTCGTGAATGACGTCTCTTACTAAGGCTGAATCTTTCAGGGTTTTCTCTTGTTTCTTGTCGATAGTGGTGTAATGAAGTACTTTTCCTATCTCTGTACAGCAATATTGGGCACTGATAGGAATAAAATTAAATAAAAATAAAAAAAACAGGCCTTCTTTCATGGTGTTTTTTAAAATAATTTTTTATGTCTTAGGCAAATATAATTAAAAATAATCAATTATGAAAAACTTGTTAGTGAAAATCCTGTTTGTTGTTGTAGGACTTGTAATCGGTTCTTGTTCGCAAAGTGAAATAGAGGAGCAAGTCTTAAAGCCAAGTGTTGAACAAGTTCAAATGGAAGAACTAATTCAATATGTGGAAGATCTAAAACCTTATGTGCCTGCTCCGCTTGATGTGCACACTCGTGGCTTTTGGAGTTCTTTTAGAAGCTGGTTTAAAAATCTAGGAAAAGCTGATGCCGGTGGCTATAGATGGGGACGTGATAATGGAATGAATTTTTGGAGAGGACTTCGTGTTTCTTTAACAACATCTTTGGTAACAGCAATAAATGGGGGGATGCTCGAACTGCCTGGAAGATAAATGATGAATGGAAAGTGTATTCTAACTCTTCAAGGCAACATAAAGAGTTGGGTAATAGTCATAATAGGGCTATCTATGAACTTTGTCGGGAGAATCCAACCCTTAGATATGGCAGTAATATCAGTGATTCTGCTTTGTCATCGATGATTGAAACGAAACTTAAGCAGATGGGGTATAGTGATGTTGGTATATCTTCTTTAGAATGGGGAAATATAATAATTCTTATAAGAAATTTGAAAAATGCACTTAACACGTCTTCAGATTTGAATAATGTTTTTATTGCAGGAATTTCAAGCTCACCAACTTTGGACTATCAGTTTTTGGATGAATATTTAGATTCTGTTCTTTTGTTGGAAGATAGAGAAGAAATGATTACTTTTACGGAAAAAATATATACAAAAATAGACTCTTTACCAGGGGTGAAAAAAGAGTTGTTAAAGGGAATGGTTTCGATTGCATTGTGCAGTATAAACCTTTGGGTTCCTGTTTAATAAACATTTCTTTTGAGAAAAAAGCCGTCTGAATGAGTGCTCAGTCAGGCGGCTTTTAATATTCTTAAGAGAAATGATTCCTCTTATGCTTTTACACGGCTTACGTAAGAACCGTCGCGAGTGTCGATTTCGATAGTCTCGCCTTCGTTGATGAACAACGGTACACGTACGGTTGCGCCGGATTCTACGGTTGCAGGTTTCAGCGTGTTGGTAGCCGTATCGCCTTTCAGACCCGGTTCGGTGTAAGTAATCTTCATCTGAACCTTCACGGGTACGTCAGCATACAGAACGGTTTCGGTAGAAGCATCGGACACAACGTCTACAACCATTCCTTCGAGCAGGAAGTCCACACCGTTAATCAGGTCGTGGGCGATGGGAATCTGGTCGAAAGTTTCCTGGTTCATAAACTGGTAGTTGTCACCATCGTGATAGAGATATTGGTGCGGACGGCGTTCTACGCGTACGTCTTCCAGCTTTTCACCGATGTTGAAGCGGCGCTCCAGCACATAGCCGTTGACTACATCTTTCAGCTTGGTACGCATGAAAGTATTACCTTTTCCCGGCTTCACATGCAGGAAGTCGATGCAGAAATAAAGCTTGCCGTCCATGCGGATGCAAGTTCCGATTTTAATGTCTTGGGCATTAATCATACTTTATAGTCTTTATTATTGTTATTTATTAAGATGTTTCGCTCAATTTGCGAGTGCAAAAGTAATGGAAATCGGTAAAAAACACAAAAAGTTTTGAGATAAAAAGAGTTATCTCTTGGTTATTTTAGAAAAAGTCTCTATTTTTGCAACCCGATTACGTAGAATAATAACATAAAACAAGATACAGTAATGAAAAGAACATTTCAACCTTCTAACAGAAAGAGAAAAAACAAACACGGATTCCGTGAGAGAATGGCTACAGCTAATGGTCGTAGAGTATTAGCCGCACGTCGTGCCAAAGGCAGAAAGAAACTGACTGTTTCTGACGAATACAACGGAGTGAAGGCATAATCATTCCTTTTAATAGAGATAAGAGGGCCGCAAAGGACTGGTAACAGTGTTTTGCGGCTTTTCTTTTGTGAAACTTTCAAGAAAACATCATTGCAATGCGCCTAAATTGCATTATCTTTGCATCAAAAGCGAAGATAAACTGCACCCCGGCATAAAAAATGAACGGGTTCATTTTATTCTGCTCTCGGTTTGCATTATCTTTGCATCAAATTGTAGTGATTATGACTATAAAGGAATTTTTTTCTTTCCGGCAGAACAAATACTTCTGGATAAACATCCTGGCAATGATTGCCGTGGTAGTGTTGTTGATGTTCGGAACATTAAAAGGAATCGATATATATACCCATCACGGCGAGGCTGTGGTAGTGCCCGATGTGAAAGGCATGACGGTGGCGGAGGCCGGAGCGGTGTTTGACAGCCGGGGACTGGCTTGTATCGTTTCCGACTCCACGTATGTCAAGGATAAACCTGCCGGCTGCATCCTGGACTATAATCCGGCTGCAGGGCAGAAGGTGAAGGAGGGACGTATTATTTATCTGACAATCAATGCCATCAATATACCTTTGCAAGTCGTTCCCGATGTGGCGGACAACAGTTCCCTGCGTCAGGCGGAAGCGCGTATCCTGGCTTCGGGCTTCAAGTTGAATGACATCCAATATGTGCCCGGCGAAAAGGATTGGGTGTACGGCGTGAAGTACCGTGAGCGTATGCTCGCTATCGGTGATAAAGTGCCTATGGGTGCAACGCTGACTTTAATGGTAGGCGATGGCAACAGGGAAGTGCTGGAAGGCGATTCTTTGTCTGCGGACGAAAGCATGGGGAACCCGGACGAAGCCGTTTCCGAAGGTTCTGCTGCCGACGAATCCTGGTTTTGATGTTAAAGGTGTGCGAGAGTGAAAGTGTCTTTAATCCGTAAAAAGGACAAACGATGATCGAAGAGTTACCGGACGACATAGAGAATGATGTACTGGACGATATAGAACCTGTAGGTGACGAGTCGCAGCTTTACGAGCACTTCCGCGTAGTAGTGGATAAGGGGCAGGAGATGGTGCGTGTGGACAAGTATCTGTTCGACCGCCTGACCAATGCCTCGCGCAACCGTATACAGAAAGCTGCCGATGCCGGATTTGTGATGGCGAACGGCAAACCGGTGAAGAGCAGTTACAAGGTGAAGCCTCTGGATGTGATAACGGTGATGATGGACCGTCCCCGCTATGAGAACGAGGTTATTCCCGAAGATATTCCCCTGGATATAGTGTATGAGGACAAGTACCTGATGGTAGTCAATAAACCGGCAGGGCTGGTGGTGCACCCCGGACACGGGAACTACCGCGGCACGCTTGTCAATGCCATTGCCTGGCACATGAAAGATATTCCCGATTATGATGCCAACGACCCTCATGTGGGGCTTGTGCACCGTATCGACAAAGATACATCCGGCCTGCTGGTAATTGCCAAGACACCGGATGCCAAGACCAATCTCGGTCTTCAGTTCTTCAACAAGACCACCAAACGCCGTTACCGCGCCCTTGTCTGGGGAAATGTGGAACAGGACGAAGGCACAATCGTCGGTAACGTAGGCCGTAATCCCAAAGACCGTATGCAGATGACCGTCCTTCCGGACGACCAGGGCAAGCATGCCGTTACCCACTACCGTGTGCTGGAGCGCCTGGGGTATGTGACACTCGTGGAGTGTGTGCTCGAAACGGGCCGTACCCATCAGATCCGTGTACATATGAAACACATCGGGCATATTCTCTTTAACGATGAACGCTACGGCGGTCATGAGATTCTGAAAGGAACTCATTTTGCCAAATACAAACAGTTTGTAAACAATTGCTTCGATATTTGTCCGCGGCAGGCGTTGCACGCCATGACGCTGGGGTTTGTGCATCCCGTTACCGGAGAAGAAATGTACTTTACCTCGGAGCTGCCGGACGACATGAACCGGCTGCTCGATAAGTGGAGAGGCTATATTAGTAATAGAGAATTAGAATGAAACGCACAATCGCTATTGTATGCGGAGGAGACACTTCCGAATTTGAGGTCTCCTTACGCAGTGCACAAGGAATCTACTCCTTCATCGACAAGGAGAGATACACATTATATATTGTGGAGATGCGCGGGACCGACTGGCACGTGCAGCTCCCCGACGGAACGAAAACTCCGGTAGACCGCAACGACTTCAGCTTCCGGCTGGACGGTGCGAAGGTAGTGTTCGACTTCGCCTATATCACTATCCACGGCACTCCGGGAGAAGACGGACGCCTGCAGGGGTATTTCGATATGTCTTTTTTTAATTCTTCATTGTTGGACACGACGACCTCTGTCAATACATCTCCGATCAGAGAACGGACCTGTTCCAGTTGAGTGACCGGCACGACTTCTGCTTCGGAGATGGCTGCTGGAGTTGACACAGCCGCCGGAGCGGAAACCGCAGCAGGAGCTGAAACAGTCGAGGCGGCCGTTTCTTTTTTCAGAGCTGCTTTTTTTAATGCCTCTGTCTTTTGAAGCTTCAGTTTGGTTGATTTTAATTCCGGAATGAGAGGCTTTAAGTCCTTTAAAAGCATTCCGGCATCTTTTAGTTTTTTAATACAGCAAAAGAGTTGTATATCATCTTCGGTATAATATCGATGTCCCATTTCTGTGCGTCCGATGACAAGCTCAAGCTCTTCCTCCCAGTAACGCAGAACGTGAGATTCTACATGAACCTGTTTTGCCGCTTCAGAAATCATAAATCTGACCTCGCCCATTAAAATATACCTCCTATGATTTGTTTTCGGTATTATTATAGCATGAGGGGGTGTAAAACGCCTTAGAAACCGTTCGTCAAATTGTGTCAGGAAGTGACTTGAGATTACTGGGAACAGCAGCGATTTTAAGGATATGAAAAAGAGCATCCTGAATCTGAGATTCAAAATGCTCTTTTCATGCTTGTGATCACTCGCAAATATTAAAAATTACTCTGCTGAAATAGCACCTGTAGGACA
>OGXE01002459.1_pt1 | contig 13842 bp, 11 predicted proteins | sample 1576181 | NCBI WGS metagenome assembly OGXE01 (sample SAMEA3541478, study PRJEB24748) | human gut metagenome | biome: human gut; feature: human-associated habitat; material: faeces | place: China | collected 2012 | reverse complement strand
AGTTCCTTCGCAATCTGGCGGCTGATTTTCTTGATGCGGCGTGCCGTTGCAAAGTAAATCTTCTGTGCCGGGAATACCAGCGTAGCGTCACCGGAGTGTACACCGGCAAACTCTACGTGCTCGGAGATGGCGTATTCCACCACTTCACCGTTTTGGGCAACAGCGTCGAACTCAATCTCCTTAGTGTTCTGCAAGAACTGGGATACCACCACCGGATATTCCTTAGATACTTCGGCAGCCATCTTCAAGAAGTTTTCCAGTTCTTCTTCATCGTAGCATACGTTCATCGCAGCACCGGAGAGCACGTAAGACGGACGCACCAGTACCGGATAGCCCACCTTCTCTACAAAGCCTTTCACATCTTCCAGGCTGGTGAGTTCCTGCCAAGCCGGTTGGTCGATGCCCAGCTGGTCGAGCATGGCAGAGAACTTGTTACGGTTTTCGGCACGGTCGATGGAGATGGGGGAAGTACCCAACACGGGAACTGACTGGCGGTGAAGCTTCATAGCCAGGTTGTTAGGAATCTGTCCACCCACGGACACGATGACACCGCGCGGCTGCTCCAGGTCGATAACGTCGAGCACACGTTCGAAGGAGAGCTCGTCGAAGTAGAGACGGTCGCACATGTCGTAGTCCGTAGAAACGGTTTCGGGGTTATAGTTAATCATGATGGACTTGTAGCCCAGCTTGCGGGCAGTCTGGATGGCATTCACCGAACACCAGTCGAACTCTACAGACGAACCGATGCGGTAAGCGCCCGAACCAAGCACAACCACTGATTTTTCATTCTTATAATAGTTCACATCATAACCCTGAACGGCATACGTCATGTAGAGGTAGTTCGTCAGTTCCGGATGTTCGGAAGCCACCGTATTGATGCGCTTCACGGCGGGCAGGATGCCCAGCTCCTTACGACGGGCGCGTACGGTAAGGTTTTCCTTCTCCATATTGCCTTGCGGATTCAGCACGAAGCGGGCAATCTGGAAGTCGGAGAAGCCAAGCACTTTGGCTTCGCGCAGCACGTCGGCGGGGATGTCTTCCACCTTATTATATTGGGAAAGTTTCTGCTTGTAGTCTACGATGTTCTTCAGCTTGCCCAAGAACCAGGGGTCAATCTTGGTCAGCTCAAAGATGCGGTCGATGGCATATCCCTTTTCCAGAGCCTCGGCAATGGCAAAGACGCGCAGGTCGGTGGGATGTGACAGTTCGTAATCCAAGTCATCGAACTCCACTCCCTCATTGCCCACGAATCCGTGCATTCCCTGACCAATCATACGCAAGCCCTTCTGGATAATTTCTTCAAAGGAACGTCCGATAGACATGATTTCGCCTACCGACTTCATGCTGGAGCCAATTTCGCGGCTGACACCTACGAACTTCGTCAAGTCCCAACGCGGAATCTTGCAAATCAGGTAATCAAGTTGCGGAGCAGCATATGCAGAATTGGGAGTTCCCATCTCGCCGATTTGGTCGAGCGTATAGCCCAACGCAATCTTGGCAGCCACGAATGCCAGCGGATAACCGGTAGCCTTGGAAGCCAATGCGGAAGAACGGGACAGACGGGCGTTCACCTCGATGACACGATAGTCGTTTGTCTCGGCGTTGAACGCATACTGGATGTTACATTCGCCCACGATGCCCAGGTGGCGGATACATTTGGTGGAGAGCTCCTGCAACATTTTCACCTGCTCGTCGGTCAATGAGCAAGTGGGAGCCACTACGATGGACTCACCCGTATGAATGCCCAGCGGGTCGAAGTTTTCCATGCTTGCCACCGTGAAGCAGTGGTCGTTGGCATCGCGGATTACCTCGAATTCAATTTCCTTCCAACCCTTCAGAGACTCTTCTACCAGAATCTGCTTGGAGAAAGTGAAAGAGCTTTCGGCCAATTTAATGAAGGCTTCCTCGTCCGGACAAATACCGCTTCCCAGTCCACCCAGAGCATAAGCCGAGCGCACCATCACGGGGTAGCCAATCTCGCGGGCTGCCTTCAGTGCGTCCTCCATGCTCTCCACAGCGTGGCTCTTCGGAGTCTTCATCGGAATCTCGTCCAGCTTCTTCACAAAGAGGTCACGGTCTTCGGTGTACATAATCGCCTCAACGGAAGTACCCAGCACGCGCACGCCATATTTCTGAAGAATTCCGTTCTGATAGAGTTCCGTACCGCAGTTCAGCGCCGTCTGTCCGCCGAATGCCAGCAAAATGCCGTCGGGACGTTCTTTCTTGATGATTTCTTCCACGAAATAAGGAGTTACCGGCAAGAAATAAACTTGATCGGCGATACCTTCCGATGTCTGGATAGTAGCAATGTTCGGGTTTACCAAAACAGAACCGATACCTTCTTCGCGCAACGCCTTCAGCGCCTGCGAACCGGAATAGTCAAACTCTCCGGCCTGACCAATCTTGAGCGCACCAGAACCCAAGACAAGCACTTTCTTTAAATTCTTTTCCATATTCTCTTGTTGTCTATTAAGTTACGAGTTACAAGCTACGAACTACGAGTTGTAGCTATTTCACAAAAAAAATGCGTCACCCAATAAAGGATTAACGCATTACCAAAGAACTAAAAATATCTTTCTCGAAAAAAGAGAAACTGACGGCTCCCGAATGAAATTCATTCGAACGGAGGTTATATTTGCTTCTCATTTCCTGCGATTGCATAGTCTCTTTAAAATTTGTGCAAAGTAACGACTTATTTACGAAAAGAGCAAATTGTGGCATATTTTTTTGCATAAAAGAAACGTCATCCTCCATAATAGAAGAGCGGCCGTCGCCCACAACCGAAATCTTTTTCCGAAAAATGCGATTCCATATAAAAAAGAAAGACTATATCTCAGTAAAGGCATTTGCGGATAAATATGAAGATTCTCCCCACCAAAACTTGCTTTTCTCGCCACGGAAACTTACCTTTGTGCCTATACAAAAATAGAACAAGGATTCTGTTTCTACAAACAAAGCCTTTATTCTTAAAAATAAAATTTCTATTCCTTGGAATAAAGGCTTTATTCTAAGATTTCTCCGCCACCAAAAGAACTTTGCTCCGCAGGGAAAAGGACTTTGCAACGAAGGAAAGAAAAGAAAGGAGAACGCAACAATGACCACACGCTACCAAATGAAAGAAATGCCCGACTTGCAAGGCACGGGCGAACCAATCACCTACCCCAAGATGGTGATGACCGGACAGACCGGCACGCGCGAACTGGCGGAATACATCGCCATGACCTCGGGATTCTCGAAAGGCGTAACCGAAGGAATTATCTGCGAGCTGGGCGAAGCCCTGGCCCACGAAATGGGAATGGGACGCTCGGTGAAGATAGAAGGATTGGGCGTATTCACCCCCGCACTGTCCATCTACCCCGACAAGGAACGCGAACAGCCCCAAGAAAGCACCACGAAGCGAAACGCGCGGAGCATCTACGTAAGTGGCGTGAACTTCCGCACAGACAAGGCCTTGATTAGAGAAACCAACCATTGGTGCGAACTGGAACGTGCCTCCTGGAAACCCGCACGCTCGTCGAAGAAATACACCCCCGAACAACGTCTGGCTCTGGCGCATCAGTATCTGGACAAGCATGCCTTCCTTACTGTCAGCATCTACCGGCAACTGACCGGACTCGTCCGCTCCACCGCCACCGTGGAACTGCGCAAATGGGCACATACTCCCGGCAGCGGAATCGATACAAGCGGCATCGGAAGCCATAAGGTATACGTGAAAAGGAAAGAAAGCGTCATCCCTTGAGGTTTCGATAATTATAGGTATCTTTGCCGGTCTTAATGGCTTTTATACAATGAAGAAACTAAAAAATACATAATATGGCAAAAGAAAAAATCATCCTTACGGGCGACCGCCCCACAGGACGCCTGCACATAGGACACTATGTAGGCTCATTGAGAAGAAGAGTGGAACTGCAAAACTCCGGCTTGTACGACAAGATTTTCATCTTCATCGCCGACGCACAAGCGCTGACGGACAATATGGAGAATCCGGAAAAGGTGCGCCAGAACGTCATCGAGGTGGCACTGGACTACCTGGCTTGCGGACTGGACCCGACGAAGAGTACCATCTTCATCCAATCCCAGATACCGGAACTCTGCGAACTGACCTTCTACTATATGGACCTGGTGACCGTGAGCCGCCTGCAACGCAACCCGACGGTAAAGACCGAAATCCAGATGCGTAATTTCGAGACAAGCATCCCCGTAGGTTTCTTCACCTACCCCATCAGCCAGGCAGCGGACATTACCGCCTTCCGCGCCACTACCGTGCCCGTGGGCGAAGACCAGGAGCCGATGATTGAACAAGCTCGTGAAATCGTACGCCGTTTCAACTATATATATGGTGAAACCCTCGTGGAACCGGAAATCCTGTTGCCCGACAATGCAGCCTGCCTGCGCCTGCCGGGAACGGACGGCAAAGCCAAGATGAGCAAGAGCCTCGGCAACTGTATCTATCTTTCGGACTCTGCCGACGAGGTGCAGAAGAAGGTGAAGAGCATGTATACCGACCCCGACCACCTGCGTGTGCAAGACCCCGGAAAATTGGAAGGCAACACCGTATTCACTTACCTGGATGCCTTTTGCCGTCCGGAACACTTCGGCCTTTATCTGCCCGAATATCCGAATCTGGACGAACTGAAAGCCCACTACCAACGTGGCGGTCTGGGCGACATGAAAGTGAAGAAGTTCCTCAACGAAATTATGCAGGAGACACTGGAGCCTATCCGCAACCGCCGCAAGGAGTTTGAAAAAGACATCCCCGCCATCTACGACATGCTGAAGAAAGGTTGCGAAACTGCCAGGGAAACCGCTGCCGCAACCTTGGACGATGTACGCAAGGCTATGAAGATAAACTACTTTGATGATGCGGAACTGATTGCAGAGCAAGTAAAGAAATTCGGCGGAGAATAAGGGATAGGAGATACGAGTTACAGAAGTTACGAGTTACAAGGAGCTACCTGTTACAAGTTACTGGTTACAAAAAATGAGGGGCATGCGTCATAATAACGCATGCCCCTTCTCATTTCTATAACTCGTAACTCCTTGTAGCTTGTAGCTCGTAGCTTTCTAATTGGCAGATTTCACCAATACCACACGGTTCAGAATCGGCTGTCCGAACTTATCGACACCACCACCGGCATCCACCTTCAGGCGGTCAGCAGGAATTCCGTATTGTTTTACCAATACATCGACCACGGCTTGTGCACGCTTCAAACTCAACTCTTTGTTGAATGCCGGCGTACCGGTTGCAGAGTCTGCATATCCGTTTACAGTGTAAGTGGCGTTCGGGAACTGTTTCATCTGGTCTGCCAGATAAGACAAGTTCATTGCTTCACGTGGAGAGACTTCGGCAGAACCGATATTGAAGAATACGGTACGCGGTGCTATATCCGGATCGGGAACAATCACTTCGGTTTCCGTAACTTCGGCCACCGGCTGGTTCTGTGCAGCCACCAATGCATTCTGCAGCTGCTGGTTGGCAGCTCCCATCTCTGCAAGCTGTGCCTGCATGGCAGCCAGCTCTACCTGAGAAATCAACTGAGGCATCGGGCGACGGAATCCACGGGCGGGGAAACGGTATGTCAACCCTACCGTTGCACTCAGCACGCCATCATATCCATGATCGCCGCCAACTTCGCCATCGAACTTATCTTCAACGCCCATTGCGCTCAGCTCCAGGTTAATATCTATCGCATTGGAAATACGGAAGCGATTGATGATACCCGCGTTTACAGACAGAGCTTCGCGGTGAGGCTTTGTGTAGTTGTGAGTGAAGCCAGCACCTACATAAGGAATGATTTCATACACACGGTGCTGGTTGTATCCTCCAAACAGCGCATTCAGATTGAACATCACATCTCCGTGCAGATTCATATAGTCGAAACGCTGTTTGTAGTAGCCGTCATCCATCTGAGTGCCTTTCACGTAGTCAGCACCTGCATCATACGTATATCCTCTTGCCTGAAGGCCGCTATATTGCAGACGTACTCCCAGTCCCGGGGTGAACCATTTGCCGATGGCAAAATTCAGCGTCGGACTGATACGCTTGCCAAAACTTCCTGCCTTATCATTATCTCCAAAAGTTGCTTCGGCACCACCGCCTATAGAGAAAAACCAATTACTCCAGAACGGATTAGTGATTACCTGATATTTATCCTGAACCTGGATAACACCAAATTCTTCCACAACTTCAGTCTTTTGCTGCGCCATGGCAACAGAAGACACACCAGCTAAAGCCAGTAACATTAGAATCTTTTTCATATACCTTAAAATAGTTAAGTGGTTAATTAAACTCTTTATCATTCAAACTGTCTAATTAACGCCAACAGAACTAAAAGGTTCTGAATATTTGTACTTTTTTTGCCTTGATGCAAAAGAAAGTACTCTTCCTTATTTGGAGAAAAGCTTTTCTATGTCGTCTTCTTTAATGGTCGCCAGCACCGTCTTTCCGTCCGGAGTATAATTCGGGGATGGGCATGCAAACAGATTGTCCACGAGATTGGACATTTCCTCGTTGCTCAGCACTTGTCCATAGACGATGGCCGCAGCACGTGCCAAGGTCGATGCAAGAATTGTCTGCACCTCTTCCTTAACGTCATTCCCTTTTTCCATAGCAGTATGTACCATATTCCGGACCAATTCTACCGGGTTCAACCCCTCTATGCCCGAAGGTATGCCGTTGATGGCATAGCTGCCGCCACCCAGCGGGCTCAAATCGAAGCCTACTGCCGACAAATCTTCCAATATACTTTCCAGTACGGCAGCTTCCGAAGCCGGCAACTGGATAATCTCCGGAAACAATACCCCCTGGGATACGCCTTGTTTCTGTCGAATCTGGCTCATATAGCGGTCGAACAATACCCGGACATGCGCCCGGTGCTGGTCTATCAGCATCAGACCCGATTTAACGGAAGTCAGAATAAAACGCCCCTTGAACTGGAAGTGTTGCGCTCCTTTCTCTACCGTTGCCTCATTGCCATAGAAAGAGGCGCTTGCCCCGGAAGGAACCGTTTCCTGGAAATAAGGAACCCTCTCCTCCTCTCTTGGAGCCGTACCGGTAACCGTATCCTCTACAAAAGGCTCTTCCTCCATCGGCTCGTTCATCCTGCTGGCTTTTTCCAAACCGGAATAAAGCCCCTCCCACTCCACTTTGGGGCGCGAATAATTGCCACCGCCTCCATAGGAAGAAGCGGAAGACGTCTTGAAGGGATTGAAATCCGTGTTATAGTGTACCTTCGGAGGCTCTATCGGACGAGCCTGCTCGAATGCAGGAATATCCGGCATGTCCTCGGTATCAAAATCGATAGTAGGTATAGCGCTAAACTTGCCTAAGGATTCCTTGACCGCAGCCGACAGAATCTGCCAGATAGCCTGCTCATTCTCGAACTTAATCTCCGTCTTCGTCGGATGGATGTTCACATCGATATTGGCAGGGTCTACCTCGAAATAAATAAAGTAGGAGATTTGCTCACCGGCAGGAATCAGCTGCTCATAAGCGTCCATCACCGCTTTGTGGAAATAGGGGTGACGCATATAACGCCCGTTCACAAAAAAGTATTGGTGCGCTCCTTTCTTGCGCGAGGTTTCCGGCTTGGCAACAAAACCGGAAATCTTTATCATCGTCGTATTGACGTCTACGGACAGCAACTGCTGATTCAGTTTCTTTCCGAAAACTGCCATGATGCGTTGCCGCAAAGGCATTACCGGAAGATTGAACAATTCCGTATCATTACTATACAGATAGAAGGCTACCTCAGGATGCACCAGCGCTATACGCTCGAATTCCGTAAGGATATTGCTCAACTCCGTAGAGTTGGCTTTCAGGAATTTACGCCGGGCAGGAATATTGAAGAATAGGTTCTTGATGGAAAAATTGCTTCCCTTAGGGCAGGAAACGGCTTCCTGGCCCTCGACTTTAGAGCCGGCAATCAACAGTCGCGTCCCCAGTTCCTCGCTGGCTGGGCGTGTTTTCAACTCCACTTCAGCTACCGCAGCAATGGAAGCCAACGCTTCTCCACGGAAGCCCATGGTGCGTAGGGCAAACAAATCGGCAGCTTCGCGTATCTTTGAAGTTGCATGGCGTTCAAAAGAAAGACGCGCATCCGTTTCGGACATCCCCTTTCCGTCATCAATCACAAACCTTGACGCACCGTGTCCTTGGTCTTGGCGGCAGCGGCAGCAATCGGTGCAGAGCCAAGACCCGCCTCGTTGGAGAAAATACCGCGGCCGATACCCTTTTGCATAGCCAGCTTAATGGTTACGCCGGTGGCAGCACCCAGGGCAGCCTTCGGATCAAAGGCACTCTGGAAGATCAGCTTTACCGCAGCGGGAATGGCGGTAATGTGACCCAGAACAATGATCAGGGCAAACGCCACATAAGTGATGGCCATAAAGGGCACGATCACCTCAGATACTTTAGCAATGCGCTGAATACCGCCTAACACCACCAGTGCCACACAAAGGGTGACCACCAGGCCGCCGATCACGGTGGCCCAAGTGTAATCATTGCCAAACAGCGTAAACGCCACATGGGCAGACTCCGGATCAAAGAAATCCTGCACTGCCGTTGCAATACCGTTGATCTGGGTAAAGGTGCCGATACCAAAGAGACCGACGCAAATGCCAAAGACGGCAAACACCTTCGCCAGCCACTTCCACTTGGAACCCATGCCCTTTTCTATGTAGTAGAACGGACCGCCCAGATAATGGCTGTCGTCCTTCTTCTCTCTGTACTTAATGGCCAAAAAGCCCTCGCTGTACTTGGTGGCCATACCGAAGAAGGCGGCCAACAACATCCACAGCAGTGCACCGGGACCACCCAGGCAAATGGCCGTAGCCACGCCTACGATATTACCGGTACCAATGGTGGCGGACAGCGCCGTGGCCGTGGCCCCCGAGGCGGAGGAGAAGAAAGAAGATAAGGCGGAGGAGACTGCCGAATAAAACCGGCGTATTCTGCTAAAATCACAAACGGGCGGGTATACTTTGAACATCTATCTGTACAGGAGGCATATTTTATGAGTTTAGTTCCTTATGTTGTGGAGCAGACCAACCGGGGCGAGCGTTCCTACGACATTTTCTCCCGGCTGCTCAATGACCGCATCATCTTCCTGGGCGAAGAGGTCAATGATACCACAGCCAGTCTGGTGGTGGCACAGCTGCTGTATCTGGAGGCACAGGACCCCGACAAGGACATCCAGATGTACATCAACAGCCCCGGCGGCTCTGTGACGGCGGGTATGGCCATCTACGACACCATGCAGTATATCAAGTGCGACGTGTCCACCATCTGCATCGGCATGGCGGCCAGCATGGGCGCTTTCCTGCTGTCCTCCGGGGCCAAGGGCAAGCGCATCGCCCTGCCCAATGCCGAGGTGATGATCCACCAGCCCTCCGCCGGGACCCAGGGTAAGGTCACGGATATGGAGATCGACGTGGAGCATTTTCTGAAGATCAAGCAGCGGATGAACAAGATCCTCTCCGAAAACACCGGCAAGACCCCGGAGCAGGTGAAGCTGGACTCCGAGCGGGACAACTGGATGACCGCTGAGGAGGCCCGTGACTACGGTCTGGTGGACAAGGTCATTTTCAAGAGGTAAATCATGGCAGAAGACAAGAAAAATCTGCGCTGCTCCTTCTGCGGCAAGCCGGAGGGGCAGGTACATCGCATGATCCAGGGCCCCGGCGGCGTTCGCATCTGCGACGAGTGCGTTCAGCTGTGTATGTCCATTCTGGACGACGGCTACACCCCCGGCATGGGGGAGGACGTGCAGACGATGGATCAGCTGCCCACCCCCTGTGAGATCCGGGAGGTGCTGGATCAGTACGTCATCGGGCAAGAGGATGCCAAGGTGGCTTTGTCGGTGGCGGTATACAACCACTATAAGCGCATTTTCTTCGGCGGCGGCGAGGATGTGGAGCTGCAGAAGAGCAACATCCTCATGATCGGCCCCACCGGCTCCGGCAAGACGCTGTTCGCCCAGACACTGGCCCGTGTGCTGAAGGTGCCATTTGCCATTGCCGACGCCACCACCCTCACCGAGGCGGGCTATGTGGGCGACGACGTGGAGAACATCCTGCTGCGGCTTTTGCAGGCGGCGGATTTCGATGTGGAGCTGGCGGAGCGGGGCATCATCTATGTGGATGAGATCGACAAGATCGCCCGCAAGAGCGAGAACACCTCCATCACCCGTGACGTGTCCGGCGAGGGCGTGCAGCAGGCACTGCTGAAAATTCTGGAGGGGACCGTGGCCAACGTGCCGCCTCAGGGCGGGCGCAAGCACCCCCATCAGGAGTTCATCCAGATCGACACCCACAACATCCTCTTCATCTGCGGCGGCGCCTTCGACGGTCTGGAGAAGATCATCGAGCAGCGTACCGATCGCAAGGGTATCGGCTTCGACGCCGTGGTGGAGAGCAAGGCTGAGCGCCGGACGGGCCAACTGCTAAAGGAGGTCCAGCCCCACGATCTGCTGAAATTCGGCATCATCCCGGAGCTGGTAGGCCGTATGCCGGTGATGGTGACCCTCAACGGTCTGGGCCGGGATGATCTGGTACAGATCCTCACCCAGCCGAAAAACGCACTGGTGAAGCAGTATCAGAAGCTGCTGGAGTATGACGATGTGGAGCTGGTATTCCAGCCGGAGGCGCTGGACGCCGTGGCCGATCAGGCCATTCAGCGGAACATCGGCGCACGTGGCCTGCGGGCCGTGATGGAGGGACTTCTCACCAAGATCATGTACGAGATCCCCTCTGACCCCACCATCACCCGTGTGACCATCACACCGGAGGCGGTCCTAAAGACCGGAGAGCCGGAGATCACCCGTGATCCCCAGCGCACGGAGCGGCCCGGCCGCACCCGTGACGGCAAGGCGGAGCACGATCCCTCCGCCCCGGCATCCTAACGAATCATGAGGAGAGGCGAACCCGTTCGTCTCTCCTCTTTTCCACAGCAAAGGAGACCAGTTATGAATACCATCAATATCCCCGTTCTGGCGCTGCGGGGCATGACCGCCTTCCCCGGCGAAACTGTAAGCTTCGACGTGGAGCGGGAGATTTCCATTTTTGCGCTGGACAACGCTATGGAGGGCGACCGTCGTCTGTTTCTGGTGACGCAGCGGAAGATCGGCGTCTCCGAGCCAGAGGAGCAGGATCTCTACGAGATCGGCACGGTGTGCCATGTGCTCCAGATCATCAAGACCTCCGAGACTACGGTGCGGGTGCTGGTGGAGGGTGAGCAGCGGGCGAGACTGCACCGCCTGTGGCAGACCTCCCCGTTTTTGCAGGCCAATGTGGAGCTGCTGGAGGATGCTCCCTACCGAAGCACCTCTCACACGGAGGCGCTGCTGCGGCAGACCTACGCCATCTTCGGCGCCTTGGTGTTGGCAGCACGCGTATGGAATTAGTATTTGCCTATGGTAGTCCTAATGCGATGTGGCGTGATTTGAAAAATGAAAGTTATATCTTCCTATATGAAGGTCATTCCGAAAATTCATGGTCTCGAAAAAAGGAATTTAATAGTTCGATAGAGAATACAAATAATAATAGCCAACAACAATCTATGCTAGGGCAACAGAAAGAATATATTGCTTTCACCATCAAACAAAGCAATGTAGAAGCTGTTGATATGATTAGTGGTCAAGTATGGCCAAGATTTGGATTACCTAAAGCTCCAGTATATGATTTCGAAGCTGGTAAGTTGACTGCTGATGATTTTGTATTGCGTGGCTATAAATTGAATGATCATTTTGTTAATGATCCAAATAACGACTGGAAACATCAAGGTATGTTGTTTGGTTCCACCTTTATTGGATATAACGAATATGGTGTAAGTGTTGATAAAAAAAATCTTATCAATCGCGTATTGTTAAACATTTACACACCTACCCGTCGTGGCATCGCGATGGGCGATACTAAGTATCTATTGCTCTTTGTGTATGGTATGCCAACTCGTATCGTTGAATCTACAACAAATGCGGGCACGTCTACCGTATATGAATATAAAAATCCAGCGGCAAGCGATTCATATTTACAGTTTGCCCTAGATGATAAAAACCAATATATCAAATCCGTTATGTTATCTGACCGTCCAGTTAAGTAGGATTGGTCACAGCGAGGAGGCAAAGGATATGGTTACTGTTCAAGATGTAAGAGAACGTTGGGAAAAAATTCAAGGTGATGATGAACGCATATTGTTTATCGTTGGTGGTCCTGGTTCTGGTAAAAGTTTGCTAATTCGTGAATTGTCTGAGCAAAAAGGTTGGAAGTACTTAGAAGCGAAACAACTTATTGAAGAAGAATTTTTGTTAGTACCTCGTGATGAAAGACCACAATTGGCAGAAGAAGTAATTCGCCGTGCATTAAGTCGTAGTGATACAGAAGTGGTGCTCATCGATGGTATTAATGTGTTGTTTGCACCGATTTTAAATTTAAATCCTCTTGAACTATTAAAGACTATTAGTAAAACATATCCGATTGTTGTAGGTTGGCGTGGTCATCTCGAAGGTGATCAATTATACTTAGAACACAATAATGATCCAAAACATGCGGTTGTAACAGTTACTAAACCTGAACGTGTTATGGTTATTGATTAATTAAAGCTATATTGATTACTGAGGGCATTATATATTGCCATGAGTTATGACCGCATTTATAAAGGTAGGTGATATCATGGAACAATATATAATTGCCCTCATTTTGGGTATTATAGAAGGTATAACCGAATGCATTCCTGTATCTAGTACAGGTCATATGATTATGATATTATTATGTTTGCCATTGGCACATTAGTATCGTATATAGTAGGGTATATTACTGTAAAAGTATTTTTATGGTATTTAAATCGCTCTTCATTATCCTCCTTTGGATATTATAGAATTATTGTTGCTATACTAGCGATTATCTACCTTTATCTATGATTGCCGATGAGGAAAAAATGAAGTTTAAAAAGTTTAGAAAAAATACTTGCATAGGGTATCGTTTCATGTTATTATGATTAAGCACTAAGGGATACCGCAGTGAACAAGAAAAACTCCAAAAAAGTTTTTAAAAAGTTCTTGACACTTAGTGAGGCAGATGATAAAATACATCTTGTCGTAATGATGCTGGCGTAGCTCAATTGGTAGAGCAGCTGACTTGTAATCAGCAGGTTGTGGGTTCAATTCCTATCGCCAGCTCCATTTTATTTTTGGAGGGATTCCCGAGCGGCCAAAGGGAGCAGACTGTAAATCTGCCGTCTTCGACTTCGAAGGTTCGAATCCTTCTCCCTCCACCATTTATAGCGGGGTGGAGCAGTTGGTAGCTCGTCGGGCTCATAACCCGAAGGTCGCAGGTTCAAGTCCTGTCCCCGCAACCACAAAAATTCACAGTGAAATGATCGTTCATTGTGCTGGTGTAGCTCAGTCGGCAGAGCGTATCCTTGGTAAGGATAAGGTCACCGGTTCAATCCCGGTCACTAGCTCCATACATGGCGGCATAGCTCAGTTGGCTAGAGCAATCGGTTCATACCCGGTGTGTCCGCGGTTCAAATCCGTGTGCCGCCACCATTAAACCTCACGTTGGTGAGGATTTTTTATTTTCCATAAAATATAAATTGAAGCTGATGAGTGTAAAGATTACATTTGTCAGTTTTTTTATTTTAGAAGAATATTTGTATTTTTAGAAGTTTTTCTATATATGGTATAATAATGTATAAGGGAATCTTATATTCCATTGATAAATTAGGGTTAATATATTATATTAATACTAGAATGTAATTTGTTTTTGTGAAGGAGGATACAATCCTAATGGCAAAAGAAAAATTTGAACGTACGAAACCGCATGTTAACATCGGTACAATCGGTCACG
>OGXE01002453.1_pt1 | contig 13861 bp, 10 predicted proteins | sample 1576181 | NCBI WGS metagenome assembly OGXE01 (sample SAMEA3541478, study PRJEB24748) | human gut metagenome | biome: human gut; feature: human-associated habitat; material: faeces | place: China | collected 2012 | reverse complement strand
CGCACCGGTCATTTCAGAATGGATTTTCCAGTTGGTATGTTTTAAGAACTCAATAGCTTCTAAGTTTTCACGACCACCATATTGATTCGGGATCCATTCCCCTTCTGCACGGCTATAATCGCGGTAAATCATTGATGCTACCGCATCCACACGAATACCATCCACACCAAAGCGTTCTAACCAATACAGTGCATTACTGGATAAGAAGTTTTTCACTTCATTACGGCCATAGTTATAAATCAAGGTATTCCAGTCTTGATGATAGCCTTCACGAGGGTCTGCATGCTCGTATAAAGCAGTACCATCAAATGCCACTAAACCGTGAGTATCACTCGGGAAGTGTCCTGGCACCCAGTCTAAAATCACATTAATGCCTGCTGTGTGTGCTTTTTCGACTAAGCGTTTAAAGCCTTCAGGTGTACCAAAACGGCTAGTTGGAGAATACAAACCGATCGGTTGATAGCCCCAAGAACCATCAAATGGGAATTCAGAAATTGGTAAAAACTCAATATGGGTAAAGCCCATATGTTTTACATAAGGAATAAGCTCATCGGCAATTTGGTCGTAATCAAGCCAGAAATTATTTTCTAAATTACGGCGCCATGACCCCAAATGTACTTCATAAATTGAAATTGGTTGGTTACGTTGGTTCGCCTTACGACGCTCCTCTGTCATTTCTACCACATCAGGCAACATGCTGATTTCTGATGCAGTATCCGGACGTAATTCAGAGCTAAATGCATAAGGGTCGGCTTTTAAACGAAGGTTGCCATAGCAATCAATCAATTCAAATTTATAGCGTTGACCAAGGCTAGCTTTTGGTAAGAATAATTCCCACACACCACTTGCTGGATGGAAACGCATTGGATGACGGCGACCATCCCAATAGTTGAAATCACCAACCAATGAAACGCGTTTAGCATTTGGTGCCCATACTCGGAAATTCACACCAGGGACCCTGTCACATTCAGTAAAATGTGCACCTAATACTTCATACGGGCGCAATAACGAACCTTCTGTTAATAGCCATTGTTCCAAGTCATTAATCATCGGATAGAAACGGTACGGATCTTCAATAATTTGGGCTTCTGTGCCCCAATACACTTTTAATTGGTAGGCAAAGAAATGATGAATCTCTGGCACAATCGCAGTAAAAAATCCACGGTCATCCACTTTTTCAAGTACGACAACGATAGATTGATTTTCTTTATCAATCACTTCGACTTTATCTGCATCGGGTAATAAAGCACGAATCTCAATACCATTATGAGTTTCATGCATGCCTAATACTGCAAAAGGATCGGCATGTTTGCCATCAAAAAATGAATTAATTACTGATTGGGCGACTAATTTCGTCATTACATACTCCTTTATGCTTTCAAGCTTAATGAATTTACAAACGATCGTATTTTTTCGTTTGCTGAGCGACAAAAAGCATTAAACGATAATAGATAAAAGACAAAGCAGGCAATAAAAGTGCGGTTGAATATGGAATTGTTTTTTCAAACTGAATTTGGTTTTGCTCATCGAGCAATTGATAACGCAAAGAAGCATCAGGAGGAGAAGAAAACGCGGTTAAATCATCACGAATGGGTTTGTTTTCAAAGGCACATATTACATTTGGGAACGGCTGATTTTGTCCAATATTCGGCGGGAATTGCAACTGCTCGATAAAATAATCAACGCGGGTTGGCGATGCATCAATCAAATGCCCATTAATATCATAATGGGAAAACGAAATGCCAAGTTTTTCAGCAGATTGTTTAAGTGATAAGGACATTTTCATACAACAAATGATACATCTATATAATACTTAATAAGTATTATAAGTAAGCACAATTGAAATACAATTGCCAATCTCGCAAATTGTGACCTAAATCAAAAAACGAAGTTTGAAGAGAATAAAAAAGCACCTAAATCAGAATTATTCGGTTTCAATGACAAATTCAAACCAATCAATAACATCTTCTTCATGTACGCCATCTTGGATTAAAACACCCGCTTTTTTCACAGAATCTGGATCGCCACTGACTAATGGATGCCATTCAGGCAAAGGCTTACCCTCATACAATAAACGATACGCACAGGTATTCGGCAGCCAACCAAAATCAGGCAAATTCTTTTTGGTTAATTTCGTACAATCACTTTCGATTTTGAAACGTTCAGGATAATTACGACACTTTCCTGTTTCCACATCTAATAGATTGCAAGCAATGCGTGTGTAATAGAGTTTTTCACGCTTGCCTCGCCCTTGAATGTATTTTCGATAACAGCATTTTCCGCAGCCATCACATAAGGCTTCCCATTCGGATTCCGTCATTTCAAGGAGCGATTTTGTTTGCCAAAAATGAGATTCAAATTGCATAGTGAAACCAATAAAAAAGTGCGGTCAAAATTTACGTGATTTTTGACCGCACTTTATTGTTTAGAATTAGAAGCCTTCTTTTAAGCTTACAGTTAAGTTAAACACTAAGTGCTCTGGGCGGCTATCTTTGTTATCCGCACAGAAATAACCTTCGCGTTCAAATTGGTAACCTTTTTCTGGTTCCGCATTTGCGAGGCTTTGTTCTACAAAACCGTGTTTTACCACTAAAGAGGTTGGATTTAACACGCTTTCGATTTCTTCTGCTGCACCTGGGTTTGGTACGGTGAAAAGACGCTCATATAAACGGAACTCCACTGGATGATTATGCACTGCAGATACCCAGTGAATGACCCCTTTTACTTTGCGACCATCTGCTGGATTTTTACCTAAAGTTTCAGGATCGTAAGTACAGAATATCGTGGTGATTTCACCATTTGCATCTTTCTCGACACGTTCAGCTTTAATCACGTAAGCGTTACGTAAACGCACTTCTTTACCTAATACTAAACGTTTATATTGCTTGTTCGCTTCTTCACGGAAATCTGCGCGATCAATATAAAGCTCTTTCGTAAACGGTAATTGACGCTCACCTAATTCAGGACGATTCGGGTGATTTGGCGCCGTTAAGGTTTCTTCGCCTTCAAAGTTTTCAATCACAACACGAACAGGATCAATCACTGCCATTGCGCGTGGTGCATTTTCATTTAAATCTTCACGAATGCAGGCTTCAAGTGCAGAATACTCTACGACGTTATCTTGTTTAGTCACACCGATACGACGACAGAATTCACGTAACGAAGCCGGTGTATAACCGCGACGGCGTAAACCTGAAATCGTTGGCATGCGAGGATCATTCCACCCATCAACAATGCCATCATTCACTAATTTCAATAATTTACGTTTAGACGTTAACGTCCCTTCTAAATTTAAACGAGAGAATTCATATTGATGCGGTAATGGACGTTCAATACTGATATTTTCCAACACCCAGTCATATAAACGACGGTTGTCTTGGAATTCTAATGTACATAGAGAGTGTGTAATACGCTCAATCGCATCAGAGATACAGTGAGTGAAATCGTACATTGGGTAAATGCACCATTTGTCACCGGTTTGGTGATGGCTCGCAAATTTAATACGATAAAGCACAGGGTCACGCATGACCATAAATGGTGAAGCCATGTCGATTTTCGCACGAAGACTTAATGTACCTTCGGCAAACTCACCGTTTTTCATTCTTTCAAATAACGCTAAGTTTTCTTCGACACTACGATCACGATATGGGCTGTTTTTACCTGGCTCAGTTAAGGTACCGCGATACTCACGCATTTCATCTGGAGAAAGTTCATCTACATACGCTAAACCTTTTTCGATTAACTCAATCGCATAGCCATAAAGTGCATCGAAGTAATCAGACGCATAACGCGGTTCGCCTTCCCATTTAAAGCCTAACCATTCCACATCCGCTTTAATGGAATCCACATATTCCACGTCTTCTTTCACCGGATTGGTATCGTCAAAACGTAGGTTACATAAACCGTTATATTCTTTTGCTAAGCCGAAGTTTAAGCAAATCGATTTTGCATGGCCAATATGCAAATAGCCATTTGGCTCAGGCGGAAAACGAGTATGAACACTTTTGTGTTTACCCGAAGCTAAATCTTCATCAATAATTTGAGTAATGAAATTGTGTGTGCGGGTATTTTCCGCATTTTCTAGGGTGTGTTCTGTATTGCTCATAAATTTCTCAATAAATTGAAAATAATTTCCTCATTCTATACGAAAAGTCAGGCGTTGTGAATTTGATCCCAAAACTAACCGCACTTTCATCGAATTAACACTGAATTTTTTGAGATTTTTAGGTCTAACTTGAAGATTTTTCGTGCAAACTGAAAAGTTTACCTTTAGAATACACCTCACTGAACAAACGTTCATTTTTTATTTAGGATGACAAAGTCTTTATGAAAAAACGCTTTTTTATTTTACTCGGATTGCTCATTGCTGCTGGTGTGGCTTATTATTTTTTCTCTAGCAATAACAAACAAGAAACGACTTATCTGACGGAATCGGTTACGCGTGGCAATATTGAAAAAACCGTTGTCGCATCTGGTTCTGTGGAAAGCGTAAATGAAGTTGATGTTGGTGCCCAAGCGTCGGGTAAAATCACCAAACTCTATGTCAAGTTAGGGCAAGAAATCAAAAAAGGTGAAATGATCGCTGATATTGATTCCACAACCCAAATTAATACCTTAAATACCAAAAAGGCCGCATTGGTGAGCTATCAAGCACAATTAAAAGCGAAGAAAACTGCTTATGATGTTGCCCTTTCAAGCTATAAGCGCTTATCAAAACTTTATACACAAAAAGCAACGTCTTTGGATAGTGTGAATACCGCAAAAAGCACACTTGATAATGCGAAAGCTGAAATGGAAGCCATTGAAGCCAATATCAAACAAGCTGAAATTGAAGTGAATACCGCTGAAACCAATGTGGGCTACACCAAAATCACCGCTCCAATGGACGGTACCGTTATTTCTGTACCAGTTTCTGAAGGTCAAACCGTTAATGCCAACCAAACGACGCCAACCATTGTGACCATTGCCGATTTAAGTAAAATGAAAATTAAACCTGAAATTTCAGAAGGTGACATTACCAAAGTGAAAGCCGGTCAAGAAGTGAGTTTTACTATTTTATCGGATAGCCAAACCGTGTATCACTCAGTCATTGATTCTGTTGATCCAGCCAATACCACGACAAGTGATAGTTCTTCAATATCATCTTCGACAAGTTCAAGTAACAGCTCAACGACTAGTGCAATTTACTACTACGCGAATGTATTGATTGATAACCCTGACCGCACATTACGCATTGGGATGACGACCGAAAACAACATCAAAATTGCCAACGCGAAAGATGTGTTATTGGTTTCCAATATGGCTATTCAAAAACGTGATGGCAAAAGCTTTGTAAATGTATTAAATGACAAAAATCAACCTGAACAGCGTGAAGTTAAAACCGGGGTTCAAAATGATTTCAAAACTGAAATCAAATCGGGTTTAAACGAGGGTGAAAAAGTCATTGTGTCGCAAGTCGCGAATGGTGAAAAAGTGGGTTCTATGCCTCGCGGTCCAAGAATGTTCTAAAAGTGCGGTCGAAAATTAATGAATATTATTGAAATTAAGGATCTCAACCGTTACTTCGGTGAAGGCGAAAATCGTGTTCATATTTTAAAGAATGTCTCTTTAAATATAGAAAAAGGCGATTTCGTCGCGATTATTGGGCAATCGGGTTCTGGTAAATCAACCTTGATGAACATCATCGGGTGTTTGGATACGGCAACCAGTGGTTCTTACAAAATCAATGGCAAAGAAACCATTGAATTAAGCAAAGATCAGCTTTCAGATTTACGTAGCCAAAAATTCGGCTTTATTTTCCAACGCTATAACTTATTGTCAAGCTTGACCGCAGCAGAAAACGTCGCCTTGCCTGCAATTTATGCGGGGATGTCGCAAGAAAAACGTCTTTCTCGCGCGAAACAACTTTTAGAAAAATTAGGTTTAGGCGATAAATGGCAAAATAAACCAAGCCAGCTTTCTGGTGGTCAGCAACAACGTGTGAGTATTGCGCGTGCGTTGATGAATGGGGGGGAAATTATTTTAGCCGATGAACCCACTGGTGCATTGGATTCACAAAGCGGTCAAAATGTGATGGAAATTCTGCGTCAACTACACGCAGAAGGCCACACTATTATTATGGTAACCCACGACCGAGAAATTGCTGCCAGTGCGAATCGCGTGATTGAAATTAAAGACGGCGAAATCATTGGTGATACGCAAAAAGAAGCAGTAAAAAGTGCGGTCGAAAATCCAACCAAATCTAAACCGCACTTTGGATTTAGCAAAGATCAATTTGTAGAAGCCTTTCGCATGTCTGTGAGTGCGATTATTGCCCACAAAATGCGTTCTCTTTTAACCATGCTCGGGATTATTATCGGGATTACTTCTGTGGTTTCTGTCGTGGCATTGGGAAATGGTTCACAGCAAAAAATCTTGGAAAATATTCGAGGAATTGGGACTAGCACCATCACGATTTTTAATGGTACAGGCTTTGGTGATCGTCGTGCTGAACAAATGCAAAATCTTACGATTAATGATGCCACTGCCTTAAACCAACAAAGCTATGTACAAAGCGTCACGCCAAATAGCTCATCAAGTGGCACATTAATTTATGGTAACCAGACTTTCTCCTCAACCAGTTTAAAAGGTGTAGGCGAACAATATTTTGATGTAGATGGATTAAAACTAAAATCTGGTAATTTATTTTCTGCTCAAGATGTTGCTGATAGCAATCAAGTAGCCTTAATCGATGAAAGTGCGAAAAAATCCATTTTTCCAGATGAAAATCCTATTGGCAAAATCGTGATGTTTAATAAACGTCCATTACGTATTATTGGCGTGGTATCTGATAAACAAATGGGCGGACCAAGCAGTTCACTTAATCTCTATGCCCCTTATACCACCGTGATGAATCGTATTTCGGGCAGCAAAAAAATTAGCTCAATTACAGTAAAAGTAGATGATTCCGTGAATACGACTGTTGCTGAAAAAGGAATTACTGAATTGCTCACCATGCGTCATGGTAAAAAAGATTTCTTCATCATGAATAGCGATACCATTAAACAAACTATTGAAAGTACAACAGGCACGATGAAATTACTCATTTCCTCTATCGCCTTTATTTCATTAATCGTTGGTGGGATTGGAGTGATGAATATTATGTTGGTTTCCGTGACAGAGCGAACTAAAGAGATTGGTGTGCGAATGGCGATTGGCGCGAGACAATTTAATATTCTGCAACAATTTTTAATTGAAGCCGTGCTGATTTGTTTAATTGGCGGTGTGACGGGTATTCTGCTTTCGGGTTTAATCGGTCTGCTATTTAACGTATTTATGACAGATTTTACGATGGCATTCTCAACCGGCTCAATTGTTGCAGCAGTGGTCTTCTCTACCCTGATTGGTGTGATCTTCGGTTATATGCCGGCAAAACGTGCAGCACAATTAGATCCTATTACAGCCCTTGCTCGAGAATAAAGAAATTTTGTAAAACACAAAAGAACGGTTAAAATTCTTACTAATTTTTGACCGCACTTTAATTGAAAAAGAAAGGAAAAATCCATGTTAAAAATGAAAAAATTAACCTTAGCAATCGCAATGGCAACTGCTCTAGCAGGTTGTGCTAACATCGGCGATTCTTATAAAGCGAGCCAGCAGGATTACCAAAATTATGCGGAAATCACCAAACAATTTAATGTAAAAGAAAACTGGTGGGCACTTTACAATGATTCACAATTAAATCGTGTGGTAGAACAAGCATTAGTAAATAACAAAGATTTAGCCAAAGCGTCTGTTGCCGTAAATCGTGCTCTATATAATGCAAACCTTGCAGGCGCGAATTTAATTCCAGCATTTAGCGGTTCAACCCAATCTTCTGCAAGTAAAAATGTGAAAACAGGTGGCAGCTCTACAGTAAGCCATCAAGGTGCATTAAATGTGAGTTATACATTAGATTTATGGCAACGTTTAGCAGATACTGCAGATGCCGCAGAATGGTCACACAAAGCAACGGCTGAAGATTTAGAAGCAACGAAACTTTCACTCATCAACGCTGTTGTAACAACCTATTATCAAATTGCCTACTTGAATGATGCGATCAGCACAACCGAAGAAACCATTAAATACTACAACGACATTAGCAGCATTATGCAACGTCGTTTATCACAAGGTGTTGCGGACAGCGCAAGTGTAGATCAAGCACAACAAGCGGTATTGAACGCACGTAATAACTTGATCAACTATCAAACACAACGTAAAACAGCAGAACAAACTTTACGTAACTTACTGAACTTAAAACCGGAAGAAGCATTAAATATCAACTTCCCACACATTCTTAATGTGAAAAATGTGGGCGTAAATTTAAATGTGCCCGTTTCTGTGATTGCGAATCGTCCTGATGTGAAAGGCTATCAATATCGCTTAAGCAGTGCATTCAAAAATGCAAAAGCAACTGAAAAAGGCTGGTTCCCTGAAGTCACTTTAGGCGGAAGCTTAACATCAAGTGGCACCAAAGTTGGTAATGCATTGCACAATCCAGTTGGTACAGGTTTAATCGGCATTAGCCTACCATTCCTCAACTGGAATACCGTAAAATGGAACGTGAAAATCTCTGAAGCAGATTATGAAACCGCACGTTTAAACTATGAACAAAGCATCACTAAAGCCTTGAATGATGTAGATACCAACTACTTTGCCTACACACAAGCACAAAGTGCCTTTGCTAACTTGCAAAAAACACACAGCTATAACCAACGTATCACCAAATACTATCGAGATCGTTACAATGCTGGTGTATCTGAATTACGTGAATGGCTTGCTGCGGCAAACACAGAGAAAAGCTCTCAACTTTCTATCTTGAATGCAAAATACAACATTATTCAAGCAGAAAATGCCGTATATAGTTCAATGGCAGGTTATTACTCTCGTTAAAATTATGATTAAGGAAGTTTCGGCTTCCTTAATTTTTTTTATGGATATGCAAAATGAAAAAACAGCTGACTTTTTATTTCATTCGCCACGGTAAAACCGTTTGGAATACAGAAGGTTTAATGCAAGGTCATGGCGATTCCCCTTTAACTGAAGAAGGCGTTAATGGTGCGAAAAAAACAGGTGTGGCACTTAATCATATTCCTTTCATTGCCGCTTATTCCAGCGTATTAAACCGCACTATCGCGACCGCCTCTCATATTATTGGTGAACGTGATATTCCCCTTTTCCATCATAAAGGATTAAATGAGCAATATTTTGGTTCTTGGGAAGGCCTAGTTGTCGATACGCTAAGGGAACACCCTGAATTTAAACAACTCATTAAAGATCCAGCCAATTACAAAGCTCAAGTAAACGGTGGAGAAACGTTTGAACAATTAGGCGAACGTGCGATGAAAGCCTTACAGGATATTATTAAGATCCACGATCACGGTAATATTCTCATTGTGTCGCATGGCCATACCTTGCGTTTATTGCTTGCCTTGTTAAACGGCGCAACCTGGCAAAATCACCGCGATGAAGATAAATCGGTATCGCTTATTAATACATCAATTAGTGTTGTACATTATGACGATGAGAACGGTTTTCGCGTTGAGAAAATGAATGACGCGGATCATTTAAAATAAACAAATTTCGCTAAAAAAATAACCGCACTTTGGATGACCTAAAGTGCGGTTAATTTTTATGATATTTTTGTGATTATTTCACTTCGCGGAATAAAATCTCGCTTGGAATCACAGAACCTTGCCAGTAAAGCTCAGTTGATACTTTTTCTGCTAAATCTAAGAAAGATTTCGCAATTTCACTGTCTGGCGCTGCAACCACAGTTGGTTTACCTGCATCCAAATCTTGACGAACTTGGATATTCAACGGTAACTGACCTAATACTTTCACATTGTATTTTTGTGCCATTTTTTCTGCACCACCAGTACCGAAAATCGCTTCGTGATGGCCGCAATTGCTACAAATATGCATAGACATATTTTCCACAATACCTAACACTGGCACAGATACGCGTTCAAACATCGATACACCTTTCACCGCATCTAATAACGCAATATCTTGTGGTGTTGTGACCACTACCGCACCCGTTACAGGGATTTGTTGTGAAAGCGTTAATTGGATATCACCCGTACCCGGTGGCATATCGATCACTAAGTAATCTAAGCTATCCCATAAGGTTTCATTTAAAAGCTGACTTAATGCACTACTTGCCATTGGACCACGCCAAATGGTTGCATTATCTTCATCCATTAAGAAACCGATCGAGTTTGCAGATAAACCATGTGCTTTAATCGGGGTGATATGTTGGTTATCTGGTGAAGTTGGGCGTTGATGTGGGGCGCCTAACATATGCGGAACAGATGGACCATAAATATCGGCATCTAAAATCCCCACGCGAGCACCCTGAGCTTGTAAAGCAAGTGCAAGGTTCACTGAAACAGAGGATTTCCCTACCCCGCCTTTACCCGAAGTCACTGCAATGATGTTCTTCACACCTTTTACAGCGGGTTGATTATTCGCACGTTTTAAAGTAGCGATTTGATAATTCACCACCCATTTGATTTCTTTGCTATCTGTTGCTTTTAATAACGCATCAGAAAGCTGTTGTTTCACTTGCTCCACGCCAGTGTTCCATGCAAAAGGCAGTTGTAATTCAATACGTAACACGTCACCGCCTTTTTCTACTTTCTTCAAAGTATTTAATGCGATTAAGTCTTTTTGCAAACTTGGGTGTTGGAATTGTTGGAAAACTTGCAGAACTTGAGATTGTTGTTCTGCCGTTAAATTTTCAGAAAAAGCAGTTGCCATAATATTCCTTTAATAGTAGTAGGTAGTAGAGTAAATTTGTCAGGGATATTTTACCCTTTTTACACCTCAAATGTTAAGCTAAAAGTATAACTAAACTAGAAAAAATCGCACTAATCGGGTAACATACTCGCAATTTTTGCAAAAAGAATAAGAGAAAAATAATGACAACTCAACCTCGTAAAATTTTAGTCACTTGTGCATTACCTTATGCAAATGGCGCCATTCATTTAGGCCATATGTTGGAACATATTCAAGCGGATATTTGGGTACGTTTCCAACGTATGCGTGGCAATAAAATTCATTTTGTCTGTGCTGATGATGCACACGGCACACCAATTATGCTTAATGCCGATAAATTAGGCATTACACCAGAAGAATTAATTGCAAAAGCAAAAGCGGATCACGTACGTGATTTTGCTGGTTTCAATATTAGTTTTGATAACTACCACTCTACTCACAGTGAAGAAAATAAACAAATCACCGCTGAGATTTACAATAAGTTAAAAGCGAAAGGCTTTATTAAAACGAAAGTGATTTCTCAATTATTCGATCCTGAAAAGAATATGTTCTTACCGGATCGTTTCGTCAAAGGGACTTGCCCAAAATGTAAAGCCGAAGATCAATACGGCGATAACTGTGAGGTTTGTGCCTCTACTTATAGCCCAATGGATTTAATTAATCCACGTTCTGCAGTATCAGGAGCAACACCAATTGTCAAAGAATCTGAACATTTCTTCTTTGACTTACCTGCTTTTGAAGGCATGTTAAAAGAATGGACTCGCTCTGGCTCACTTCAACCTGAAATTGCAAATAAAATGCAAGAATGGTTTGAAAGCGGTTTACAACAATGGGATATCTCTCGTGATGCACCTTATTTTGGTTTTGAAATTCCAGGTGCAAAAGATAAATTCTTCTATGTTTGGTTGGATGCGCCAATCGGCTACATGGCTTCTTTCAAAAATCTCTGCGATCGTGAAGGCATTGATTTTAATGAATTCTGGGGAGAAAACAGCGATGCAGAACTTTATCACTTTATCGGTAAAGATATCGTGTATTTCCACAGCCTATTCTGGCCGGCAATGTTAGAAGGGAGCGAATACCGCAAACCAACCAATGTGTTTGCTCACGGTTATGTCACCGTAGATGGCGCCAAAATGTCGAAATCACGCGGTACATTTATCCAAGCCAGCACCTATTTAAATCACATTGATCCAGAATGTTTACGTTATTACTATGCGGCTAAATTAAACGATCGCATCGAAGATCTTGATTTCAACTTGGAAGACTTCGTTCAACGAGTCAATACGGATATCGTTAATAAACTAGTCAATTTAGCTTCTCGTAATGCTGGCTTTATCACAAAACGTTTTGAAGGCAAATTAGCCGATAAATTAGAAGACGAAGCGCTTTTTGCTGAATTTACTGCACAAGCTGAACAAATTGCTGCTTACTATGAAAGCCGTGAATACAACAAAGCCATTCGTGAAATCATGGCATTAACTGATAAAGCCAATAAATATATTGATGAAAAAGCCCCTTGGGTCATTGCGAAAGAAGAAGGCAAAGATGCTGAATTACAAGCGGTTTGCTCAATGGGTATCGAGCTTTTCCGTGTATTGATGTCTTACTTAAAACCGGTTCTTCCAAAACTGGCTGAACGTGCAGAAGCGTTCTTACAAACAGAACTGACTTGGGATAATATTGCACAGCCACTATTATGTCATCAACTTACCCCATTTAAAGCGCTTTTCTCTCGTTTAGAGAAAAAACAAATTGACGCTGTTGTAGAAGAAACTAAAGCACTTTTTGCTGAAGCAAACAAAGCGACAGAAAAAACAACGGCAAAAGCGACCGCACTTTCAAATGTCGAACCAATTGCTGACACCATTAGCATTGACGATTTTGCTAAAATCGATATGCGTGTGGCAAAAGTACTGAAATGCGAAGCTGTGCCAGAATCTAATAAACTCTTACGTTTTGAATTAGATTTAGGTGACCATACTCGCCAAGTGTTCTCTGGCATTAAAGCAGCCTACAACAAACCTGAAGAATTAGAAGGTCGTTTTGTTATTGTGGTTGCAAACCTTGCACCGCGTAAAATGAAATTCGGCGTATCAGAAGGGATGATTCTTTCTGCTGGTACTGGCGGAAGTGATTTATTCTTACTTTCAGCTGATAGCGGTGTCACTGCGGGTATGCAAGTAAAATAATTTAATATTTAGGCGACTTCGGTCGCCTTTTTTATTGCCAAACGAAACCAAATACCCTACCATATCAATCAGCTATTTATCACGCAAATTAAAAGGAATTCATTATGACAAACGAACTTATCTGCTATAAACAAATGCCGGTTTGGACAAAAGATAAATTACCTAAAATGTTCCAAGAAAAACACAATACTAAAGTGGGAACTTGGGGCAAACTTACAGTGCTAAAAGGTAAACTTAAGTTTTATGAGCTAACCGAAGATGGCGATGTCATTGCTGAACATATTTTCACGCCTGAAAGTAACATTCCATTTGTCGAGCCACAAGCCTGGCACCGAGTAGAAGCCCTTTCTGATGACTTAGAATGTACACTTGGTTTCTATTGCAAAAAAGAAGACTACTTCAGCAAAAAATACAATATGACCGCAACGCATGGTGATGTGGTTGATGCGGCTAAAATTATCAAACCTTGTAAAGTGCTAGATTTAGGCTGCGGACAAGGTCGTAACTCCCTTTATTTAAGTTTAAAAGGTTATGATGTAACCTCTTGGGATCACAACGAAAATAGCATCGCCTTCTTGAACGAAACTAAAGACAAAGAAAACTTGAATATTAAGACGGCTGTTTATGATATTAACACCGCCAATATTCAAGAAAACTACGACTTTATTATATCAACCGTGGTATTTATGTTCTTAAATCGTGAGCGAATTCCAGCCATTATTAAGAATATGCAAGAACACACCAACCCAGGTGGTTATAACTTAATTGTAGCAGCCATGTCCACGCCTGAAGTACCTTGCCCATTAGCCTTCTCATTTACATTCTCTGAAGGTGAATTAAAAGAATACTACAAAGATTGGGAATTCTTAGAA
>OGXE01002446.1_pt1 | contig 13883 bp, 12 predicted proteins | sample 1576181 | NCBI WGS metagenome assembly OGXE01 (sample SAMEA3541478, study PRJEB24748) | human gut metagenome | biome: human gut; feature: human-associated habitat; material: faeces | place: China | collected 2012 | reverse complement strand
CCTTGCCGAAGACTTCGTTCGCGATAAAGATGCCGTTTCCGCTTGTTCATTGTTGGCGGAAATCTGTGCATGGGCCAAAGACCAGGGCAAGACGCTGTATGACATCCTGATGGACATCTACGTAGAGTACGGTTTCTCCAAAGAAACTACCGTCAACGTAGTGAAGCCGGGTAAGAGCGGCGCCGATGAAATCAAGGCTATGATGGATAACTTCCGCGCCAATCCGCCGAAAGAAATCGGTGGCTCTGCCGTTTCTTTGACTAAGGACTACAAGACGCTGAAGGCTACCGATGCCAAAGGCAATGTAACCGCTTTGGATATGCCCGAAACATCCAATGTGCTTCAGTACTTTACGGAAGACGGTACGAAGATTTCCGTTCGTCCCTCGGGTACGGAACCTAAGATTAAGTTCTATATCGAGGTGAAAGGCGAAATGGGATGTCCTAAGTGTTATGCCAGCGCAAATGCCGAGGCTGAAAAGAAAGTGGAGGCAGTGCGCAAATCACTCGGTATCTAAGACTGTTTGATTTTCATATATGGAAAGGTGCAAGTGGCAGGAAGCTGCTTGCACCTTTTGTTTTTGCAGTGCGGGCAGGTGATAAGCCGGAATGTATTAAGTTTCTTTTATATTCTTTATACCGGTTGGCAAATCAATTCCCGTTAAATGCTGTTCTTATATGCAACAGCAGCCTACAGTTAACAGATAGTACTACAGATTGCGGTTGCACGCCGATTGGTTGATGTGAATGAGAGTCGTTTCATTCGTAGTTGTTCGTTTGCGAGTGCGTGTTTTCCGCAATCTGTTTTTTTGTCTTTTCCTTTAATTATTAATCCGTCCTTTCAATTATTCTCCAGCCACCAGTCAATTAGTTTTCTTGCAATGCTTAGTTTCCGGGGTATTTCCGGCAGGTTGTCTTTGGAATAGAATGCGCCGGAACTGAGTTCATCGGCTTGCAGTTTGATTTCCCCGCTTTCATAGTCGGCTATGAATCCTACCATTAATCCGCTGGGATAAGGCCAGGGCTGACTGCCGAAATAAGTGATGTTTTTCACCCTTAGCCCCGTTTCTTCCATAACTTCCCGCTCTACGCATTGTTCCAACGTTTCGCCCGTTTCGAGGAAGCCGGCTACTAACCCGTGGAACGTGCCGCGGAAGTTGCGTGCATGTACCAGCAATATTTCTTTGCCTTTCCGTATCAGCACGATGATAGCCGTAGAAACGGGAGGATACATCTCATTGCCGCACTCCGGGCATTTCTTCATGATAGGAGTCTGCTGTTCCATAGGAGTGCCGCATACGGGACAGAAACGGCTGTGGCTGTCCCAATAGAGTATCTGGAATGCTTTTCCCGCTGCCTGATAATCTGCCAATGGCAGGTAGTCGTAAGAAGCGCGCAAGCCTGTCATTACCCATTCTTCGGTTTCGGGTACGGGCTGTCCGAGTGCGCAAGCCTTTACTTTCTTTCCGCCGGTCAGAGTTACCTCGTGTATTTTGCATCCCGCTGCGGGTGTTACAGGAGGGGTTACTCCATGAGGTATACCGTATTTGTTCTCTCCGTTTGTTGTGTACTCTTTCTTCAGCAGCAGCTGGTCTTTGAAAAAGACGAACCACTGCATGGATTGTTCCATTTCCGTAGTTTCCATTCTTCTGTTAATGCTGAATATTATTTATATAAACTGTGGAGCGGCTTATGCCCCGACGCCGCAGGATACCTTGCCGGATGAATTTGTTCAGTTCATCGATGGCTGCATGCCTTGTCAGCCCGGTCAGGTGAATATATTCGTTTTTGGTGATACAAACATTTTCCTGCAGAAACAGCATCAGCCTTTCTTTCCTTGTTTCTTCTGTTGTTTCCGTTTTCTTCGATTTCTTAGTCGGAGAATGTGTCCTTTCCAGTTTCATTCTTTGTCTGATTTTCTTGCGGAATGTGTTGCTGATACGCAAATGTACGTTTTGAAAACGGACAGATTCGGACCTGATTTTCTTTTTCTCATCATCGGTATCCTGAGTGCATTTCAATGAAGTGCTGAAAAATCCCAACTCTCCGAGTTCTACAATGTTGCCGTTGGCAAGCAGGTCGCACAGTTCGTCGATGCAAGCGTCCAGTGCCGCCCCTATAATGTTTTTGGGCAGATGCTGAAACATAGCAACGTGTTCTACAAACTCTTTTTGGGTATAAGTTTCTTTAGGACATATACGGGCATGGAGAGATTTTTTTTCCTCGCTTCCGTTAGGAGAGGGAGTTTCGTAAAGGTCATAGTATGCACTCATGAATAAATTGTTTTGCCACTGCAATGAATAATTTCCATCCCTGCAATGAGTTGTTTTTTTCTTACTAAGAAGTAATCGTCCGATAGCAGTTTCTCTTTCGTCCGACAGGTGTGTAATTTTCGTCCGACATCTGTCGGACGAAAGAAAGACAGATGTCGGACGGAAAGTCCTTACTATGCAAAGATATAGTTTTTAATGATAGGATAACAGTTATTGGGAGAGTATTATTTTATTCTTAACACTCTGATTCCTGTAAACTTCTTATTCCTTTTCAGCATCTGTGCCAATGGCTCTTGCGAGACGACTACCATTTTCTGCGTAGAGGAGGCATGGAGCAGTTTCAATACTCCCTTTTCATAGCAGGCAAGTCCCAGATGGACCACATCCAGCCCGGGAATGTTGGTGGTAATGGCTATGATATCGCCATCCTTTATCCACCCGAATCCTTCATCGGGCAGTTTGTTTTTGGGGATATAATGGAACAGTTGTCCGGAGAGCGACTTTTCTATTTCTTCAATCTTGCTGATGTTTTCGGGAGAAGACTCCAGGTGTTTGTATGCTTTGGAATGCGCAGACATGAAGTTGAGGGACAGCCTTACCGTATCGGGGCTGTTGGCGGCGGTTATGTCTTTCATGAAACCATGTCTGACGCCGTTGTTCACCCAATCGGCAATGTAGTGCAGGCGGGAAGTGTAACCGTCGATTTTGCCGTCGCGATAGCGGATGCTTTGCAGGGTGCGTGCGTAGTCGGCATTGTCTATTGTGCCATTCTTGACAGGAGAAAGTGCCAGAGCAAGCACATACTCCACAAAAGTGGTGCAATCCACTTCGTCGAAGTTGACTACAAGTTTTTCTTCTTCATTCACTTCCAGCGTATGTGCCACGTAGGGAGTCTTGAGGAAATTCAAACCGTATTTCAGCATGGCATTGTCCGTTTCCTGTGCGGAAACGGACGATGCTATTGCCAAAGTACAGAAAACGCAAGGCAAGGTACGGAATATACAGTAGAACCTGTTAAATAAAATCTGGGATATGCCGGATAACGTTTTCATAGCTGGACAGCTTTAATATCTATATATCAAACTCTTGAAATCCGTTCCCTTGTCGAACGGTACAATCGCGAAACCGTAACTGATGGCATTCTGCTTGCCGGGACGTATCAGATAAGGTTCGTGAGCCAAAGCTCCCCAACTGTCGTCACCGCCTACGCCCATCATGCGGTAGTCTATGAAGAGGTCTACGGACGGTTCCGGCTGCGGGTCGGTGAGATGGCGGTGATTGGTCTTTTCGGTACGGGGAGAGCCGTTCTCGATAGACTCACCGCTATCCAGGCTTTCCAGCGGATAGTTGGATACATTCATTTCGAAAGTGCGGTCGGCAACAAACAGCAGACCTTCTTTTGCTTTGCTGGTGAGGGTGCACCAATAGATGTCCGTGCGGTGGTTGTTTTCTTGCGGACGGACATAAGGCTCGTACATATCTTGGATACCCGATGTGTATTCGCCGATGAACTGTGAGGTGCGGCGGTCGCGGTAATTCTCTTCCGGACCCCGGCCGTAGTAGGTCAGCGAGGTGATGCGGGCGGGTAGCTGCATACGCAGTCCCACACGCGGTATCATCGGTGTTTGGGCGTTCTCTGCAACGAAATGGTTGTCTACCTTGATAACTCCGTTGCCGTATACCTTATACGTTATATCCCAGCGGGTATCGGTCTGCGGGAAGCGGTAGGTCACTTTTACCGCCGTAGTATCTTTGTCGCGCACTACGTTGAAGCTTTCGGCTTTCGGCTCCTGATAGCTGGCCTCTTTCCATGCTTTCAAACGTACGGGAAGTTTGGCTCCGTAGTCATTGTCGGTAGGGGCGCGCCAGAAGAAGGGGCGGGGACCTTGCCCGTTATGAATGTACTCCTGCTTCTTGTATCGGTAAGATACCAGCAGGCCGCTTTGCTTGTCGAAGGTTGCCTTGAAGTGCGGACCGGAGAAAACGACTTGCCGGTCGTCTTCTTCCGAACCGGCGAATGCCTGTTTCGGGGCATCTTCCTTATGGAAAGTATGCGCATAGGTCTGTTCACGGGCAATGACCGTACCTGCCGGAAGGAACGGTTCGGGAGTACGGATAGCGGCATAGAACTCTATGCGTACGTCTCCGGTCGAGCTGTTGGTGGCGGGAATGCCATTGAGGAACGGACTGGTGACGGTTTGTCCCGGTTCGGCCTTGATATCTTTGATACGGCCTTTGTAAATCTCTTTGCCGTGATGGCGGATGATGTAATGGAAGTCGTATTTGTCGAGATTGGTGAAAGAGAAATCATTGCGTATCTTTACGACAGAGGCTGCCGGGTCGAAGTCGAAGAACTTGATGTTCTGATACACCTTCCCCATTTCCTCGGTCTGCGGCTTGACGCTGCGGTCGGGATATACTATGCCGTTGATACAGAAGTCACCGTCGGACGGGGTGCCGTACTCGCCGTAGTCGCCGCCGTATGCCCAGTATTTACGGCCGTCAGCGGTCTTGGTGGCAAGTCCCTGGTCTACCCAGTCCCAAATACAGCCGCCTTGCAGGATGGGGTATTTCTCGATGATGTTCCAGTAATCCTGGAAATTGCCGAGGCTGTTGCCCATGGCATGGGCATATTCGCAGAGGATGAGCGGGCGGGTCATTTCGGGGTTCTGTGCGTATTTCTCGATACGGGCGGGACTGTGGTACATGGGGCAGAAGATGTCCGTGTTCCATTCCAGCAGGGCGCGTTCGTATTGCACGGGACGGCTGTCCAATGCTTTCAGCGTATTGTAGGTGACGTAGAAGTTCAGGCCGTTTCCCGCTTCGTTGCCAAGCGACCAGGTGATGATGCAAGGATGGTTCTTGTCGCGCTCGTACATGTTCATGGTGCGGTCTATATGCGCTTTTGTAAATAGCGGGTTATTACCCAGCGTGCCGCCTACGTTCAGATTATAGCCCATTCCGTGGCTCTCGATATTGGCTTCGTCTATGACGTAGAAGCCATATTGGTCGCACAGCTCATAGAAACGTTCCTGCTGCGGGTAGTGGCAGGTACGGATCGTGTTTATGTTGTACTGCTTCCAAAGTTCGAAATCTTTCAGCATAAGCTCTTCGGGAACGTAATGGCCGGTGTATTCATTATGCTCGTGATAGTTGACGCCTTTTACGAGGATAGGTTTGCCGTTTACCATCAGTTGCTTGTCTTTTATCTCTACGGTGCGGAACCCTACTTTGCAACCGGTGGCCTCGATAACGTCACCGTTGGTATGTTTCAGACTGATGACGAGCGTGTAGAGGTTAGGCGTTTCGGCTGTCCACTGCAACGGTTCTTTGATTGTCTTTGGGGTAAACTCCACTTCCGTCTGACCGTAGCTTACACGGGTTGAGGATTGGGCAATCAGCTTGTCTTTGCTGTCCAGCAAACGATAGCTTACGAGGAACGGGGCCTCTTTGCCGGTTTCGTTGGCAAACTTCACTTTCAGCTTCAGGATTCCGTTGCGGTAATCTCCGTCCAGGGGAGTCTCCGCCTTGAAGTCCGTCAGGTGTATTTGCGGCTGGGCATACATGTAGATGTCCCGTTCGATGCCGCTGATGCGCCAGAAATCCTGGCACTCCAGATAATTGCCGTCGGAGAAGCGGTGCACCTGTATGGCAATCACGTTCTCGCCTCTGCGGGCAAGGGAAGTGACGTTGAAGCGTGCGGGAGTCTTGGAATCTTTGCTCATGCCTGCAAATTTGCCGTTGAGGTAGTAGAATGCCGCTCCGCGCACTCCGTCGGCGCTCAGGAAAATTTCTTTGTTGTCCCAGTCGGCAGGCAGGGTGAAGGTACGGCGGTAGGTTCCCGTAGGATTCCACTCTTTGGGAACGTAGGGCGGGTTGGGCTTGTCCCAATAGGGGGCATAGCCGGGAGAGCAGAACTCATACGACTGGTTGACGTAGACAGGCGTGCCGAAACCTTGCAGCTCCCAATTGCCGGGAACGTTGATGTCCGGCCATTTGCTTACGTCTGCATGGATATCCATAAAGTCGGTAGGGCGATCGGCGAAGTTCTCCACATAGTTGAATTTCCACTTGCCGTTGAGGGAGATGCGGAATGTTCCGTTCTTGCGGTCGTTGACAACGGCATCCGCCTCATTCGTGTAAGAGGTGAAGGTGCTGCGGGGCGGCTCTTTGTTGATACTTGTGAGTTTGGGATTGGTAATTTGCGCATACCGGTCTTCCTGCGCCGCAAGGGCGACAGGAAGAAAGGCAGCGGCAAGCAATAGTCCGTGTATTTTCATGGTAAATAAGTTTTAAGGGTTGAACAGGTTAATGATGATTGGCGTAAACGGCTGTTACAGAAGCGTTACTTCTCCGGGAAGGTCAGTCCTTCTCTCAGCCATTTTTCCAGCTCGCCGGTCCATTGGCGCTTGTAGGTGAAGCTGTCGCGGAAGCCCCATCCGTGACCGCCGGTGGGATAGACGTGCAGTGTGGCAGGTACTTTCTGTTCGCGCAGGGCAAGGAAATAACCGATGCCGTTGATGGGCAGTACGGTTGCATCATCTGCCGACAGCATGATGAAGGCTTGCGGCGTTTTGGGAGATACCTGCCTTTCGAGCGAGTATTTCTGTTCCAGTTCGGCCGAAGGAGTCTCTCCGATAAGGTTTTGACGGGAACCGCTGTGGGTCACGCCTTTCAGCATGGAGATGACGGGGTAGAACAGTATCTGGAAGTCGGGACGGGTAGCGTCGCTGCCGTATAACGTGGCAAGGGAAGCTGCCAGATGTCCGCCTGCGGATGCTCCCATGATACCGATACGGCCGGGGTTGACACCCCATTCCCCGGCATGTTTGCGTACCAGGCGGATGGCTTGCTCGGCATCCGACAGGGGAATCTCGTTGTGCCCGTTCGGCATGCGGTACTTCAGTACCGCATACGTGATGCCTTGCGTCGTGAACCAGGCCGCCATGTCGTGCCCTTCGTGGTTCATGGCAAGACGGGCGTATCCGCCGCCGGGGCACATAATGACGGCCATACCGTTGGGCTTTGCCGGACGGTAAACGGTTATGGAAGGATGGGTCACGTTGGCAACGCGGCCGCCTTTCAAATCTTCCTGTTCACCGGTCAGTCCGTTTGTATTGGGAGCTCCGTCGGGCCATAACGGCAGTTCGACGGGACTCTGTGCGGACAACATCGTTGCGGCAAACAGAAGGGATAGAAATAGAATCTTTCTCATGGTGAATATTGTTTTGTATTATCTGAATTTGTTTCAGTGTCCCCGCAGCTTATTTCGTTTTCATCGAAGCCTTTACGAGGTAGAATATCAGGATGGCATAAGCGCCCAGCGCCAGCACTTCAGACCATGTATTGCTGAGCCATGCGTCGTTCACCATATTGACACCGCCGAAGCGCATTGCCGCGCTTACCACACCCATCAGCGCACCGCCGGCAATGAAGCCGGACGCCAGCAGCGTACCTTTCTCGCCACGTTCGGCATTGAGGGTTGCATCCTTGCTGCGGCTGGTTACGTACCAGTTTACGGCACCGCCCACTACCAGCGGAACGTTCAGCTCCAACGGGATGAACATGCCCAGTGCAAAAGCCAGTGCAGGAATCTTGCAGGCATTTAGCACGATAGCCAGCACCGCACCGATGCCGTAAAGCAGCCACGGTGCACCTACACCGTTCATCAGCGGTTCGATAACCGCCGCCATTGCGTTGGCCTGCGGAGCAGCCAGTTGTCCGCTGGTAAATCCGTATGTCTTGTTCAGGATAATCATCACACCGCCTACGGTAGCTGCCGAAACGATTGTTCCGAGGAACTTCCACGTCTCCTGTTTCACGGGAGTGCTTCCCAGCCAGTAGCCAATCTTAAGGTCGGTGATGAAACCGCCCGCCATGGACAGTGCCGTACAAACCACACCGCCCATAACCAGCGCTGCCACCATTCCGCCGGGACCTTTCAGGCCTACCGCCACCATTACTACCGATGCAAGGATAAGCGTCATCAGCGTCATGCCCGATACCGGGTTGGTTCCCACAATGGCAATGGCATTGGCTGCTACGGTGGTGAAGAGGAACGAGATGCCCGCAACGAGCAGGATAGCCACTACCGTGTGCATCAGGTTGCCCTGCATCACATCGAAGTAGAAGAACAGCGTAACCAGTATCAGCGTCACGATAGAACCGATAGCGATAATCTTCATGGAAAGGTCGCGTTGTGTACGCTTCACGTTGGTTTCCGCATCAGCCTTGCCGCCCATTTCCTTGGCAGCCAGCCCTACGGCACTCTTGATGATGCCCCATGACTTGATGATGCCGATGATACCCGCCATTGCAATGCCGCCGATACCGATGCTCTTGGCATAGTACTTGAAGATTTCTTCGGGAGACATGGCACCTACGGTGGCGGTAATCTCCGGATTCCATTGGTTCAGCACGCTGTCGCCCCAGATAAGGGACATGCCGGGGATGATAATCCACCATACGGCAAGCGAGCCGGCGCAGATGATAGAGGCGTATTTCAGTCCGACGATATAGCCCAGTACCCAGTACATCCGGAAATCAGATCCTCCGATTAGAACCGCGAGATACATTCCTTTGAGCTTCAGAATGCCGCAGTACCATTGAATCTGCGTTTCGTAGTAAAGCGGGATCACATGCTCTGTTCTGAGGTTGTTCTGTTTGATCTCGAGCTCTTGACTTGGACCCCAAAGGTCAGCGGTAAAAGCGTTCGCTGTTTTTGCCTCAAACGCTACGTCCGTGTTGATGATTCGCTCAACCCCAGTGATGTCGGCATAGCGCTCGATTTCTTCTACCTTCAGCAGCGGCCGAACTTTCCCGGCAATCTCAGGATTAATGATTGCGCGGTCGATGTTTGCGATTGCCCAAGGCGTCTCTGGATCAGCGAACTGGTGAGAAACCTTCTGAACTCTCTTGCCGGTGCGCAACTGAAATTCTTTTGCGACTGTGTCTTCAAGCACCGTTCCCCAGTAAGCAGGCTCGGACATTCCCTTGTCTTCAGAGAGTCCGAGTTTGTCATTCCAAACATCCAGCGGAGTCTTCCAAGGATTCAGCCCGAGGACGGCGGCCACATCGGAGCCGCCGATACCTGTACGCCGTCCCTCTAACCAAGCGGCTCTTTGTTCGTTAGTCATTTTTTCGGATTCCTATCAATAAAAAAATCTGTAAATAGTGCTGAAAAAGGGGTCTGCGGGAGGATTGGTGTTTTATCGTTTCTCAGGGCTAATTCTTCTTCGCGTCTTTTGCGATACCGTTCTTTGCTCTGCGCAACCCTCTTTTCTTTGTTTTTTGCGTAGTACTCGCGCTTCACTTCTCGGTTGCGCTGTTTTTTACGCTCTGCGTCAGTAATTACTGCCATTCGTTTTCCTTCAAAAATCCGTCAAACAAAGGCTCAATCTCAGGATGTCGTTCATCCTCACCAGCCTCAGCCAGTTGATTGATCCGCTCGTCACAGTAGCGAGGGATGTACTCCTCAAAAAATCTTTCAAGGAGCCGCTCATACTCTGCTTCGCGTTTTTCTTCTTGCCAGGACGGCTGCCAGAGATCCCCAGGGCCTGGACATGTGCGAGGTGTTATCCGCATATTCCGAAACTCCGTTGAATGGCGTCTGCTGCTAATGCAACACAGACGATAGTGAGAATGAGAGCCATGGCAACAAAGAGCAGGCAGTAGTTATCTCTGTCTGCATTTTTCGCAGTCAAAAGTTTTTTCAGCATGATTGCCTCCGATAGGCAAAAGGCTCCCCACCTGAGCTCCAAGGAGTTCAGTTTGTTTACCGCTCAGGCGGGGATTTAAGAAGAGAAGTTAAGAGTTACGAGAAACAAGTTGTCTCATTCGGCCGATGAACCACAGCGGCTCATGCCAAACATCGTAGAAGCGGGAAGCGTCAGGGCGTCCCTGCCTGTAAGCTTCTTTTGAAGCCCACTGAATTTGCGGCTTGAACAAGTCATCAAAGTAGTAGATCAGAGACTTGATCGCCTGGAGCTCGTTGTCAGTGATGTAATGCTTGCTGACGGGGACGGCAGGAATGGCCGGAAGCGGGGCCGGATTAGAGGCGCTGATCGTGAGGTTTGGAAACTGGACGACGTATTTAGCGTGCACCTGTTTAACTGGCGCAGGTTGTTCTTGAACGTCAGGCACGTTGAAATCCGAAACCTTCAGAGCGTCAACGAATGCCAGCGCGGTCTCAAAATCTCTTTGAAGCAGGCAGGTGTAGCGCGGTATGCGGAAGCGTCTTTTGAGTGCTCGGTAAACAAAGCTGTAGTTCTTGTTTCCAAACAGGGCATGAGTTTTGCGCATCACACGGCTGGAGAGTTCGTACTGCTGCTCATTGGAGATTAATGTGCTGTCCTGCTCCTGAGCTGAATAACAACCTTGCTTTCGGATTGCCGGAAGAACCTCATTCGTGACCCAGCGTTTGAACTGTTTCGCTTTTGGAAGTTTCGAGCCGAAGATCAAGGCGTAGAGACCGCTTTCGTTTACGCAGTTGACCAGTTGTTTGCGGTTGAGTCGGTCGAGCATTTCGACCTTTGTCACATCCTCAGGGTCGCAGTGTTGCGCAACTGCGTTTTGAGGTTTTGCGTAACCTAGAATTTTGCAAACTTGTTGGGCAATGAAAAGAGGATTGAGAACGTCCCCAAGAATCGTGAAGGATGATTCTTCGAAAGTGAAGGCTAAAGTGTTTGACATCTAATGTCTCCTAATGCGTGTTTGAAATCCTGCGCCACACGCCAATGTGGTGAGCAGGAACTTTCGGGTTGGCGTACCGTCATTAGGAAACGGCGTATCTTTCGATACCCCGAAAGTCCCGCTCGTAGAGACTTTAGATGGTGCCCTGTTTCAGGGCATCATGCCGACCAGCCATAAAAAAACGCCTTTCGGCGACTGATCGCCTAATGTCGGGACGCCAATCCCGTGTCCGTTTTTTGCGGACAAGATAAGTTTAGCGACTTTCATGGAGACTTGTAAAGGCCTTAATTTTTAACATCTGGATAGATGTCTCGGTCAATCGTTTGCCACACCAGATCAGAAATGAAATTCGACGCATGCTCTTTAAAGAGCGCCTTGACTTCCTTCTGGGCCTCAGCAGTCGAAACAACGTGAGCCAGATCAAGTGTCACCTCTTTCTTTCCATAGAGCAGGGCGGACACCACAACGCGCTCTGCATACGCAAGAGCATCAGTGAGACAAATTGCAGAACCTCGTTCTTTCAAAATGTCTTCAACAGCAACATCAAAAATCTGTTTTTGTTCATCTACTAACAGGTCCATTTTTCTCTCCTTAAAACCATGTAAAAAAGACCACATTCAAAAGCTCCCCTAAGAGCAAAAATTGGAACTAACAAAATTGGTAAAGCCCGGGGAGCTTATGAAGATGGTCTGAAGGTGCTCGTCTTTCCGAGCTGTCACTGGTTTTAAAGATCCAGGCTGGATTCGTTTTCCTCAAACGCTGGCCGGATATATTCGACCTGCGGAAGGAACTTAGTCAGAACCTCGGAAATTACTTCCTTGCAGATCTTGAGAGTTTCAAAACAATGATTGTTCTCTTTCTGCATCTCCATTGGCTTGACTGAGTTTTCCGCTGTCTGGTTAGGATATTTGTATTTGAAATCCTCAAACCAGATATTGAATAACTTGGCGTCACTGTCATAGCTGATCGAACCGATCATCACGGCATCGTAATAAACCAGCTTGGCCTTGAGACGTTCTTCATCCAGCCACTCCCGATCTTCCGGAAACTCGTGAACGAATTTCAATTTTTTGGGTTCAAATTTCATAATTAACCTTGTTTACAGGTAACAAAAAAGCCCGCCGAAGCGAGCTTTTGAGTTATTCGAAAATTTCTAACAGCTAGTTAGCCTTTGTGTGCAAAGTAGAGAATTGATCCAGCCATCACGCAGAACACAACCAAGGCCAGAATCATTGTTGCAATCCATACATTCATTTCAAGTACCTCTCTTCGAGATAAACCAAACACAAAGCCAGGAGGAAACATAAAAGTCCTGCCGGTATTCCAAGCCAATTGTCTTGAAACAAACCGATTGCCAACGCGCCCACGGATAAGTTCACAAGCCACGTCTTTGTGACGTTCGCATATGGCAGCAGTTTTTTAATATTCTCGACCACTCGGCACCTCCTTAACGCAATTATAACGGAACATATTTTTTCCTTGCTATCGAAAAGTTTCAAATGGGTAAACAGCGAGAGGCAAGAAGTGCTCGTCTTTCCGAGCTGCCACCTCCGCGGGATAATTAATTTGTCAACACTCAATTAACCAATGGAGGAAAAGATGTTTGCTTATGAAACTTTGCTTGAAGCGTTGAAAGCACGAAAGGCAGTGTCTTTTATTTACCATGGACAGTATCGGGTTGTATCGCCATACATCCTTGGCAAAAACAAATTGATGGGCTTGCAGACTGAGGGAGGGAGCCTTTCCGGAGAGCCTCATTCTCTTAAGTACTTCGAGGTTCCTGAGATAACCAATGTCCGAATTCTTGAAGGAAAGTATGTACCTCCTCAGACCGCTCCACAATATAAAACTCTGGGAAGATTCGTGTCACCTGTTTGGGTGAACCCATAGCAACTTCCTGAGAGTTTTCTAGGCACCAGACTGCGTACTCAAGAGCTTTCAGACCTTCGTAGAACTCGCGTGCGGCTGTCTCGCCCTGAGGAGGAGCCGCATTGCTGAGCACCTTATATGTTTGCGAAAGGATGGAAATTTCTTTGTTCATTTAACAACTCAACTTATTGACTCTGCTAGCAGCGATTCAAATCTTGCAAAAATGACCTCCAGCTCGATGAGAGCTCGTCTTTTTGTCCGGAAACTCTGGCCGAAAACGTTTGCCAATAACAAATCGTTTACCTTGTCTTGTTCTTTCATAAAGAATCCGGAAAAGCGCCAGTCATTATGCTTCGGTCTAATTAAGCTGATGATGTTTTTCCCTTTGTAGTAAATCTCATAAGCTCGAGGGACAACGCGCTTAACTTTTAAAAGCATTTTTTCTCTCCTGTAGAAAACAGAAGCGCCCTCCAAGTTAAAGATCGTTCGTCTTTGGGTGAGTGACAAAGAAGGCGCTTATGTTTGTGAACTGTCTTTGCTGAACGGCCCCTACTTGTACCGACCGACTTTAACGGTCCAATCCTTTTGGCTTTCTCTCTGCCGCTGGTTCACTTTCGATCACCATGCTTAGGCGCAATTCACTTGCCGCCTGGTTGCTCCCTGGCTTTTCGGTTTACTCAGCTTTAGGAGCTATTCCTTCCTGACAATCTTCAGAAGGACTTTTAAAGAACGATTGATTGATGTAAATAATGATAGTGAAACACTATCGTAATGTCAATAGTGAATCGCAATATATTTTTTAGTATTTCACTACGAAAAACGATAGTGTGTTATTTAGGCAACAAAAAGCCGCTTTCGCGGCAATAAAAAAAAACCGCCCGGAGGCGGTAGTGTTTCTTTTCTTCAAATTTAAGCGACCAGACTCAGAATTACTTCTTTTCCTTCTTCTGGATTTGAAACGGATTCGAAGCGAATATTTCTTCTTCTAGCCAAAGTATTAAAAGCATCAAGCAGAAATCTCCGCGGTACCACTCTTTTTTATTCCCGAAAA
>OGXE01002438.1_pt1 | contig 13921 bp, 10 predicted proteins | sample 1576181 | NCBI WGS metagenome assembly OGXE01 (sample SAMEA3541478, study PRJEB24748) | human gut metagenome | biome: human gut; feature: human-associated habitat; material: faeces | place: China | collected 2012 | reverse complement strand
CGCCTGATGCAGCTTATCCACCAGAGTCATGAAATCCTTGGGGGCGTACGAATTTCAGCCAATGCCGTACCGAGCTTATCCTCCGTCAGTGTTCCTGAATCCTTGGCGCGCTGAAGCGTCCGGGCATAGAGCTTAATACCGGCGAGCGGCTGATTGAGCTCATGCGCAATCAAGCTGGAAATCTGTCCGACCACCGCCGCTCTCTGCATTTTCATGAGGCGCCGGTGCGCTTCTTGTGCCTCGTGGAAACTTTGACTCTCTCTTTTAAGTGATTCTTTGAGTTCCTGCGTCTTAATGTTCACAGTTCTCGAGACAATGAAAGAATGGATCAGCAAAAGCGCAAACGCCGCTAACGTACCCAAGACCCAAAAGCGATACTCAATGATTCGCTGCCAAAACCACTCCTTACTGAACCGCTGATACGATCCGAGCTGTAAGGACTTCAGGAGATTGTCTATCGCGGTGAAGTCGCTCGCCACAGACCAGTACAGGCCGATGCCAACAGGTTTTTGTGCAATCAGACCGGCTGCCACGGCCGACAAGACTGCCGGCGGAACGGAAGGATTCGATCCGAAGCTCCAGTTCGGATAAAGACGCGTGGAATGCAGACAAATATGCTCCGGATCGTTTTTTAGATTGATGAACTTGAGCTGATCTGTTGTCACAACCTTTCGATTAACGGCATCTTCGAGGTAACAGGCTCTCAGGATCCCAACGTCTGCCTTTCCGTCCAATACGTCTTTGATAATCTGATCTCGGTTAAGTCCGTAAAACTGAGTCGACTTGAAGAAAGTTTTGGTAACGTAGCCGTCGGCAGCGATCTCGCCCATCGCAGCTAGATACATTCCGAAAGCAGTCGGACGACCTGCTGCCGCTCGTTTATCTTTGAGATCCGAAATACTGTTGATGTCCGATCTGCCCGCCTTAACGATGAACAAAGAACCTTCGGATCGATTCGGATTTTTAGAAAACGGTGAAGACGCTGTCAGTACATCTCGAGCGCCTAGGTCCTGATATCTCCGTATGGTTGCCGCGGTAGAAATGAAGAAATCGGTCTGATGGTTTTCAATGAGCCTTTCCAGCTCCGGCAGTTCTACATACAAGACTTTGAGTTTGGCAGGAGCCACAGACCTCTCTACCGTCTTGATTGTTTCGTTAATGAAGGCGGCATGCAAAAGCGGAGTAACGGCTGAGTTGATCGCAAAGGTGTATTCCTTCGGCTCCTCCGCTTGGACATTGAGCTGAAAGAAGCAGATGACTGCTGAGATCAACCTAACAATCTTTTTCACGGTTCAACTTCGTCGAACTAAGTCTTAACTGCCTTCAACTTAGCACAATTGTCAGAAACTCAAAATCCGTTTTCTCACTACCGAGCCTAACTGACACCTCAAACCTTCCGAACCCGAAAACCTACTGCCGGATCAGATTCAAAAAGAAATCCCGGGACTTTGCCCGGGATGTATGTAAGCACTTACTTATTATTTCTAAGCGTTAGTGCTGTGCTGCTTTGACCTTTTTATCGCCGCAAAACGGAAGAATGCAGGATTCAGCCTGTGCCAAAATCTTCGTCATCAGCTCGCGGTTCTCGACCAGCGTAAAGATGTTGGAAATCGACATCCCCAGATACATGGCCATCACACAGAGAATGCGGTATTGACCTTCTTGGTCATCTTGAGAAATGCCGCCCGCTTCAGAAATCATCGCTCTTAAACGTGCTCCGTTTTCCGTGATCTTTTCTTTGATGTCGGGATTGCGCGTGCACTCTGTCAAAATCGTCAGCATCAGCGAGGAACGACGGGAATCGAAGATTGACTCACAGCTCGGATTCTTTTTACCCGCAGACATCGCTGTCTTTAAAGCATCAAAAGTCTCCTGCCCCATCTTCAGCTGAACAGCCAGTGCCAAAGCGGCTTTACTGGCATAGAAGTTGTAGAGATGAGGCGTGCTGACGTCGGCAGCTTCAGCGATTTCATTCATGCTCGCCGCATGAAAGCCCTTGTCTAAAAAGATGGCTTCCGCAGCACGCAGGATACGATCACGCTTTTCGCTGCGTTTCTCTTCCTTTCGCTCTTCGACTCTGGTCTCTCGAGTTTTACGATATGAGACAATCCTGCCAGACCGGACAGCATCCCATTCCCCATTTTTCCAAGCTCTATTCCGAGAACCTGCACAATTCCGCGAATAAGCATCATCACCACCATGGCAGGCAATGCGATATTATAGAGAACAAAAAATTTCTTAAACAAAAGATTTTCCGCCAACATTGTTACTTTTGCGAAAAGAGCCGTTATAAGAAATAACAATGTTCCCATCACCAACAGATGAACATGCAGCACTCCTAATGTAGTCGGCTCTGTATATCCGTTCCATTTTGTAAATTCCCGATAAAATACGCCTCCCGCCATTGCAAATATAAAATAAACAATCGCTGTATTTATAATTCTTTTCATATGTATCTTCTCCTTAGTTTTTACTCCTCATCTTTTATGCATCTATACTTTCTCTATACTTCCTCTATACTTTCTCTATGCTTTTTCGTTTACTTATGCTTTCTTCCTGTAAGCCTGTATATAATTTCTTCCAAATAAAACGCCTGCCATGAAAAGTGCCGCTCCCAATCCTGTGTAAAATACAGCTATAAACCGCTCCGGCAGTAAATGGAATGAACGAATAATAATCCCGAAACTTATCATAAACGCCATAATTAAAAATGATTTCAAATCAAAAAATTTATAAAACAGTTGCTTTTCTTCTTCATATCCTTGAATTCTTATTGTATGTTTATTTGTCAACTTATAAAATACCATGAACCAAAAGAGAAGAAACACGATAATTGTCACGATATAATTTATTACAGTCTGATATTCAGCATAAGTTTCAATCCCGATCCTCAAAACGTTAAATCCTGCGATCATCCAGACAAGACTTGCCAAAAGCAAAAGATTCTGTTTCTTTATCTTCATAACCCATCTCCGTTCCACATCAACTCTTTCTCTTAATACAAATAATTTTTTACAAATTCCAAAAAGGACTCTTTTTCATTTTGTTTTTCCAGTAATATTGATAAAAACAAGGTAAATATATAGTCCGTAAAAATTTCGGCAGTCAGATTTTCTGTAAATATCCCTTGACGTATTTTTTCATCATTTTCCAAAAAATGTGCCATTTGATTTTTTAACCTCAGAAAATATACTTCCATCGCCTTTTTTCCTTCTTGTCTTTCTCCTGCCGTAAACCCCAATGCATGCATGGAAAAAAATTTCGGATAACGGCTTCGGCTATTTTCAACACCTTCAAACAACAGGTTTAAGTATTCCACAATATTCTCGCATTTTTCTAAAGTTTTTCCCATTTGAAATATATCTTTCCACACTGCCTCTATTGTAGCAGACAAAAGTTCTGATTTTGAAGAAAAATAATTATACAAAGAACCTAGTGCAATTCCGCATTCAGATGCAACGGTTCTCATATTTACTGCGGCAATTCCTTTTTTTGCCACAATCCCACAGCTTACTTTCAATATTTCTTCTTCCGACGTAACCGCTCTGCTCAACTCTTATCACCGTCCTCTTTATTCTATTCTCCTTTCCCGCTTTCCCTTTTCAGTTTTTTTAATATGAACATTGTTCATGTTAATATTCTATACAATATTTGTCAAGTTTTTTCTCCTGTTTTCCAATTTTTCTCTTTACTCTCTTTTTACAACTTCAAAAGAACCGATTCCCAAAAGAGAATCGGTTCTTTTATATCGCCTCACAATATTATATTATGAAAACTTTATTCTTATTTTTGTTCTTATTTTTTCTTTTTATTTTTGATAATAAGAACTGCCGCCACAACGGCGATTGCAGCCACAAGACCCGCGATCGGAAGCCATACGTTCTTATCGTCGCCTGTCTGTACCGCACCGGAATTGTTCTTTCCTTCCTCTTTGCCGGATGTCGGAGGAACTTTTCCTTTCTCTTCAACAGTCACGTTGACCGTTACTTTCCTGAATTCTTCCGGAATTGTGATTCCTTCTTTTGTCTGAAGTGTTCCTGTCAGTTTATATGTTCCTGCTTTGTCTGCTTTATACACATCTGTGTTCCATACGATTGACAGTTTATCTTTCGCCTTGTTATCAAGTGTCACTTTCACTTCTTTCGGAAGGGCAAGTTTCTCTGCCGGAGTTCCGAATTTCACAGTAAGGTCAGCAAGTTTTTCTACTGCTATAACCACTTTGTCTTCCGGCTGCGGCGGGTCTACTTCTCCGCCTTTTTCTTCTACAGTTACGTTGATCGTTACTGTCTTGAAGTTGTCAGGAAGTTTAATTCCTTCTTTTGCCTGAAGTGTTCCTGTCAGTTCGTACGTTCCCGCTTCGTCTGCTTTATACGCATCTGTGTTCCACTCTACTGACAGTTTGTCTTCTGTCTCGTTATCTAATGTTACTTTTACTTCTGTCGGAAGAGCAAGTTTCTCAACTGAAGTTCCGAACTCAACCGTAAGATCAGTAAGTTCTTCTACTTTTGTAACTACTTTGTCTTCCGGCTGCGGCGGATTTACTTCGCTCTCTTCTACAATTACATTGATCGTTACTGTCTTAAACTTATCAGGAATCTTAACGCCTTTCTTCTTCTGAAGTTCTCCTGACAGCGTCTGTGTTCCGATCTGATCTGCTTTGTAATTATCTGTCGTCCATTTTACTTCAAGTACATCTGCAACACGACCGCCTTCCAGTGTAACATTTACTGTTTTTGGAAGATCCAGTTTATCAGCAGCAGTTCCTTTCTTCACTTTAAGATCGGCAGGTTTCTCTACGCCTACAACTGTCTTTGCATTCCAGTCGTCTACCGTCAGGTTAATTACTGCAGGTACAGCTTTGTTTCCTGATGCATCTACAGCTACGATACGGATACTGTAGCCTTTGCTTTCATCCGCGTTTTTCAATGTATATTCTGTCTTATCGCTTTCAGATACGATCACGCCGTCTACATATACAATATATGTAACTTCGCTTCCTTCCGGATCTTCTGACGGAGCCCATGTGATCTTCACATCTTTTTCACCTTCTTTTACTACGCTGATTCCACTTACCTGTGCCGGAGCTTTTTCATCTGCCGCCGCCACTGTCGTGAACGGCTCGCTGCAAAGAGCTTTTTCCGACTCTACTTTATTATGGTTTACTCCTACGATCATAAATACATAAGATGTACCCGGTTTCAGATTCGTAAACCGCACCGTTGTCTCTGTTGTTGTCACAGGTTCTCCTGCATTATCCGGAACAGTATCTGTAATTGCTTTCAGCGCTTTTGCTGTTCCTTCATGTTCTACAGCATATACTTTATAAGACTCTGCCCTTGGAAGTTTCGTCCATGAAACAGTTGCTTCTGTACTTGTAACTCCCATTACAGTTGCTTTTGCATCTTCCGGAATCGTCGGAGCCGGAATTTCTGCCGCTTCAAGTTTTGCACCTGCTGCGTTCAAGTCTGCTGCAAGCTTATCAGCCTGCTCTTTTGTCGTCTTGTCGTCATTCATTCCCTTAACGGCATTGTCGTATGCTGTCTTAAACTCGTTCCACAGATTTTCTGCGTAATCGTCTTTATTCAAACCGCTGTATTTTTCAATCGCAGCCTGAAGCGCCGATTTATCAACAGAAGCCGCTGCCGGAGTGAATACTTCAAGATAATCAATGTTTACGTTAATGTTTCCATGATCTGTTGCCGCTGTAAACTTGATTGTATGTTCTGTATTTTCCAGATCTGTCTTTTCAAATACGCACTGCTGCGGTGATCCGCCGGATTTTTCTTCCCAAAGAACTGCGTCGCTTTCTGCCTTTCCGTCCAGTTCTACAGTAAATTTGCCTTGCGTATTATTTTTCTGAGCATAGAACTTAATGCCTGTTCCTGTAAATGTATAGCTGAACCATGCTCCTTCTGTACTTGTCTCCGTCTTAGTTCCGCCGTGGTGCTTATCAGCTTCTCCTTTGTACGGATTATCCCAGCCTGTTTCACTCCATGTGATCTTCGGATTCTTGGAGTTCTTATCATCCGAGCAGTCCTCGATAATCTCTGACTGCGCTGTCACATCCGGGATTGCAACTGTAATCTCGCATGTGCCTGAGATTTCGGCATTTTCTTTCGATGTCGCTTTTACTGTCACGACGCCGTTTGCCGTTCCTGTTGACAGAAGTCCGTTTTCATCGATCGTAGCTGCCGCGCTGCCTGATTTTGTTGTAACAGACCACGTAACACCTTTATTGATCGCCTCTGCAGGAGTTACTGCCACTTTCATCTGAAGCGTCGATCCGGCTTTGCTTACTGTTGTCATTCCGCTTGCAGATGCTACCTCTACTTTTTCAACCCGCGCCGCTTCTGTATTCAATACGTTAAACGCGTCAAGCTCTACTTTATCTCTGCTTGCAGATGCATTTTTCTCGCCCATCGCCCGAACTTTAACCGTATGGATTCCGTATTCAAGCGTCTTATCTTTATGCTCTTCTGTAGAGAATATTTTTGCCTGTCTTTTTTGAGTTGCCGAATAAGTATCTGCTGTTGCCCATACTTCTCCGTCGATAGAGATTTCAACTTTACCTCTGTCGTTTTGTGTACAGGAGAATACTTCGATACCCGTTCCGCAGAATGTAAGTTCCGCTGTCTCTGTTCCTGTCGGGTCTTCTAAGTATTTCACTGAACCGCCGTAGTTTCCTTCCTGGCTGATCCAGTTGCCCCAGCTTCCTGTATATTTGATACGTTCGTCCTGATCGTCGATCATGCCGATCATGTTACGGCAGTCATCTACCGTTGCTTCCGAACTGAACTCACTTTCTTTTCCGTCGATCACAGCCGTAACTTTGTACTTCAATGTTCCGAGCACATCCCAAGCGTCTGTGTCTGTCCATTCTGTCGCTTTCAGTTCTGTCTGAACCTGTACCCACTCGCCGCCTTCAATCTGACGGTATACATTATAAGATACTTCTGTTCTGGCTTTGACCGCATCCCATGTAAGAACTGTCTCTCCGTCTTTGATCTTCGTTACCTTAAGACCTGTAGGAGCTGCAGCTAATGTATTATCAGGGATAGCAGTGATCGTATATGTCTTTCCTGCTTCTGTATTGAAGGAAATACGATCTGAAGTCACCGGTGTGATCTCAACGAGGTTTCCGTCACTGTCTTTTACAGTTGCAAGTGAAAGATTTGCGTACTGAACAACCGCTTCTCCGCCGTTATTAGAGTGGATCGAAGCTTCTGTCAGTTTGTTGTCTGCCCATGCCATATCAACCGCAAAATTACCGCGGGCAAGCAGACCTTTCACATTACCTGTTCCCCATGCTTTCGGAACTGCAGGCATCAGGTCGATGTGACCCATGTTGCTCTGAACAAGCATTTCCGCAACTGCCGCTGTGTAACCGAAGTTTCCGTCGATCTGGAACGGAGCGTGTGTATCCCACAGGTTTGTCATGATCTTGCCGCTCGTGACCATTTTGGACAATACGTCGTATGCTTTATCGCCTTCTGCAAGTCTCGCCCATGTTGCGACACGCTGAGCCATTGCCCATCCTGTCGTTTCATCAGTTCTATTCTGCATCGATACTTTCGCTGCCGCCAGCCATTCGTCGCTCTGAGCGATCAAGTCTCCCGGATATAATCCGAGCATATGGGAAATATGACGATGACCATATCCTTGTCCCATTTGATTACCGTTCCCATCTGTATTTAACGTTGTCTCGTTATACCACTCTTTGATCTGTCCGCTGGCACCGACCTCGATCGGTCCTTTTAAGTCAGCCTGATTCTTTTTCCACTGTGCGACTTTCGCTTCGTCAACTCCCAAAGTCTCTGCCGCTGTGATCGTATCTTCATATAACTGCCAGATCAACGAATGCTCATATGTATTACCTGCAGTTCTCGGTCCGTGCTCCGGTGAATAACTCGGAACAGATACAAGCTTTCCATCATTATCGCGCATCAACATTTGATCGTAGAGCGTCGCTTCTTCTTTCATCATCGGGTAAATATGAGTCTGCATGTACTCTGTATCTCCCGTAAACTCATAATATTCCCAACAGTTCTGAAGAATCCACGGAACGCCTGCCGGAGACCATCCCCAGTCAAATACCCAGCCCGGGTTCGTCCATCCGTACGGGTTGTTCTGTGTATGCGCCATAAATCCATTTTCAGGATTTGCTTCCGTACTCTCAACGCCCGCGTAAATCTTCGCCGTAATACGTCCAGGCTCTCTAAGAGAGTCTACGTAATTAATCAGCGGTTCTGCGCATTCCGCCATATTCGTCGTATATGTCGGCCAGTAGTTCATCTGCAGATTGACATTCATATGATAGTCCGAATGCCATGCGGAGTTATTCGCTCCGACCCAGATTCCCTGCAAGTTCGACGGAAGAGTTGCTCTTCTTTCATTCTTCGTTCCGTCTTCGTTCACAGGAGTCTCTCTCGATGATCCCATCGTCAGATAACGTCCGTACTGGAAGAGCATCAATTCCAGATAACGTTTTTCTGTTTCGGAAGCCGTTCCTTTTTTATATGCCTCCAACAGCTTATCCGTTGTCTTGTCAGACACTGCCTGTCCGATGTTAAGATCTAATCTTCCGAAAATATGATCGTAATCATTTACATGATCTTCTTTTAACGTCTCATATCCGCCGGCTTTTACTTTCGCCTCAGCTCCGGATACATATCCTTTTACCAAAGCAGCGAGCTGTTCTTTTGTCTCGCCTGTACGGTATTTCGGATAATCGTTTTTATAATCCGTTCCGATGGAAGTAATGATCGTGATCGCCTTCGCACCGCTTACCGTGATCTTACCGTTTGTCGAATCGTCTTTGATCTGCCCTGCTGTTCCATCGTCTTTGATTACCTTCGTATAAGAACTGAACTTCAACTGGTTATCTTTAAGCTGTCCGTCGATTGCGATTGCATTGTCGGATACTTTTTTGTCAAACATTCTCGCGTAAGAATCTGCTCCCGGCTGGTTTTGACTTCCGCCTTTTTCCTCATCCGGTTCTACACGAACGTCAAAATCAAGCGTTCCTCCGTCTGTTGCAGTCAGACGTGTTACAAGAACGTTGTCAGGATAGCTTACGAAGTTTTCTCTTGTATAGTGCGCTCCGTTGAGATCATAATTCACTCCGGCTACCGCCGTGCGAAGATCCAGATCGCGCGAATATCCCGAAACGTTATTCTTTGTAACATTTTTGAAATCCAGATACATATTGCCATAACTTAAATAATATCCGTATCCCTGTACTCCGGCGTCATCACTGACTCCGATAAGCTGTCCTGCAAGATTACTGTCAAACCCTTGTCCGCTTTTCAGTTTCTCTTTCAGTTGTGCCATAACCTTGCCGTTCTGACCTTTTGATTCAATATTACCGCCGTTATATTCCGGTCGGCTGTCTGAAGGACCGCCGGACCAAAGCGACTTTTCATTCAACTGAATTCGCTCTGTCTGAACACCGCCAAACACACTGGCTCCAATCGCGCTGTTTCCAAGCGGAAGAGCCCACTGCTCCCACCCCGTATACGAATTGGGCGCCTCTTCATCATACCACAAACGCAAAGCATTTCCCTCCGTTTCCTGTGTCTGTGCCAAAGCAACGTTATCCTCGGCCGCTACAGAGAAAGGAGCTGCCGATACAACAGTCGCCATCGCAAGTGCGACAGATAACGCTTTCCCGCCTGCTTTTGAAAGCTTCCTTTTCATCTTTTTCCTCCTTTAAATTCGCACAGAAGTACAGCCATAAATAAATTAAGCCGAATACTCCGATGCTACGTTGTACTGTTTATCATATCACACTTTTATTATATTTTGTTATATTTTTATGATTTAAAATAGTAAGTTTTTTATATTTTCGCTTTTTTACACATAAATTCAAGGATAGCCGCAGCCATTTTTTGTATATATAGTCTATACCGCGTCTATCCTTTTCTCTTTTTACGTTATATTTACCTTATACACAGGTCGATTTTCTCCGATCTGTCACCTGCAGTTCTTCCGATAGATGATTTCCAGTCCTTTCAAAACAAGATCATCGTCTCGAATAATCTTTCTTCTGCAATGAGGAATGATTTTTTCCGCCACTCCCCCTGTCGCAACTACCGTTACATCGCCGTCCACTTCTTCTGACAGTCGATCGATCAACCCGTCGATCGCCGCAGCGCTGCTGTAAACGATACCGCTTTTCATACAGTCCACCGTATTTTTTCCTATAATATGCCCCGGTTCTTCCAGACTGATCCCGCCAAGCTGAGACGCATTGGCTGTAAGGGAATCAAGAGAAACTCCGATCCCCGGATAAATCATGCCGCCGATATAGTTTCGGTTTTTATCTATAACACAAACCGTGTTTGCCGTACCCATATCAAAAATAAGAAGAGGCGTCGGATATTCCGCAATCCCTGCCACCGCTCCGACAACAAGGTCGCTGCCAAGCTGCGCCGGATTGTCGATCCTGATATTTAATCCGGTCTTGATCCCCGCGCCTACGATAAGGACTTCCTTTTTTAAAATCTTTTCAACCGCAGCTTTTACAACCATCGTAATCTGCGGAACAACCGACGAAATGATACCGCCTTCTAAATCTGCCTTTTTAATATGGTAGATGTCGAGTACGTTTTTAATATCGATCGCATACTCCAGTTCCGTCTTTGTCTTAACAGTTGAAATCCGTTCTACGAACACGCATTTTGAGCCGTCAATGCAGCCGAGCACGGTGTTTGTATTTCCGATATTAATAGCCAATATCATTTCTAAAACCAAGCCTTTCTCTTACATTCTTTTTCAAAAGCGCTCTTCCGATACATAAAGTCAGCACACCTGCCACGATTGCTTCCGGAACGCCGTTTATCCCGATAATAGAAAGAATAAATGTGTATACGCCCGATACCGCCACATTATTTGCCGATGCATATGCTTCCCTGAAAAACAGAAAAATCAGATTCATAACAAGCAGCGTATTTGTCATTGCGCCCGCCACGCCTGCAGTCACAAGTCCAATGCTTGACACACCGGTCTTTTTTGTTTTTTCATTTGAAAAACGAATGATAAGCTTATATACATAATACGGTATAATTCCCACAAGTATGCGGGGAAGAAAACAGATAATCACACTTCCCCATCCGCCGCTTACGCCTGCAATACTGTAAAACGGAGTAAATACAAACGATGTCGGTGTCGGATTCATCGTATTGTTAATAAAACTTGTCAATCCAAAAAGGAATCCTAAAGCTCCGCCTTTTTTCGGTCCCATCAAAAGCGAAGCGATAATAACCGGGATATGTATGATCGTCGCACGGGTAAATCCAAGCGGGATATATCCGAGGAAAGGGGTAAAAGCCATCACACATATGACAGCTCCGAATATTGCCACCTGAACCATACTCATTGTACTGAATTTACTTGACGAGCGCTGTTTCCCCGACGTCTGCCGATCTTTGCTCGCGGTCTTTAGATCCGCTGCATACTGATCTGAGCCGTATACTTCTGCCGTATTCATTTCTTCCGCACATGATACTGTGCTGTTTTCTGTTACTGTTTTGTTTTCCATGTCTGCCTCCTTGTTATCATTCCCTTTCGGGATACAATACATTTGCTTTTTGTCTGTTTCTTATCAGACTTTTCTGGCTTCTGCAATCATCGTCAAAAGTTCTGCGGCTGTCTCCTCTTTTGTCATTTTTCCGAGTGAAACTTCCTTCTCTTTCGTGATGACCGTTACGACATTTGTATTTCCGCCGAATCCTGCGCCTTCCACACGAAGACTGTTTGCGGCGATCATGTCAAGCCGCTTCTTTTCCAGTTTTCTTTTTGCATTTGCAATCAAGTCTTCCGTTTCCATTGCAAACCCGCATAAAAACTGCCCCTGCTTTTTGTGTGCTCCGAGATAAGCCAAAATATCGTCTGTGCGTTCCAGCTCAAGCGTCAGATCCGATCCGTCTTCTGTCTTTTTCATCTTGCTGCCTCTTATGTGTTTCGGTCTGTAATCCGCCACTGCTGCCGCTTTGATAATGATATCCTGTTCCTGCGCCCGTTCCTTAACTGCCTCGAACATCTCCTTTGCGGAACATACATTTACAACATTTACAAATGCAGGTTCTTCCTCGGCAGTTGGCCCTGATACGAGCGTCACCTCAGCGCCTCTCCTTGATGCGATTTTTGCAATAGCATAACCCATCTTTCCGGTAGAATGGTTTGTAATATACCGTACCGGATCGACCGCTTCCTGTGTCGGGCCTGCCGTTACAAGGATCTTCAAACCTGCCAGATCTTTTTCATATGCGATTTCCTGCAAAATGACATCGAGCAGAACGTCCGGCTCAACCATCTTTCCGGCTCCGGTATCTCCGCATGCAAGGTATCCCACTGCCGGATCTACAACACCGTATCCGTATACCTGCAAGATCTTTAAGTTGTCCTGCACGATAGGATTTTCATACATGTTCGTGTTCATCGCAGGCGCGATAAATTTCTTACATCTGCATGCCATAACCGTTGTTGTCAGCATATCGTCCGCTATGCCGTGGGCGACTTTCCCGATCACGTTGGCGCTTGCCGGTGCGATCATTACGATATCCGCTTTCTTTGCCAGAGACACATGCTCCACGCTATACTCAAAATTACGGTCAAACGTGTCTACAAGACACTTATTTCCCGTCAGCGTTTCAAACGTGATCGGATTGATAAAATTAACCGCATTTTTCGTCATAAGCACATGTACGTCCGCATGAAGCTTTTTCAGCGCACTGGCAAGATACGCGATCTTATACGCAGCGATACTTCCGGTAACTCCGAGCAAAACTGTTTTGTCTTTTAACATTTTCGTACCCCCTTTCCTTTTGCTCCGCTTCATTATATTGTATCGTATATAAAAAATCAACCTGAACAAATCGTATGTTCAGGTTGAAATCCGCCTTTTTTCAGGAAATGTATTCTCAAAGAAAATCACTGTCTGCATTACGCATTTTCCGAGTTTTTCTGAATCTGCACATGCTGCGTAAGCTTACACAGCAAAATACCTCCCGTACTGTTTCCGAGAATCATAATAAGAAGCGGAACAGCATATTTTGTCGGTGTACTTACAAGACCAAAATAAAACATATTTGCAATACAGTGCTCGAATCCTGCCAAAATAAAGACCGAAACGCAAAGAAAGACTGCGATCGTGCCTAAAATATTCGGCTGTTTTTTAAATGTTGCCACGGCAATATACATCAGCATTCCACAACAAACAGCCAGCAAAAACAAACTAATATATGTATCTGACAATTTCGTTTCTACGATCGGGCCCGCCTTCTCAACCAATCTTACTCCGACACGGGTTTGTTTCATAAGAAACGCCATAATATTAACACCGATTCCGTTTCCGACCAAAGTAATCAATGTCTCGGCACAATTTTCTTTACAGATATATCCGATCTTGCCGGTAAACAAATTCAATTCCAAATTGATAATCGTAAAAAGTCCTAATCCGAATAAAAATGACGCCACGATTGAATTGTCCATATTCAAAAAAACAGTACAGCCGATCCCGATCATCAACCCGGCAACAACAGATTTTTTTAAAGCTGATAAATATTCCATACCTCACCTCGTTCTTTTTCTTCTAAAATTGTAAGTATTCTTAATTAAATGTTGTATAAAACCCGACGATACCGCCCCGGCTCGCAGGCACAACGTGCCTATTATACCATAAATACCGCAAATGTATAGAACTCTTTTTCCGTTTTATTAATCTTCTGTTTAGAAATTTTCGTATTCTTTTATTCTTTCAACATACTTTAGACATATTTTCTCTTTATACTAAGTATCAGATAGTTGATAAACAACTATCCCCCTCATAAAAGTAATGATATCCCCTGAACAAGGATATCACGCTTTACTCTCATTCCTTTAGATAACTATAAAACAACGAAACCCGTTAGCCGGAAGGTTA
>OGXE01002434.1_pt1 | contig 13928 bp, 9 predicted proteins | sample 1576181 | NCBI WGS metagenome assembly OGXE01 (sample SAMEA3541478, study PRJEB24748) | human gut metagenome | biome: human gut; feature: human-associated habitat; material: faeces | place: China | collected 2012 | reverse complement strand
AGGAATTGATCTTGCGCTTTTCCTGTGCCAGATACCAATCTTCTTCGGAAATGATAGCTTCGTGCTGTCCTTCATAAACCGGGAACTCCGACTGCTCAACCACGTGCATCTCGTTTCTTGTACCCTGTTTCTTTTCTGTTCTTCGTCTGCCGTAAGCAATCTTTCCCATATAAACAGGATTGTACAATACATTTTTCACAAAATCTCTTGAAAATCCCGGAATGGTATTATTCTGTCTTAGTTTCTTAGTATAACCATTGCGGTTCAGATATTTTGCAACTCCTGCAACACCCTCATTAGTGTGAATGTAGCGGTCATAAATGACACGAATTACTTCCACTTCATCCTCTGCAATGACAAGGTTTCCATTTTCCAGTTTGTATCCATATGGAGCGAAACCGCCGTTCCATTTGCCCTCACGAGCCTTTTGCTCACGTCCTGCCATTGTCTGTGTGCGGATATTTTCTCGCTCAATCTCTGCCACCGCAGACAGCACAGAGATCATCAGCTTTCCTGCATCCTTGGAGCTGTCAATGCCATCCTCCACGCAGATCAGATTGACACCGAAATCCTGCATGAGTTGCAAAGAGTTCAGAACGTCCGCTGCATTTCTGCCAAATCGGGACAGCTTAAAGACCAACACATAAGAAACATCATCTTTGCCGTCCTGGATGTCATTCAGCATCCGTTGAAACTCCTGCCGCCCTTGAATGTTCTTTCCGGAAAAGCCCTCGTCAGAATGCTCGTCGCTCAGCGAAAACGGCAGGGCCTGCTTGAGCGCGGCAAGACGATCGCCCGCGGTGTGGGCATAGGGCGCCACATCGACCAGGCCGCCGTCGTTGCGCAGGCGCAGCGCCAGCTGCAGGTAGAGGCACTCCTCGTAGGCAAGCCGTGCGCGCGCGATATCGCGCTCAGCCATACTCGAGGGAAAATGGATTGAGCGCAAAGCACGGGCATTGCTCATGAGCTTCCGCTTTGCGCGCAGCGGTGCCGGAATGGGATCAAAGGGATTGCCGACGACCTCGAGCGCGCCGCTAACGATGCGGCGCATCCACGCCTGGCTCACGCCATCACTCACGTAATGGACCGGCAGGATAGTTCCCGCGGCACGTCCCTCCTCGAGCTTTTCGAAATGCGGAGAGGCCATCTGCTTAAAACCATAGGCAAACTCGACCTTGCCCATCACGGCCAGGCGGTCGCCTTGCTTAAGCTGCTGGGCAATCCATGGCTGGCGGAAAAAGGCGACCTGCAGCACGCCCGTCTCGTCAACAAGCGAGACCTCGGTCACCTGCATACGCGGGCGAGGCTGCTTTTGAACGATACGGTCGACCGTGGCGATGATGGTGCACACGGTACCGATGGGTGCCATCTCGATGGACCACGAACGGGTAAAGTCGAGGTATCGATGAGGGATATGGAGAAGGAGGTCCCCCACCGTCCGAATTCCCAGACGGCGAAGGGCCTCCTCACGTTTACCCGAAACATATTTGAGTCGCGCGATATCCTCGTCGAGCGCATTGCTCTGGGCAAAGCGCTCCGAGACGCGCGGCACGGAGCACAGCTCGGACATGGGCAGTTGCCTACTCGATCGAGAAGATCACGGGATAGAGCGGCTGCTCGCCACGATGGGCGTCGATCTCCAAATCGGGCTGAGCCTCCTCAATGGCGTCTACGATCTCCTGGAAGGCCTCATCGGACAGTTCCTCGCCGGCCAGAATCGTCAGCGCGTCACCCTCCTCTTCCTCCTGCATGCGGTTGATGCAATCGAGCGTGACCTGCTTCACATCGGAGCCGAGCACGTCAATGGAACCGGCAATGATACCCATGACGTCACCGGAGTGAATCGGCGAGCCGTCGGAGGCGCTGGAATCGCGCACGGCACGGGTGACCTCGCCATCGCGGACCTCGCTGATGGCGTCGACCATGGCGGCAACGGCGTCCTCGAGCTCGGAATCGGGCAGGACCGCGAACAGCGCGGAGAAGGCCTGCGGGACGGTCTTAGTGGGAACGACGGCAACCTTCTTGTCGGTGCAGGCAGAAGCGGCAGCCTCGGCGGCCATGCGGATGTTACCGTTATTGGGCAGAATGATGACCGAGGTCGCGTTGACCTGGTCTACCGCGCCCAGCAAGTCGGCGGTCGAGGGGTTCATGGTCTGGCCACCCGAGACGATCACGTCAACGCCGAGGGACTTGAGGATGTCTGCCTCGCCGGAACCGGCGGCAACGGCGACAAAACCCAGCGCCTTGGCGGGCTCGGCGGCCTTTTCCTGATCCTCGTGGATCTTGGCGGTACGGTCATGGGCCTCCATCTCCATGTTGTGGATAAAGACCTCATAGATCTGACCAAGCTGCAACATGTGCTCGAGCACCAGATTGGGGGTGTTGGAGTGCACGTGAATCTTGTAATCGGGGTAAGCACCCACGAGCAGCTCGCAGTCGCCCATGGAGCCCAGGAACTTAAGGCACTCGTCCTCATCAAACGGGGCGTCGGCCTTAAAGAGGAACTCGTTGCAGTAACGGAACTCCGAGCCCTCCCAGTCGTCGTTGGCCTCGATCTCAACGCGATTGAGGGCCGCGTCGCGGGCAGAGCCAGCGGAATCAAACGTGGCGGAGAAATCCTCGACAACGGTGCTGCGGCCAAGCGCGGCGGCAACAAAGTTCTCCAGGAAAATAGCAAAGCCGAAGGCGCCGGAGTCGACCACGCCGTTCTCCTTGAGGACGGGCAGCAGGTCGGGCGTGCGTGCGACGGACTGGTAGGCCTCGACGACGATAGCGTCGAGCGCATCCTCGGCCGAGAACTTCTTCTTTTCGCACTCGTCGGCCTTGGTCGAGACATCGCGCAGCACCGTGAGGATCGTGCCCTCGATAGGCTTGCGGACGGCCTGGAAGGCGACCTTGACGGCTCGGCGGAACGCATAAGCGATGTTGGCGGACGTAATGGGCTCGTCGGCAGAGACAAGACCCTCGGCCACACCGCGCAGGATCTGCGAGGTGATGACACCGGAGTTGCCACGGGCGCCCATAAGGGAACCGTGAGTGATGGCGCCGGCGATGGCCTCCATGTCGGCGTCGGCAGGAAGGGCAGAGAGCTCCTTGGTCACCGAAGCGAGCGTGAGCGACATGTTGGTGCCGGTGTCACCGTCGGGGACGGGGAAGACGTTGAGCTTGTTGATCTCCTCGGCCTTGTCGGAAACGGCAGCCGCAGCGATCGGAAAACAGGTGCGAATGGTCTTTGCAATCATGAGTGGTGAAATCTCCGTATTCGGATGCTAGTTCAGACGGCTCTTGAGCGCGTCGATGTGAATGCCGATCTTAAGGCTGGCGGGATCGATTTGGGCGATCTCCTGCAGGGTGAAGGCAACGGAGCTCGAAAGATTGTGGCAGACGGACTTCATGTTGACGCCGTTCTCGAGCACGACGTGAAGATCGACCGTAAGGCCGTTCTCGTCGGCGGAGACAAGCACGCCCTTGCGGAGGCGCTGACCGGCAAGCAGGCGCACGCTCTCGGCGCCCTGGAGCTGTTCGGCCATACCGACGACGCCATAGCACGTCATCGCGGCATAACCGGCAATATCGGCAATAACGTCGTTCGAGACGCTCAGGCTGCCGTTAATGGTCTCAGACACAAGAATCTCCTTATCTGGTGCTCGCGGCACCATCTCGTGGGAGCAATCATTGCATTATTCTACAACGAGCGCGCCATGTTGAGGTGGTGGGTCGCGGGATTACATCCTCGACACGAAATGTTGATATGGCAACGTTCGCGCCAGGCGATCGCGAAAAGAAAAAACCCGCCGCATAAGCGACGGGTTTTACAACCTGGCTCCCCGGGTAGGACTCGAACCTACAACAGCGCGGTTAACAGCCGCGTGCTCTACCATTGAGCTACCGAGGAATAGGTGCGTGCTCTCAAGCAACGAAGTTTATTATACGGACGAATCAGCTCAGGGCAAGAACTTTTTTAAGAATTTTTCCGACCTAGTCATTGGGGACGTCCCCAATGACCACATGAAAGCGCCCCCAAGCGGATGTGCTTGAGGGCGCTTCTTGCTTGCGAGGTTATGACTCGATGTAGTCCTTCAGCTTGCTCGAACGGCTCGGGTGGCGGAGCTTGGCCAGGGTCTTGGACTCGATCTGGCGGATACGCTCGCGCGTGACGCCAAACTCGCGGCCGACTTCCTCGAGCGTGCGGGGATGCCCGTCGACAAGGCCAAAGCGCAGCTCGATAACCTTGCGCTCACGATCGGCAAGCGAGTCGAGCACCTGAGTGAGCTGCTCCTGCAGCATGGAGAAGCTGGCGGCATCGGGCGGAACGATAGCCTGGGAGTCCTCGATGAAGTCGCCCAGCTGGGAATCCTCTTCCTCGCCGATGGGGGTCTCGAGCGACACGGGCTCCTGCGAGATCTTCTGGATCTCGCGGACGCGGTCGGCGCTCATGTCCATCTCGGCACCGATCTCCTCGGGGGTCGGGTCGCGACCCAGGTCCTGAAGGAGCTGGCGCTGCACGCGGACGAGCTTGTTGATGGTCTCGACCATGTGTACGGGAATACGGATGGTACGGGCCTGATCGGCGATAGCGCGCGTAATGGCCTGACGGATCCACCACGTGGCGTACGTGGAGAACTTGAAGCCCTTCTGGTAGTCGAACTTCTCGACGGCGCGGATCAGACCGAGGTTGCCCTCCTGGATCAGGTCAAGGAACAGCATGCCGCGGCCGACATAGCGCTTGGCGATGGAAACAACCAGACGCAGGTTTGCGCTGATGAGTGCCTGCTTGGCTTCAAGGCCAACGTTCTCAATGCGCGTAAGACGACGCATCTCGGCACGCGTGAGCTCGAGCTCACCGGCATCGGCGGCCTCGAGCTTCTCGGTGGCCTCAAGACCGGCCTCGATCTTCATGGCCAGATCGACCTCTTCGGAGGCGGTCAGCAGGTCGACCTTGCCGATCTCTTTGAGGTACATACGAACCGGATCGCCGGTCAGCATCACCGTGGAGGCATCGATGCCACGCACGCGGGAGCGTGAACGGGACGTGCGCACGGTGCGCTTCTTCTTGCTCTTGGAAGAACCCATCTCGGCATCGGCCTGACGGGCCATCTTGAGCTCGTGATCGTCGAGCGAGCCGGAATCGTGCTCGTCGTCGTCATCGAAATCGTCGGTATCGTTATCGTCATCGTCGACGTCCATGGGGGCGTCGTCGTTACCGCTCGCGGAGATAATCTGGATGCCGCTGTTGCGCAGCGCGGAATACACCGCGGTGAGCTGCTCGTCAGAAACATCGATATCCTTCAGGGCGACCTGAATCTCGTCCTCGGTTACCGAAGTCCTGTTTGAGCCGTTGCCCATGAGCTTTGCAACGTAGGATTCCAGCCCAGTACCCGTGCTCTCAGTCTTTTTTGGCACAGATTCTCCCTTCATAGTCCACAGGACTCAATACTTTAGCACACACATAGACGTCTATACCCAAAAAGAGGACTGGATATAGGCGAGAATACGCTGGTTGACCACAACATCTAGGCCTGTTCGGTGCCTGCGGCCTCCAGACCGATCAAACGGAACGGGTCCGCCACGCCGCCGATCGACTTTTGCAGCTCGCGTTGACGCTGCGAATCCTGCGCGGCCTGCACGGTCAGCGCGCGACGGGCTTCATCATCGAGCGAACGGTCCTGGCGCAGCTTGGCCTGTGCGGCACGCATGCGGCGCTTGATGGTGTAGAGCTCGAGTGTATCAAGCATAAACACGATGTTCGTCTCGGTGGGGTGCTTGCTCGTCGCCGAGATGCGCCCGGCACTCACAAGCGTTGCCGCCTCGGGACACACCGAGCGCGCCGCATCCATGCAGGCTGCAGGATCGGTTCCCGGCGGCGTTGCCAGAACGGCCCATGCGATGGACTCGTGACGTGGGTCAACCCACTCGATAGAGCAGATGCGGTCGGCATACGTGCGGAACAGGTCGGGGTAGCTCGTGAGCATCGTCAACAGCTCGCGCTCCCCTGCCAAGGACTTGCGCTCAAGATCAGTAAGAACCATCGGCGCCGCCGCAGCCGGAGCGCCCGAACCATCAGTCACAGGCACAGCACCCATATCATCAGGCACATCGATCGGCGGCAGATCGTCGACGAGCTCCACGGGCGCGGCGCCGTAGGCATCGAGCGGGACATGGTCGTACGGCTCCTCCTCGACCGGCGCGGACACCGGCGGCGTCGCGCCCGATGCCCAAGCACCACGAGATGTCCCCTGCGAACCAGACGACCGACCGCCCGCGCTACCAGATCGCTCAGCTTGCGCCCGCTGGCGTTCATAGTTCTGTTCGCGACGGCGCTCCGCATCTTCGCGCTTGGCGACGTCGCGAAACACGCGGCCCGAGCTCGCGCGCACGGTCTCCAGGTCCAAACCAAGCAGGTCGGCAATCTGGATAAAGTACGTGTCGATCATATAGCTATCGCGCAGCGGATAGATAAGCGTCAGCGCATCTTCCAGCGCCTTGGCGCGACCGCCCGGCGTGGTGATGTCGCTCGACTCCTGCAGCGAGCGGTAGACAAAGTCCATAAGCGGCTCGGCAGCGTCGATGCGCGCCTGCAGCTCCTGTCCACCATGTGCCGTGATGAACTCCATGGGGTCGTTGCCGTCGGGCAGCACCACGCAGCGAAGGTCCATCGAATCCTGCTCGATAAACTGAATCGCGCGACGGGCGGCCTTCTGGCCCGCGGCATCGCCGTCAAACATATACACGATGCGCTTAGCAAAGCGGGTGAGCGTCTTGACGTGATGCTCCGTGAGCGCGGTGCCCAGCGTGGCGACAACGTTTTTAATCCCCGCCTCCCAACAGGCGATGCAGTCGGTATAGCCCTCTACCACGATGGCGGTATCCTGTGCGACGATAAACTCCTTGGCCCAATTAAAGCCGTAGAGGTTTCGCTTTTTATGAAACACGCTCGTCTCGGCGGTGTTGAGGTACTTGGGTTGGCCGTCTCCCATGATGCGACCGCCAAAGGCGATGTTGTGACCCTGCTCATCAAAAATGGGAAACATCACGCGGTCGTAGAAGCGGTCGGCAAGCTGCCCGCGCCCGCGTCTCACGGCAACGTTGGCGTCGATCATCTCCTGCGGGGTAAAACCCGCCTGGGACAGGTGCGACACCAGCGCGTTGCGGCCCGGTGCAAAGCCCAAGCAGTAGCGGCGGCAGACGTCGCCACCCATACCACGGCTGGCAAAGTACTCGCGTGGACGGCCGTCCTTACCGCGCATAAGCATGGTGTGGTAGAACTGGGCGGTCTCGGCACACAGATCGTAGATGCGGGCACGCTTGGTACCGCGCTCGCGACGATCTCCGGTGTCATGCAGCTCAATACCCGCACGATCGGCCAAATAGCGGATTGACTCGGGAAAGCTCAGGTTTTCGCGCTTCATGATATAGGTGAAGACGTCGCCGCCTTCGCCGCAGCCAAAGCAGTGCCAGACCTGCGTAGCGGGGATAATGTGGAAAGAAGGCGTCTTTTCGCCATGGAAGGGGCAGCAACCCCAAAACTCATGGCCGCGGGGCTTGAGCTCAACCGTTTCCTGCACGATGGCAACTAAGTCGGACGCAGCGCGTACCTGGTCTTTTTCCTCATCGCTAATCACGGATACTCGCCCCCTGCTCGCCCAAGTTGTGACGAATATCCTCGATATTACCCTCGACGGTCGAGATCAACTCATCCAGCGATTCGAACACACGCGAGGGACGCAGCCAGCGCGTAAACGCCAGCGAAACGGAAGCGCCGTACAGGTCGCCCGTATAACCAATTAAGTTAGCCTCGAGATGCGATGAAGCGGCATCGTCGGCATACGTCGGCGGCAGGCCGACGTTAACGGCAGCAGGCCATACGGTGTCATCGACGAGCACCAGGCCCTCATACACGCCATCGGCAGGCACCTGAATGCCGTCGGGAACCTGCAGGTTTGCCGTGGGAAAGCCCATGCCAGAGCCCTCGTGACGGCCGCGAATAACACCGCCGCGCAGCATATACGGGCGGCCGAGCAACTCAGCAGCCAGCTCCACATGGCCCTGTCCCAGCTCATGACGGATGCGGGTGGCGCAAATGGCCTCACCGCCCTCGCAAAGCAGATCGTGACCATACACGTCAACGCCGTGCTCGGAACCCCAGGCGCGCATCTCGGCAACACCAGAAGCACCGCCACGACCCAGCCTAAAATCGCTGCCAACGCGAATCGAACGAATGTCGACCACGCGTGACAACAGTGTGAGAAAACCGACATGGTCGAGTGCCGCAACCTCAGGCGTAAAGGGAACGGCCACCACTGCATCGACCCCGGTCTGAGCCAAGGCATGTAGACGGTCGGCCGTCGTCATCAATTTTTGAGCGGGCGAAGGACTCACCACAACGTCCGGATCGGGATCGAAAGTGACCACGACCGCCTTGCAGCCATGGGCACGGGCATCACGGACAAGCGCTTCGATGAGTTCCCGGTGTCCACGGTGAACGCCATCGAACACGCCAATGGCGATCGAGGCAGCACCCAAGTGCTCGCACTCATCAAACGCATCGGCAGTGACGATGCGAGCCTCGTCCGACTCGCCTTCAAAAAAGATACGCGCGAGCTCGCGAGCGGACAACATCATCGAACACCGCCGATTGCCTGCGGAAACACGTGCTCCATGACAAAGCGGCCACTTTCGATGCGGGCGAGCGCCTTGAGTCCCCCATCGAGCACCAGCGCAAACGGCGCTTTCGAAGCATCGAAATCGGCAAGCGCACGCTCAACGGGAATGCGTCGGCCGCAGAGCAGGTCTTCGGCAAGATTGCCCGGCAAGTCAACACGCGTGGCGCCCAGGGCCGCAATGGGATCCAGGGCAAAGCCAGGCGCGGACTCGGGAGAAAGCTCCTCGACCGCATGACAGGCGCCAATGGAAACAACACCGGAGGCCGTGCGGCGCAGCGCGGAAATGTGCGCGGCGCTCTCGCAGGCGCGGCCCAAGTCGCGAGCGAGCGCACGGATATAGGTGCCCTTGCTCACCGAGAACGCCACGGTCCACACACACGTATCACCTTCGCCTCCCACGGCGATCAGGCCGGCGGCATAGACCTCGACGGGGCGCGGAGGTAGGTCCACCGCATTGCCCTCGCGAGCAGACTTGTAGGCGCGAACGCCATTGACCGAGATAGCCGAAAACGCCGGCGGCACCTGCATCTGCGGACCCAGCATAGCGGCCAAGCGCTCACGGGCATAGGCAGGATCGCGGAGCTCGTTGGCAACAGCCACCGTGCGGACCGCCTCGCCCTCCGCATCATCGGTATTGGTCTCGGCGCCAAACGAAATGTCGGCGACATAGCTTTTGGTATCGAGGGTTAGCATGCCCAGCAGACGGGTGGCCTGGCCCACACCCACCACCATGACACCCGATGCCATGGGGTCGAGCGTGCCGGCATGGCCGACGCGCCGCTCATGGAGGGCGCGCCGGCATTGCGAAACCACATCGTGGGACGTGCAGCCCACCGGCTTATCGACGGCGAGCAGCATATTCAGTTGAGAAGGTGTACGACGAGCCATGTACCATCCAAAAAGTTAAAGCTCGATGGTCACCGAAGTGGGATCCTCCCCTACCAGTTCGGCCAGCATGGGAAGTGCCACGGTGAGCGTCTCGAGAATCGTTCCGTTGTTGGAAAAACCGGCGGCAGCGGGATGTCCGCCTCCGCCAAAGGCAGCAGCGATCTCGGACACGTTGAGGTCACCCTTGGAGCGCAGGTTGCCGCGCACCTTGGTATCGCCCTCAATGCCCTTCAGGAACAAGCAGACCTCCACGCCCATCACCGAGCGCACCACGTCAACCAGACCGTCGCACTCATCCGAGGTGACACCGCAGGCCTCAAGATCACTCTGGTACGCGTAGCTATACGCGACGCGCCCGTGGGCCACCGTCTTAATGCGGCCCATAACGATGGACTTGAGGTGCAAAAACTCAACGCGCATGCTCTGGTAAACCTCGAGTGCCACACGCGCCGGATCGGCACCGTGGGCAACCAGACGCGAGGCTGCATGGAACGCGGCGGCATCGGCGTTTTGGTACTGAAAACGGCCGGTATCGGTAACCAAGCCACACAGCAGGCAGGTCGCAACGCCATCACGTGCGACAATGCCGCAATTGTCCAAGAAGCGGTCGATGATCATGGCGCAGGCTGCAGCTTCGACGCGCCTCAGGCTGAGCTCGGCAAACTCCTCGCGCGCCGGATGGTGATCGAAGCACACCACATGCTTGGAGCGACGAAGCACCTCGGCGGAGTTGTTCAGGCGCTCGACGACCGGTACGTCCACCGAGATGAACAGGTCCGGATTGCCGGTGTACGCAGATGCCGGCACCAGGCGATCGGCACCCTCCATAAAGCGGTAGATGCGTGGAACCGGGTCATCGTCTGCCAGCAGCAGCGCAATGTCCTTGTTGGGGAAAAACTTCATGAGCGAAAGGCCCAGACCCAAGACGGAGCCCAAGGCATCGCCATCGGGAGAAGTATGTCCCGAAATCGCAATGGAGGACGCACCCTCGATAAGCTCGAGGATGCGTCGTTGAATATCTGCAGACTCGCACGAGGCGAGGTCGGCGGAATTAGTCATCTAAAGCTGCCTCCTGGGCGGCATCCGCTATCGGATAGCCGTCCTCGTCCTTTTCGATCGCAAGCGTGGCGGGAACGTTTTCCAGCGCACGCGTGATGCGCTCGGCCTCATCGGTCGAGCGATCGATGCGAAAATCGAGCTCGGGCGTAACACGCCAATCGAGCGAGCGAGCCAACAGGCTGCGAATACGGCCCTTGGCGCTTGCGAGCGCCTCCATGACCTCGTCGTAGCGGCTCGCATCGCACGACACGTACACACGCGCGAACGAACGGTCCACCGCGACCTCGACCGCGGTCAAAGTAACCAGGTCGAGACGCGGATCGGAAACCTCAAAGAGCAGGATATAACCGAGCTTCTCGCGAAGCTGCTCGCCCAGACGGCGGGTTGCCTGCGTTTGCTTCATAGCGCTACCCCCTACTCGGTACGGGCAACCTGGTCGATGCGGTAACCCTCGATCTGGTCGCCGGGCTTGATGTCCTGGAAGTTCTCCAGGCCAATGCCGCCCTCGGAACCGCTCTTGAGGCTCTTGGCCTCGTCCTTGTAGTGGCGCATCGAGGCGATCTTGCCGTTGAAGACCACGATGCCGTCGCGCACCAGACGCACGGAATCGGTCGCGGCGATCTCGCCCTCTTCGACACGGACACCGGCGGCGATACCGACTTTGGGCACCTTGAAGGTGTCCAGGACGGTCGCGGTACCCGTGGAGACCTCGACCTCGGTGGGCTTAAGCATGCCGATACGGGCAGCGTCGAGTTCCTCGAGGCACTTGTAGATGACGTCGTAGCAACGGATCTCGACGCCCTCGCGCTCGGCAGCGGAGCGGGCCTTACCGTCGGGACGGACACCAAAGCCGATGATGATGGCGTTGGAGGCGTCGGCCAGAACGACGTCGGTCTCGTTGATGGCACCAACGGCGGAGTGGATCGTGTTGATGCGAACCTCGGACTGATCCATCTTGTCGAGCGAGTCCTGAAGGGCCTCGATGGAACCCTGGACGTCGGCCTTGATGATCAGGTTGAGCTCCTTGACCTCGGCGTCGGCAATGGTCTCGAAGAGGTTCTCGAGCGTGACGTGCTTGACGCGGCTCTGCTCCTCGATACGGGCCTTGAGCGAACGCTCGTCGGCAAGGGCACGAGCCTCGCGCTCGTCCTCGAACACGCGGAACTCGTCACCGGCGTTGGGCACGGACTGCAGGCCCAGGATCTCGACGGCGTCGGAAGGACCGGCCTCGGTGACGGCGCGGCCCTTGGGGTCGAGCATGGCGCGGACGCGGCCGTAGGTGAGGCCGGCGACCAGCGTATCGCCCACGTGCAGGGTACCGCGGGTCACGAGCACGGTAGCGACCGAGCCGCGGCCCTTGTCGAGCTTGGCCTCGAGGACGTTGCCGGAGGCAAAGGTGTCCGGGTTGGCCTTGAGCTCGAGCACATCTGCCTGGAGCAGCACGGTCTCCAGAAGGTCGTCGATACCGATCTTCTGCTTCGCCGAGATGTTGACGAACATGTTCTGTCCGCCCCACTCCTCGGGGATGACACCGTACTCGGTGAGCTCCTGGCGCACGCGGTCGGGGTTGGCGCCGGGCTTATCGATCTTGTTGACGGCAACGACGATGGGAACGCCGGCGGCCTTGGCGTGGTTGATCGACTCGACCGTCTGGGGCATGACGCCGTCGTCGGCAGCCACGATCAGAATGACGATGTCGGTCACCTTGGCACCACGGGCACGCATGGCCGTAAAGGTGGCATGGCCCGGGGTATCGATGAAGGTGATCTTGCGGTCGTTGATCATAACCTGCGAAGCGCCGATTGCCTGGGTAATGCCGCCCGCCTCGCCGGCAGCGACGCCGGTGTGACGGATGGCGTCGAGGAGGCTCGTCTTGCCGTGGTCGACGTGGCCCATGACGGTGACGACCGGGGCGCGCGGCTTAAGGTCGGCGGGATCGTCGTAGAACGAGAAGGTGTTCTCCTCCTCGGGGGTGATGATCTTGATCTGACGACCCAGGTCGTCGGCAACGAGCTCGACAAGGTCATCGGACATGGACTGCGTCATGGTGAGCGGCGTACCCAGTAGGAACAGGCGCTTGATGATGTCGTTGGCCGGAACGTCGAGCGCCTCGGCGAGCTCCTGAACGGTAACGCCCTGGGAAACCTTGATGGCGTCGAGCTCCTCGGGGTTCACGCCCTGGGCCAGCGCCTCCTCTATCTTGCGCTCCTCCTGAGCCTTGGCAGCCTCGCGCTCGCGCTTCTCCTTGCGCTTCTTGCGGCGACCGGTGGACTCGCGAGAGGCCTCCTCGACGGCGGCACGAGCCTCCTCGAGCACCTTCTCACGGCTGTACTCCTCGGCCTCGCGAGCCATACGGCTGTAGTGGTCCTCTTCGTTGTTGTGACCGCCCTTGCGCTTCTTGCCCTTGCCCTGCCTATCGGGGTTGGGGAAGTCCATGCCGGCAGCGACGTTGTTGCTGGCGTTGGTGCGATGGCTGTGCGGACGGCTCTCGGAGGCGTTGCGATCGGAGTTATTGTCGGAGGCGTTGCGATCGTTACGACGGCCACCGCGGCGGTCGTTGTTGCCGCCACGACGTGCAACTAATTCCACAACTGCATAATCTTTATCCAATTTTCGGACGACCCATTTGCAGATACACCAGATCAGAAAAAAAGCAATAGCTGATAACAGAACCGATATCATCAGCCCTGTTACCAGCTCTTTTGAAAAGTCTTTCTGAAATGATGTAAAGAGCAGGACTGGTGTGAATAAACTCAGCACCAGTTCTGATAATTTCTTATTCATCTCCTGATCTACAATCTTCTTGTGATAACAGAATACCCCGACAAGCGCAAGTATCGTCATCACAAGAGTTTTGTACATCGTCATTCCAGCTAATTCCATAGAACTATTTGTTTAACTCCCACATTGGAACCATCGTTCCCTTTTTCTCTGTCTTGTAGTAATCTGCAAGCGCATCACACTGAACAGCTTTTGCAAGTCCTGTTGCCCACTCAGCATCTTTGTCTTCTTTTCTTACCACAAATCCTACAGCGTATGTTTCTGCATCATCAGAAGCGCCGGCAATAACGACTTTTTTACCAGATTCACATAAACGGATACATAGCTCTCCAAAGTTAAGTAAAGGCCACTCCTTAATAATCCAGCGAGCTCCAGGAACAACAACTATATAATCTTCGTCAACGCCATGACAGGCTAACTTCTCTTTTACGGACTTCTCCGCATCTACGTAGGCAGGCATAGGAAATTCTATACTATCTACGTCACCACCAAGCGCTCGAACAGTATCTAAATAGCGTTCAACGACATGGTCGTATT
>OGXE01002417.1_pt1 | contig 14018 bp, 10 predicted proteins | sample 1576181 | NCBI WGS metagenome assembly OGXE01 (sample SAMEA3541478, study PRJEB24748) | human gut metagenome | biome: human gut; feature: human-associated habitat; material: faeces | place: China | collected 2012 | reverse complement strand
AGTTTACACAAACAAATTGAACAAGAAGAGGAGCGTATAGCCAACAAGTGGAACGACCTGTTCCACAAAGAAGAAACTATGCCTCAAGGCAAAGCTCAGAAGTTCGCAAAGATGCTGAGTTTAGGTACAACTATGTTCGATGGAATGATGCTCGGTTGGAAACTTTACCGCAAATATCAAGAAGGGGCTTTCATATTGGGAAAAACAAAAAAGAAGCGCAAGTAAGCCCTACGCTTCATTCTTAATTAGTCATTATTCATTATTAATTCCTAACCCCTAATACTCAACATTCAGTTTAAGCCCATCGTACGCCAACGTAAGTCCATTTGGCATACGTTTGTTTGCCTCATCATATAGTCCGATGTGGTGGCACACATGCGTTATATACGTCTGACATGCCCCTATCTGTTGTGCGAACCTCGCTGCATCATCAACCAATTGGTGTGAATGATGCTCCTTCTCAAAGCGCAAAGCGTTCACCACAAGCGTCTCCACACCTTCGAGATACGGAAACTCTGTATCAGCTATTGTCTTCATATCCGTGATATAAGCGAACTTGCCAATGCGAAATCCGAGTATCGGCATTTTGCCGTGCATCACTTCTATTGGCATTATCTCCAAATCGCCTATGTGCAAAGGCTCGTGCGGACGCACATTATGTAGTTCAAGACGTGGCACTCCAGGATAAAGATGTTCTTCAAAACAATATGGCATAGCCAATCGCACTTGCTCACATGTCTTCTCGTCACCATACAAATGTATTGGTCCAAACACAGAGAACGGGCGCAAGTCGTCGATACCTCCTACATGATCGTAATGTATGTGTGTGAGTAGTATGGCATCCAATGGCTTGAATGGTAGCGGCATCAGCTGCTGGCGTATATCCGGACCGCAATCGATAAGCACACGTGTGCCACCTGCCGACTCAATAAGAGCTACGCAGCGCAGACGACGGTCACGCAGATCGCTACTGCGACACACCTCACACTGACAGCCAAGCGACGGTACGCCACCAGACGTGCCAGTACCAAGCAATGTAACCGTAATTGTATTTTTGTTTGACATCATTCGTAATCATTTACCAGTGACTTGTCAGCACATCTATAGCCGTATCTGCCAACTCGCCTACTTATATAACATTCACTTCTGGATGTATCTCTATGCCGAACTTGTTGCGCACGTCTTCTATGATACGCTTATAGAGCGCAACAACCTCCTCACCCGTTGCTCCGCCACGATTGACGAGTACAAGTGCCTGACGGTCGTGCACTCCTGCCCTACCGAGCGATGCACCTTTCCATCCACACTGCTCAATCATCCAGCCTGCAGGAATCTTAATATGTTCAGCATCCACAACGTAATGCGGCATCCCCTCATACCGTGCAGCAAGACGTTCATATACATCGCGCCCAACTACAGGATTCATAAAGAAGCTGCCGGCGTTACCCATAACCTTCGGGTCCGGCAGTTTTGCCTCGCGTATATTTATGATGGTCTGACGCAACTGCTGCGCTGTCGGCTTACTTATTCCTTGCTCCTCAAGCGAGTGGCGTATATTGCCATAATCGAGGTCTGGACAGAAATTTAACGAGAAGCAGTATGTCACGTGGGTTATCACGTAATGGTCTTTCCACTCGTTTTTGAAACGGCTCTGACGATAAGCATATTTGCAATCCTCATTTGTCATCTCCACTACGTTGCCCGTAGCAATATCCACAGCCTCCACCTTTGTTATCAAATCCTTTGCCTCAACGCCGTATGCACCTATATTTTGCACCGCACTAGCTCCCACCTCGCCTGGTATCAGCGAGAGGTTCTCAGCTCCATGCCAACCATTGTCGACAGCGTAGGCTACGATATCGTCCCACGTTTCGCCTGAGCCACAACGCAGCCATACCTTCTTATCGCTACGCTTCACCACTTCACGTCCCTTAATAGCCGAATGAAGCACCGTTCCTGTGAAGTCGCGAGTGAGCAGTAGATTGCTTCCGGCACCGATGATAAGTAGTGGGCGGTCTGCTTCCGTAAGCGTGCGCACAAATGTCTGCACATCGTCTACATCACCAAACTCCACAAAGCGACGACACAAACCATCTATACCGAATGTATTGTGCGCAAGTAGATTATAATTCTTGAGGTCTTTCATCACATTATAAGTTTCATTAGTTTCCAGCCACCATCTTTCTTGCGAAAAGTTAGTTCTGTTTCTATACCATTAGCAATGCCTCGTATCACGAAAATCGTCTGATTACTCTCCGTATATTTCTGTCCATAAAGTATATTATAAATCACCTTATTGGGCAGTTCTGGAGCAAACGATAACCACTGTTCGGGTGCGAGAATGCCATTCATTGTCTCAAAATCGTCATCAGGACTCGGTCCGCTGAACTCCAATGGGTCATTAACGCTTGCCACCTGGAAAGCGGTATCGTTCACAAATTCCTGATAGAAATGCAAGAACGAAGCGTTCTTACTCTTAGCCAGACTCTCGTTGCGTATGGAAGTCATCATCCACAGACCACGTCTGCGCTCAAAGACATATTGCTTCATACTATACTTTGGCAGGTTAATGCGCTCCACTACGACGTGCGAGATAGAGGTATCCTTCACCACTTCCATTTGGTGCTGATTGTCAAATATCAATGTATAGAAGTCTTGATTCATAAAAAAGTGGTCAGTCTTCCACGCTTTCCTTGCAATGTAGGTTTTCTCCTTACCAGTAAACACGGGCAGCGGGAACACGATGCGCTTGCTTTGCAACTTACGATTGGCAGCAAAGTTAAAGAAAAAGTCGTCGAAGAGTTCGTCTGCGGCTTTCGGCATTGGTGTCGCAGCAATAATTTCATCTTCTATAGAATCCACCACAGCGGTTGTATCGACCGTAATAATGGTGTCGCTATCTACGGCAGATGTGTTTTTCTCGGTGCATCCAGAAGATGAAAAACAAACGATGCCCACCAAAATAGCGAGCACTACGAATAAAACTGATTTTCTCATACTACAATCTATACAATTGACAGGCTTTACAAAGCCCTCAAATTTTTGGCAAAAGTACAACTTTATTTCGATAAACTTCTTTATTAGACTAAAAAATATTACCTTTGCAATGATTTTTATATGTTAGTAAATAAGCTATATAATTTTAATTATGTTAGAAAAGATAGAAGAGCTTCTTAAGGAAGTGAACAATCTTAAGGCGTCAAATGCTGAAGAGATTGAACAACTGCGACTGAAATACCTCAGCAAGAAGGGCGAGATTACAGCTCTTATGGCTGATTTCCGCAACGTAGCTGCGGATCAAAAGAAGGTAGTCGGCATGAAGATTAACGAGCTGAAGCAGGCTGCCATGCAGAAGATTAACGAGCTGAAGGAACAGAATGCTGAGGCGGAGGAGTCGGCTGACGACATCGACTTAACACGCTCGGCTTACCCTATAGCTCTTGGCACACGCCATCCGCTTACCATTGTGAAGAATCAGATAATTGACATATTCCAGCGCATGGGCTTCACGCTTGCAGAAGGACCGGAGATTGACGACGACTTGCACGTATTCACGAAGCTTAACTTCGCAGCAGACCATCCGGCACGTGACATGCAGGACACATTCTTCATCGAGCAGAGTGCCTCAGAAGTGACCAAGAACATTCTTCTGCGTTCGCACACATCAAACGACCAGAGTCGCATCATGGAGCGCCAACAGCCTCCAATCCGCGTCATCTGCCCGGGTCGTGTGTATCGCAACGAGGCCATCTCAGCACGCGCTCACTGCTTCTTCCATCAGCTTGAGGGTCTTTACATTGATAAAAACGTGTCGTTCACCGACTTGAAGCAGGTGCTTCTCACCTTCGCACGCGAGCTCTTCGGTCCGGACACAAAGATTCGTCTGCGTCCGAGCTACTTCCCATTCACAGAGCCAAGCGCAGAGATGGACATCTCTTGCCACATTTGTGGCGGTAAGGGCTGCGGTTTCTGCAAGCACACTGGCTGGGTAGAGATTTTGGGTTGCGGTATGGTCGACCCGAACGTGCTCGAGGCTTGCGGCATCGATAGCAAGGTGTACACCGGCTACGCTTTCGGTCTTGGCATCGAGCGTATCACCAACTTGAAGTATCGTGTAGCCGACCTGCGTATGTTCTCTGAGAACGATGTACGCTTCCTCGACGAGTTCGTTTCTGCCGACTAAAAGCATACATTATATATAAAGCAACTGGAGCAAAGTCCGATTGTTGTACATTATACAACGAACGGGGCTTTGCTCCAGTTGTTTTTTATGATAACTGCATATCTTTTTTTATTATATAGCAACATTTTAGGCTAACTAATTTCGGTTTGTGCTCAGTTTGTGCTAACTTTGTTGCTAACTATGCACTCAAACAATACGATAGAAAAGAGTTTCACTACAGAACATGCCATGCTGTTCTTCAAAGAGATTGAAGAAGTGGCTGCAGGCAGCTTCGCCATTCATGCGAAGTACGCTATGTTGCGCGATATATTCAAGCGCATAGTGAATCAAGCACTCTCACAAACAAGTATTAACTTTATAGGCTTATTCGCCAAGGTCGACTACCTTATGAAGCAGTTGGATGTGCCCACTGACACCGCTCAACTAATTCACAATACACGGCGAATGCTTAATGCCATACACACCACATCAGAAGACGAGCTGACCTCTTCGCTTCCGTACGACCTAAAAGCAACGACGTTGCTCGTAGAGTTGTTGTGCGAAAGTATGGCACCCACATCGCTAACAGCCTACTTCCCTACTACCAACCGCAAACGACGTTGGAGCAAACTCGACGCTAATGTCTTGCGCTGCGTCGTCGAACAATGGGACGATCAATATATCTACGCCACGGAGGAACAGAATGCTTCATCCGTGAAGGTGTGTTATGGTACACAGAACGAGTATCTATGGTTGGGAGGAAAAGCCGATTGGTCGTACTTGAAACAGATTTTGCATAAAAACACACAAATCAACCTCGTGCATATTCGCATCGAGGGCGGTGTGTATATGCCCGAACTCATCATCTACGAACCCGATTATCTGATAGATATCACCGCCGTCGCCTCGTGTTTCGAGACCTACGCCGAGTCGCCATACGTCCACTTGCTCAACATGTTGAAGCCACCACCCAATACCGTACATATACACTTGGGTAACCTCGCTGGACAATTCCTCGACAAAACAATACACCACAAACACACCTCCTTCAACGAGAGCATTATCGACTTCTTCCATCACAACGCTATAAGCCTCACTTCATGCGAAGACCTCAAGGATACACAGACCGTGGCTCGCTTCTACAGCGATGCACGCCAGCAGCAACAAAATATAGCGAACCTCATTGGCGAGGTATTACCACAAGAGGTTAAAGAGTTCGATGCACGTGCCGTAGTGCTTGAGCCAACGTTCTTTAGTGAGGTATTGGGTATTCAGGGACGACTCGACTTGCTGCACGTAAAGAATGGTGACATCACCATCATCGAGCAGAAGTCGGGCAAGGGTGCCTTCGTGCCTTTCCCCACCGACGATTTCAATCCAAACCGCCCCGAACCGCAAGAGAAGCACCTCGTGCAGCTCTCGCTCTATCGCGCCTTGTTCAACTACGAGTTCGGCAAGCGTGCCGACCAGTTGCGCCACTTCATGCTCCTCTACTCAAAGTATTCTGAGGGATTGGTATCGATAGCCAATATGCCACAACTCACCTTGCGCGCCATACGTATGCGCAACCTTTTGGCGTGGCTCAACATTAGCTGCACAAATGACGGCTTCAACATCCTCACCTCACTAACACCCGAGATACTCAACCGCAACCATCTCACAGGACGATTGTGGGTTCAATGGGTGCGCCCCGAACTGGAACGCACTCTCAATCCTATAAGCCAAGCCTCAACCTTAGAGCGTGCCTATTATCTGCGTTTCCTGCGTTTCATCAGCAAGGAGCATCTGCTCTCAAAGATTGGAAACAAAACAAAAGACGACAGCGGATTTGCTGCCGCATGGCTCGACACGCTCGAAGACAAACGTGCTGCGGGTAATATCTACGAAGAATTAACCATTGAATCGTTCGGCGAGAACGGCGATACTATCGAGCGTTTACAACTGAAGTTCAGTACTGCACGTTCGATAGATACTTCCAATTTCCGCTTGGGCGACATCGTAATCCTCTACCCTTACCGCCACGGCGAAGTGCCGAACGCCTGCGCTCAGATGGTTCACCGCGCATCTATCAGCAACATTACAGAAGCAGGCGTAGAGGTGGTGCTGCGCAACCCACAAACCGACCATCGTCTGTTTCTTTCTGCCGAAGACACACGCTGGGCGATAGAGCACGATATGTTTGAGTCGTCCGTAAAATCGCTATATAGTGGTTTACACAGTTTTCTCTCCACACCTCAACCACGCCGCGACCTTATCCTTTGTCAGCGCAAGCCGACTGTCGACGAAAGCATTACGCTCGCAGGCGACTATGGTGCCTTCAACCAGCTCGTGCTACATGCCAAACAAGCACGCGACCTATTCCTCGTAATCGGACCTCCAGGAACGGGCAAAACATCGTTCGCCTTGCTCAACATACTCAAAGAGGAGCTAACCAACCCCAACGCCAACGTCCTGCTCCTCTCCTACACCAACCGAGCCGTCGACGAAATATGCAGCAAACTTGCAGAGAGCAACATCGACTTCCTACGTATCGGTTCGGAACTCAACTGCGAAAAGACATTCAAACCCCACCTGCTCTGCAATCGTGCTACGACTTGTCCCAACGCACACGCTGTAGCCAATCTCATCAGCAGTACACGGGTATTCTGCGCCACAACGACAGCCCTCAATGCCAACATCCACCTACTGAAGATTAAGCACTTCGACCTCGCCATAATCGACGAAGCCTCGCAGATACTCGAGCCTCATCTCATCGGTCTGCTCTCGGCACGCACCTCCATAACTCAAAACTCAATCAGTCGTTTCGTGCTCATCGGCGATCATAAGCAGCTACCTGCCGTGGTGCAGCAGACCGCAGAGGAGTCGCAGGTGGACGAACCTGAGTTACACGCCATACACCTTACCAACTGTCGTCTCTCGCTCTTCGAGCGTCTGCTCACTAACTACAAGACCACCGACGGCTACAACCCACACCTCGTCTACATGCTCACACGTCAGGGACGCATGCATCAGGAGATAGCCGAGTTCTCGAACATCGAGTTCTACGGCAGTAAGCTCGCCGTCGTGCCGCTACCCCACCAAACGCTACCGCCAGACACGGATGTGACAGAAAGCACTCAACATTCAACACTCAACACTCAACATTCAACACTCAACACTCCGAACGGAATCGTTCAGATATTGAACGCCCATCGCATAGCGTTCATCGCCTCGCCACGTGTGGGCAATACTACGGCAATGAAGACCAATCAGGTCGAAGCGGAAATAATAGCAGCTACAGTGATGCAGATATTCAGCAGCACAGCCGACAGTTTTGACGAAGCACAGACCATCGGAATAATCGTGCCCTACCGCAACCAGATTGCTACAATACGCAACGCTATCGACGCTGCCTATCGCACGATGTTCGGCAACGCTGACAGCAAGCAGGATGAAGCACAACGCAACAAACTTCACAACATCACTATCGATACCGTGGAACGCTATCAAGGTTCGCAACGCGACTATATCATCTACGGCTTCACCGTGCGCCACCCCTATCAACTCCGCTTCCTCACAAACAACACATTCGAGGAGGACGGAATGCGCATCGACCGCAAACTGAACGTAGCCATGACTCGCGCACGACTGCATCTGATTATGGTGGGCAACCCCGAAGTACTTCAGCAGGACGAGACGTTCAGCCGACTCATCAACTTCGCAAAACAGAGAGATGCCTACTACGACATACCTGCAGAGAAATATTGCGCAGGCAACTTCCTTGTGAATACAGACAAAGAATAACAACTAAAAACACATAGCAATATGAACACAATAACCATGCTCGGCACGGGCAACGCAACCGTCACCCAATGCTACAACACCTGCTTCGCCCTACAGACTGACACCACCCTACTGCTCGTTGACGGCGGTGGGGGCAACGGCGTACTCAGACAACTGAAGAAAGCAGGTATCGGCATCGCAGACATACATCATCTCTTCGTAACCCACGCCCACACCGACCACATACTCGGCGTGATATGGATAATACGTATGGTGGCGCAATGTAAAGACTACGAGGGTCAGTTCCACGTGTATGGAAACGACAAGGTGCAACTCGTAATTCGCACCATCATTGACATGATTCTCGCTAAGAAACAGCTGGCAAAGGTGACTGAACGTGTGGTTTTCCACGAACTGCACAATGGCGACACATTCGAGGTGGGCAACATACATATGCAATGCTTTGATATCTACTCCACGAAGGAGAAGCAGTACGGTTTTCGCGCCGAACTGCCTGGAACTACTGTTGTCTGTCTCGGCGACGAGCCGTACAACTCACAGAACCGACAACTCGTAGAACACGCCGACTGGCTCCTCTGCGAGGCTTTCTGCCTCTACGCCGACCGCGAGGAGTTCAAGCCCTACGAGAAGTCGCACAGCACGGCGCTCGATGCCGGTAAACTCGCCACCGAACTCGGCGTGAAGAACCTGCTGCTCTATCACACCGAGGAGAAGACTCTTGCCACACGCCGCGAAACCTATACACGCGAAGCAGCACAACACTTCAAGGGCCGCATCATTGTGCCCGACGACCTGGAAGAAGTTCTGCTGTAAACCATCCGTAGCGGAGGTCTCCGGCCTCCGCAACACCAAACAAGACAAGCATTACACATACTTATATAAGCGCATCCGACATGTTTCGTATAAGTAATAAAAATAAAAGAACTATCGTTTTTATTACTTATACGAAACAAAAATGGTATCATAATCAAACCAAAATAGTTGCTTGGTCTTTACCAAACATCGGACACCGAACGCAATCCGATTGAACGCCGAACGCAATCTGATTGGGCGGTGGACGGAATCCGATCGGATTGCGTTCGGGTGACGGTGAGAAAAGCTTAAGAAAACGATAGAAACTTCAGTTACTTAACCAATGTTATATGGCAAAGTTACACTTTCGTTCTTATACCACCCACCAATTATCCCAAGCGGGTCTAACCATCGGAAATGAAAGGATAGCAAGGTGATGTAATGTTGGCAGAGCAAATCAAGGCGCAGCGCATTCTTGACATCCAGAGAGAGGGTCTTGTGGATTGGGACAAGGTGAAGAAGTCACGCATGACACTTACCAAGTGGATGGATGACTTTGTGAAGTACACGAGTTAAGCGATTAATAAAAGCGCAATCACCGCAATAATACTATTGGTTTTAAGTTTTTTAAAATAAAAATTACGCTAAAATCTGCCGAATAACTTAAAGTGAGTTATTTACGAATTTTTCACCTCAACTGACACGGTTAATTTTCTGTAATTATATAATGTGGCAGAATCGTAATTGCAGAAAAAGACGTATTTTTGTAGCTAAATATTCAGAATAGCTAATGAATAAAGGAAAACACGACTTCTTTCTCCATTCCAATGAGGTAAGCCACATCAGCAAGGAGGATTACGACAAGATAGAACTGTTGGTGAATGCGACAAAGGCTTTTGCCCGCAGCACCTACCAGTGCGTCTATATCATCGACTATTTTCATCAGGACTTCATCTATGCATCAGACAACCTCGCTTATCTCTGCGGATTGGAACCCGAGCAATTGATGGAGGCAGGCTATCAGATGTATATAGACCACGTGCCGGATGCCGACCTGCAGATGCTGCTCGAAGTAAACAAGAAGGGATTCGACCTTTTCAACGAACTGCCCGTAGGCGACCACTTGACTATACCATCTCGTATGATTTTCATCTTACCAATGGCAAGCATAGCCGATTGATTCATCATCACCTCACTCCGATACTTCTTTCCGAAGACGGAAGAATATGGCTTGCCCTCTGCACCGTATCTTTGGCAGCAACCGATGAACCTGGACATATCATCATACAGAAGAATGGTGAGCGCAGTTATTTTGAATATTCCACCTCGCGCCACAAGTGGGAAAAGAAAGAAGGCATAACCTTGAGCGAGACAGAGAGAGAAGTATTGAGATTGTCTGCCCAAGGTTACACGATGAATGATATTGCCGACCGACTGTGCAAATCGGTTGACACTATAAAGGCTTGCAAGCGCAACCTTTTCGCTAAGCTTGGCGTGAAGAACATTGCCGAAGCGCTGTTTCATGTCACAAACTATCAGATGATATAATCAGAATCATATCTCTTCCAGCAATGGCGAGAGATAGAACTTGGGGAAGTATTTCACCTCCTTGCCTTCCGCAAGGTTTGCGAGAATGTTGGCACAATAACCAGCGGCTATGTATGCCCCGATGCCCAGTTGCGGGAAAGATTCCTCAGAATAATGTCTGATGGCTTCATCCACCCAAGGTACAGGCATCTGCCAGAACATACCGTACTGCGAGATATACTTGCCTAATGAGCACCGGAAATCATCCGAACCTTTTTTCACTACTTCGCTGAATGGATAGCCTTTCGGTTTCTCTACAGCGAGAAAGGCAGCCTTGCCAAGATTGACGGCATGGATAACTGTAACGCCCTGCTCCTTACATTTCTCATCGAAAACGAAAGAGGCTTCGTTGTCATGCAAGGTTGCATTCACCGCATACCGGATGCCCGACAAGTCGCATGCATCCACATCTTCCATCGTCAGCGTATCCTTTTCTATGCGATAGATTTGAAATCTATCTTCCTGCCGAGGGCTTTCATGGAAGTCATGGCGCAAGGCACAGGAAGCTATCAAGCTTCCCATGTCTGCGCCACTGATCAACAGTTTTATTTGGTTGTTCATTTAAAGAGAGATTTATTGTCGTTACACCATTATTGGATGCCGTAGATAGACATATTACATTCTGTTCTTCTGGCTTTTTCCTGCACCTGTACCTTTATACTTGCTTCTTGTAGTGTTGAACTTATACCGTACAGTAAGCGACACTTTGCAGGTTGACTGTATATCACTAATCAACTCCTTCATTTTGCCATAATGCGCACTCATGTGGATGTCGTCTGTTCCAAACAAATCATAGACAAAGAGCTGGAACGACAAACGATCCTTCAAGAAAGCCTTATATACAGATACATTTGTACAAAATCTTGGCTTATACGAATATATATTTCTTCCATATCCTTTTGTGGTATACGACATCATCCACGTTAACATTGCCAACTTGGTGTCGAAGGTGTTGTTAAAGCGGAATACTGCCATAGGATTGTTGGATATTTTGCCATCATGTGCATCCATATAAAGCCACTGTTTTACCAAAGATGCCGTAAATGAAGGATACCAAATGCCAAACGAAGGGCGTAAGTTGATGGAAGCATCTACATGATTATATGCTTTTCCATTCACAGGCTTAAGCAGTCCTATTGCAGGATTGTCTTTGTAAGTCTCCACATTCGACATCATCGTATGCGAAGTATGGCTGTAGGTCATGTCGAAAGTCAACCATTTGTAAGCCAACTCGTAGTTGAGGTTTTTGCTTATCTCAGACACTAAGAATGGATTTCCCGTTTCATACGTGTAGCGGTTGTCATACTGTATGCCGCTGCGCAAGTAATTATAGGAAGGGCGGTCGATGTCGGTAGCATAGCTCAGCTGCATCTGTACCTTGCCCACAGGCATCGACAAGCTGATGGATGGGAACCAATTGCCGTACGACTTGCTTTGCCCAGGCACATACTTGCCATATTCATAGTAGTTGAAGTCGAGGTACTCGTATCTCAGTCCTGCCTCCATGCTCACGTTTCCGAAATCTCTTGAATATGCCAGGAATGAAGATGCCATGCTTTCTGTAATACGACTGTCATCATCCGACACGAAGTTGGTTGGCACAACCTGATACTTGGATGTGCGATGCGTGTTGGAATATTCACCACCCACAGACAATTCGCCACCCAACAACGGGTAGGAAAGCACCAATCTGGAAGCCAACAAACGATATTTCTTGTCAGTAAGGCTATGAACCGTCTGGCTCTGTGCGTCCATCCCCACCTCCTGATATTGCTCTTTGGTAACAACGTCCTCGTTATTCTTCGACCAAAGCCAGTCGGCATTGAAGTCGATGCCGAGTTTGCCAATCTTTCCGACATAGTAAACATTGCTTGAAAGTGTACTCTTCTGCTCGAAGGAATTAGCGTGACTGTCAGAGCTTTCTGTCTGCTCGTCGTCTTGCCATATAGAAGTAGTCATATTGGCTTCGCAGGTCTGTTTCGGATTTCTCAGAAAGCCAAAGTTGGCACCGATGGAATTGTTGGCATCCAACTGGTAGCTGGCATCCAGGCGGAAATTCATCGCTTCTACCATACCTACTTGTCTGTTTTTACTCTTCTGGTTCCAGGTCTTGTCAAGATAAGTATTCTGCTGTAAGTCTTGATTGTATGGCTGGTACTGCTTTGCTCCAAAGGCGTATGCGCCCAAATCCAAGCCATTCTTGCGATAGCTCATATTCAATTGGCCAAATCCGCCGAAGTTTTTCTTCTCATCATATTCACCTGTGGTTGAGGCATCAAATCCGAAGCCCTCGCCCAGTATCTTCTTCGTTGTGATACGGATGACCGCCTTAGTGCTGGCTGCGTAACGGGCACCAGGGTTAGTGATTACTTCCACCGACTTGATGTTATCGGACTGCAAACGGTCCAGCTCGCTTCGGTTTCTCATCTGTCGTCCATTGATATAGATAACAGGCTCACCGCGTCCGAAAACCTTGATGCTGCCATTCTGGGCAGACACTTTAGGTATGCGGTCGAGCAGGTGCTCCATTGTTCCAGCCTTCTCAAGTACTGATCCGGCAACGATTGTTGTCATTCCGCCATGCTTCAGGATAGTCTTAGGCTGGGATGATTTCACGACTACTTCGCCGAGCATATTGCTGTCTTCTTCCATCTTGATGATGCCCACATTCTCGCCCTCGCAATCCTTGCAGACGGTCTTGTAGCCTACAGATGTCACCTTGATAATTCCGCCGTTGCAGTAAGAGTCGATGACAAAGCTGCCATCCTCTCCACTCACTGCGCCTTTGACGAAAGCCGAGTCAGTTCTATTCAATAATACTACATTGGCAAACACCAAAGGCTCGCCCTTAGTATTCATCACCTTACCTGTGATATTCTGCGCCATCATCTGCGTCATAGCCGAGAGGCACAACGCTGTAGTAAAAATTACCTTTTCCTTCATATTGCTACTTTTTGCTTGCTTCATTTATTTTTCTGCTGCAAAAGTATAATCTGAATGAAAAAAGCCTTTGACACAAAAGTGTATTTCAGAGATGGGTGGCTAAAAAATTACACTTTTGTGTATGTGAAAACAAAAATCCATGCATAAGCCCATTTGAATAAGTCATTCTACGAAAACGTCCTATTGATTGTTATAAGTTACAAAGACCAAATATAATCTGGACTTTTTCAAATGGGCTCAATATATTATAAGCTCTGGAATCCACCTATTTCTATTCTATATTCTATAAAAGTTTATGTTGAATAATAAGTGCTTGGCAAACAAGAACCAAGCTATATAATAATAGCGAAGCCTTGACCCGAAAAAAAGGTCAAGGCTTTGCTATTTGTTTTTTAAAATTGTAATGTACTAACTCTCCATTATTATACCAGCATCCCCCAAAGAGGGATGTTCGCACAACTTAACTAATTGTACCAAATGGAGGTGTTATCACGTGGGTAACGCTCATCTTCGTTATAAACGTTGTCAAGTTCAAACGACTCAAAATCATAAGATTTCTTCAACAACTTGTTCATAAAACCTCCTATTCTGGCTGATGCCTCTAAACAGCCTTTAATAATCTAATCAGAGGGACGAGAGGCTGCACCCTCCGTACTAATACATTGCGAAGATAACACTTTTTGTTGAATAATGCAATATTTTTTGAACTTTTTGTTACTTTTTCAAAATAATTTAAACCAAATCGTAATAC
>OGXE01002409.1_pt1 | contig 14059 bp, 15 predicted proteins | sample 1576181 | NCBI WGS metagenome assembly OGXE01 (sample SAMEA3541478, study PRJEB24748) | human gut metagenome | biome: human gut; feature: human-associated habitat; material: faeces | place: China | collected 2012 | reverse complement strand
GCCAAGGTAAGAAATGACCAGATTGGCTTTATCTTTCAACAGTTTTTTCTCTTGCCAAAGTTAAGTGCCCAAAAGAACGTAGAGCTTCCCTTGATCTATGCAGGGAAATCTCCACGTGAACGTAAGCAAAGGGCACAACAATTCTTGGAAAAAGTCGGCTTGTCAGAACGTAGCCATCATTTGCCGTCAGAGCTGTCTGGTGGACAGAAGCAGAGGGTGGCTATTGCGCGTGCATTGTCTAACGATCCGGCAATCATTTTGGCGGATGAACCTACGGGTGCACTTGATACCAAGACAGGAACCCAGATTATGGATCTCTTAACTCAGCTAAACCGTGAAGGGAAGACCATTGTTATGGTTACCCATGAACCTGAGATTGCGGACTATGCCCGACGTAAGATTGTCATCCGTGATGGGGAAATCACCCAAGACACAACGGATAGCGTTCGGATTGACTAGGAGGTAAGAATGGAAAATTGGAAATTTGCTCTTAGTTCTATTCGTTCTCACAAGATGCGGTCCTTCCTGACCATGTTGGGGATTATCATTGGTGTTGCTGCGGTAGTACTTATCATGGGTCTAGGAAATGGGATGCGTCAGAGTGTTACCGATAGTGTGACAGGTGATAAGGATACCGTTCAAGTCTACTATGAAGCCAAGGGTGAGGAGCTAGATCCTGCCTATGCGGACCTGTCACATCCGACCAAACCGGTTAAAGAAGTTTGGTTGGAGCAAGTGGCTAGGCAGACGCCTGGTATCGATAGTTATTTTGTGACCAACAGCCTAACTTCCTCTATCTCCCTCCAGAAAAAGACTGTGAAGAATGTTAATATCACAGGTGCCAGCCAGGGCTACTTTAAAGCTAAAAAGTTAGAGATGTTGACAGGACGTTCCTTGCAAGACAATGATTATAAAAACTTTTCACGAGTCATTGTCATTGATCAGATGGTGGCTAAAAAACTCTTTGAGACGAATGAGGATGCCCTTAACCAAGTGGTTACTATTGGGAAAAATGATTATCGTGTGATTGGTGTTTATAAGAATAAAGACACAGCAATCGGTGCCTATGGTGAAATTGGAACAGCTCTTGTGGCCAATACCCAGTTAGCAGCTGAAAATAACACTGATGCTATTGGCCAGATTTTTTTCCATGTGACCGATGTGAAAAATAGTAGTAGTGTCGCTAAGGATGCTGCCAAACGCTTGACCCAGTTGGCCCAAGATGATAACGGGGAGTACAAGGCAGCAGATATGAGCTCGACCTTAGATCAGGTGAACACAATCTTTGGAACCATTACCACCGTTGTCGGAGCTATTGCTGGGATTTCACTCTTAGTTGGTGGAATCGGTGTTATGAATATCATGCTAGTTTCGGTAACTGAGCGGACACGAGAGATTGGTCTTCGTAAGGCTTTAGGAGCCACACGTCGTAAAATCTTGACTCAGTTTCTTATTGAGTCCATGGTTTTGACCATCCTGGGAGGTTTGATCGGGCTAGGCTTTGCGGCCCTAGTCGTTGGACCAATTGGGAATGCCATGGAGCTTAAAGCGACGGTCTCTCTTGGCGTAGCCATGGGAAGCATTGCTTTCTCAGCAGCAGTGGGGATTATCTTTGGTCTCCTACCAGCTAATAAAGCTTCGAAACTCGATCCTATCGAAGCACTTAGATATGATTAAACATGACCTCTTGAAATCTTTGGATTTTGAGAGGTTTTATACTTTTCAAAAAAGATAGCGAAAAAAATAAAAAAATTTGCATTTTTTTCTTGACGTCTGATTTAGGTCATGATATTATAAATGAGGTTTGAAAAAACTGACCTAAGACAGTTGGGGAGTTAAACTCATAAACATCCAACCGAGGCACAAAACGTAACTATTTTTTTGTAACGTATTGTACTTTCGTGTCTAGGTTTAGGTACGATTTTTTTGTGCCTAGCCCAAAAATAAAAACGGAGGTAAAACTACTAATGAGTGAAGCTATTATTGCTAAGAAAGCTGAACAGGTTGCGATTGTCGCTGAGAAAATGAAAGCTGCAGCATCTATCGTTGTTGTTGACTCTCGTGGACTTACAGTTGACCAAGATACAGTTCTTCGTCGTAATCTTCGTGAATCAGGCGTTGAATTTAAAGTTATCAAAAACTCAATCTTGACTCGTGCAGCTGAAGAAGCAGGTCTTGAAGACCTTAAAGGACTCTTCGTTGGTCCATCTGCAGTAGCATTCTCAAACGAAGATGTTATCGCACCAGCGAAAGTTATTAGCGAATTTGCTAAAGACGCAGAAGCTCTTGAAATCAAAGGTGGTGTTGTTGACGGCGCGTTCACTTCAGTCGAAGAAATCAACGCTCTTGCATCACTTCCAAACAAAGAAGGTATGCTTTCTATGCTCCTTTCTGTACTTCAAGCGCCAGTGCGCAACGTTGCATACGCTGTCAAAGCGGTTGCAGAAAGCAAAGAAGACGGTGCTGCATAAGCCCATCTTCACAACTCGTAGCCTAAGCTACGTTTAAAACACTATATTAAAAAAACACATTTGGAGGAAATCACAATGGCATTGAACATTGAAAACATTATTGCTGAAATTAAAGAAGCTTCAATCCTTGAATTGAACGACCTTGTAAAAGCTATCGAAGAAGAGTTTGGCGTAACTGCTGCTGCTCCTGTAGCTGCTGCTGCAGCTGGTGCTGCTGACGCTGGTGCTGCTAAAGATTCATTCGACGTTGAATTGACATCTGCAGGCGACAAAAAAGTTGGCGTTATCAAAGTTGTACGTGAAATCACAGGCGAAGGTCTTAAAGAAGCTAAAGCTATCGTTGACGGTGCACCATCAGTTCTTAAAGAAGGTGTTGCTGCAGCTGAAGCTGAAGAAATCAAAGCTAAACTTGAAGAAGCTGGAGCTTCAGTTACTCTTAAATAATAAGGTAACGACTCAAGTCGCTTAATAAAGAAAACCAGGGCATCAGCTCTGGTTTTTTATTGCGATAAACGATTATGAGAAACCGTTTGAATTAATAGGTTCCCTACCAAAAAACTGCCAAATTTATTTTTGGCAGTTTTTTTGTTTTTCTATTTTAGATTGGTTTTGTTTATTTTTTATATGTGCTGTAATTATCACATATTGATTTTTACTAATATAAAATATTTTTGGATCCTATCTAAATGTTAAGTAAGTACGTCTTAGTCCAGCGCCATTTCGAATAAATAATTTTAAGTAAGAGTAATCCTCATTATGTTCTATATTTATGATTTTTCCTCTTGCAATAACTGTATTTCTTCTCCTATTTTTTATTTGGGAATTGACATGATTCATCATTTATTATCTCCTTATTTTCAATTTTTCTAAATATATTATGTTTGATATTAGTCGTAGAAAAAATACGAGAACTAACCTTTTTATAAATTTTCATTTTCAATAGTCAATTCTTCACAATGAAAATCTGACTTATTATCTGTTTTAGCATCATATCCAAATAGTAGAGTAGGGGGGGAGATCACGTCTTTCTCTCTCCAGGTAATCTCGTTCGTGTTGTGCAAGCTTTTCATTTAACTCTGTATCATGACGAATAATATTATCAAGACCATCATTTTAAACAGACGCTAAAAATAGAAGATGTTGTCCTTTTATGACGAAAAAACTACAGTTTATGACTTCAATGAAACTTTAGTTGTCTTTATATTATACTAATCTTGTAAATCATAAGAAAAGGAACGTCAATCATGAAAACAACAACTAAACTCATTGGTATCCTATCAGCTCTTATTGTAGTTATCCTCGCTGTCTTTTTGGTAACCAAATTTAACAGCCATGAATCAGCTCGTGTTAGTACAAGTAGCAGTCCAGCCAAGACGGTTAAGAAATCATCTTCAAGCTCAAGTAAAACTGTTAAGAAGGATAAGAAATCAGCCCAATCATCAACTTCAGCAGTTTCAAATGAAGAAAATGACAATCAGGCTTCAGCAGTATCACCTAAAGCTTCTTCTCAAGCCCAAGCAGGAACTACAGATGGTGGACAAGTGGCTGAATCTACAACACCAGCTTCTCAAGTTGGAGGAGTTGAAGGTGGTCGAGGTGCTTGGACAGCAACTTCTGGGACATTGACACTTGATGAGGAAACCCCTGTATATGCTGCACCAGATAAAGATAGCGGAGCAGTTTCTACACTTCCTGCCGGAGATGTTGATTGGGATAAATATGAAATTTTACCTGATGGAAACTGGTATAGTTTTGTCAAAGATGGGCAACGTTATTATATTTCATATTCAGATGTAGGGCATTGATAAATGATTAAGAAGTCTTTATAAACCACTTTTCAAGTCTATCAAGGCTTTAAGATAAACATGAAATAAAAAAAGACAGTAACTATTCTGAAGTTACTGTCTTTTTTTGGTCTTACGAAAACCACTAGCTATGCTAGTGGTCCCCAAAATTATTAAGCTATGTAGCAAAAAATACTAGAAACGGACTATTCAAATGTAAAACCTAACTCGATTAAAGAGGTTAAAGTTAAAAGTCGAGACTTACTTACAAAATCTGATAGTTTGAGAAAAGAGATGATTTGCACTACGAGTGGTAATCGTAGATTTAGGGTATTTTTCCAATATGCTATTTACATTATGTAACCCAAGACCTCTTCCTTTCCCTTTACTAGAGTACCCCCTAGCAAAAATATGACTAACATCCACTTTTTCTGATTTTATACTATTTTCAACGATAAGTACCAACGAATCTTCATTATTTATGAAAGCAATAGTCATTCTTGGACTTGTAGCTTCAATCGTAGCTTCGATAGCATTATCACAAAGGACAGAAAGAACAGTTATGAAATCTAGTAATTCTATCCTAAAATTACTAACTGGTTCTTCAATCTCAACAGAAATTGAAATTCCCCTATTTTGTGCCTCAAGTAATTTAGCGGAAAGAATACTTTTGATAGCATCATTCTTAATATTACTAAGTTTAGCAATATCAAACTTACTATCATAGAATTGGTTTGCACTATCTCTAAGTACGCCATTGTAAACAGTTTTAATAGCTTCAATATCTTGATTATCAATTCCTAATTTTAGACTGGTCAAAATATTAATGTAGTCATGACGGAAACTTCTAATTTCCTCATAAAGTGATTCAACATGATGGCTATAGATAGATAGTTCATTTAGTTGAGTATCTTTTTGATCAATAATTTCCTTCTCTAGTTTTTCTTTTGAAATTGCATTGAGATAGAGTAGCATAACAAAAAACAGAACAATATAAAAGTTATTAATATGTCCTCTCCAGTTATCTGCATCAGCTAATTTGTCTCTATAAATAACCAATATAGAAACTAAGAACATATATACAAACATAGAGATGTTGGTTAGTAATAATAAATACTTGAAATAGTAACGCTTGAAACCTTCTTTTATTTCGTTAAAATCTAACCTAAGAGATTTTACTATGAGTAAATGAAGAGGGAAAACCAGTAATTCAATTAAGATATCATACCAACTTAGTTTGACTTCATTGAAGACAGAGACTCCTAGTAGAGGGAAAACGTAGAATCCTAACATTCTACCTAGCAAGCTTTCAACGATAACGGGGTACAAGCCATAAAAAATATCAAGTGTTTTACTACCATACTTATTTTGATATATGTTATAAGCAATAAAGATAAAAAAGAAAGCAAAGTACCCAACAGGAGGACATATGATGAGGAGTAGAACATACAAAAATGGACCAATAATACACCACAAAGGTTTGATTGGTTGGTTACTAACCTGTTGAAACAGTAACAATGCTACTAATATCTTAGAATAGAACAGCAATAAATTTATAACTATATCCATAGAAACACCTTAGCTTTTCAGAGATTTAACTTTTTCTAGGAGGCCCTTATATTTCGTACGGGAAATGGGACATTCATTATTATTTTCAAACATTACCATTTTCTCTTCTTTATTGATCTTAACGATATTTTCAGGATTAACGATAAATGAACGATGGCATCGATATAGGCGGTCGTCAGCTCGTTCAACTTCTGAAATACTGGCGTAGAACTCCATTCGTTCTTCTTTAGTATGCAAAATAACTTTATGTATTGTTGGAGACGTTTCAAAAAATAAGATATTGTTAAAAGGAACTTGAACTTGAGCCGTAGCTGTTTCAAAAGTAAATGAATCTTGGGCAATAGTAGCACCCATTTTATTCATGGTATATTCAATTGCTAAATGAACACGTTCATAAAAATCTTCATCATCCAAAGCTTTATCGATAAAATCTAGTGCAGCAACTCTATATTTAAAAGTGACTGGCATAAATTCTGAATGTGTTGTTACAAAAACAATTGTTGCATTAGGGTCTTTTTTCCGAATTTCTTTCGCAATGTCTAGCCCCTTTTTTTCTTCTCCTTTAATTTCAATATCTAAAAAGAAAAGTTGATGAGAACCTCTTTCGGTAATCGCATCAAGTAGCTGGCTAGGTTTTCCAAAAATCTCAGGTCCTTTACATTTTAGAGATTTTTTTGCAATAACATCCTTAATAACGGTCTCTATTCGTGTTTGTTGTAAAAATTCGTCTTCTAAAATAAAAATATTTAACAATTAGTGTACTCTCCATTCGATAAAATATTTAGTAACTGTATCTTCCTTATCCTAAAACAAAAGACATTGAGATCTTTTCCAAAATTAAAAATTATATGACTTGTTGTTTTAGATAAGAATGATATTATTTAGGGGTAATTAATGCACTTCTATGGCATCTAAATAAAAATCCATATTTCTTCTCCAAGTTAATATTGTAAAAGTAGTGATTGAAATAATAAAACCGTTATGTCGTAAACAGTCTAGAAACTATCATCATCGGTATATTTTTATCGTAGATGACAATAAATGAACCGTTTACGATATTCGACTAATTAAACGATATAACCAAGCTATAATAAAAATAGAAATTGGAGGAGAAGTATGCTCAATATTGTAAAGCACTTTTGGTTGTTGTTTACTGTAAAAAGGTATATAAAAAAATATAAGTTGAAAGTTAAAATTAGTAATCAATTTAATTCATTAAGAATTACTACAGCAACCAATTGTTTATATTTTATCACACTTACACATGGATGTAACTATGGGAAAAAAGTCAAAAAAATTAGGCGGAGTAACGTTAGTGCACAAATTATTTTATTGATACCAAACATTGATTATAAAAGAATATTCAATGAACATCTCGAACTCTTAGGTGTTATTGATATAAAAAAGTCATTAGCAGGATTTACTAATGACATTAGTGGATATCTAGATTACTTTTTTAATATCGAAAAGGTGCATTAACCTCCCTGTACATGTAATCTGTATTTGAGGTTATTTTTTATCATCCGATTAAATAGTTTTTTTCTATGTTATAACAAGACAAAGCTCAAATCTGAAAACTTTTGAAACAAGGATGTACTTTAATTGTCTTATAATCGCTTTTGCTAGGATGAATCTATCCTAATTTCTGACTCTCTCTCAAAAAAATGCTATGATAAATCTAGGGAGAGTATTATGATGCAAATTAATCTTGAAAATTTAGTTCCCATTTCTGACGGTAACCAAAATTTTTCAAAAGTTGCTCGTATGGTCGACAGCGAAGGTACTGTAGTAATTCTAAAAAATAACAAGCCTAAGTATGTATTGGTAGAATATGACACCTTAATTAAAAATGAACAAGGTGGGACAGAAGTTGCAGAGCGGGTCACAGTCGACGATGTGGCCAACTCTGTTTTGTCTCGTCATTTAGATGCCTTCAAGGAATTAACTAAATGAAGCGACAAAATAGATAATTTAGTGATAGCAAAATAGATAAAAAACCAGGGCATCAGCTCTGGTTTTTTCTATTGCTTTTAATATTTTCATTTGTTAGAATGTAGGTAATGTGCGTGCTTGTCACGCCCTTTTTCTGTGTCTTTTACGGCTTTAGTGGTTGTAAATAACTATAAAAATCTTAAAGGCATGGTAAATGCTAAAAAGAAAAGGAGAAATTTATGGCTTATATTTGGTCTTATCTCAGACGTTATCCTAAGTGGCTAGCAATGAATTTTACGGCGGCCATTTTATTTGTTATTGCTAACTTGGGTTTGCCGACGGTTCTTGCCAGAATGATTGATGATGGTTTCCAGTGTCTTTTTGATTTTGGCGACAAGTCCACAAGCAGGAGCTATTATTTCCTTTGCGGGAGGAGGACATGGCACACCAGCAGAATACGGACATGTGGCTTTCGTCGAAAAACTCTACCCAAATGGCTCATTCCTTATCTCCGAAACCAATTACAATGGCAATCCAAACTATACCTTCCGTAAATTATCTGGAGTGGATAGTAACTTGAGTTTTGCGTATACGACGAAATAAAAAAGGATATGCTAACAATGACTTGATTTGTTAGCATATTGTTTTGGAGGTGGTGATATGGATTTGTTAGAGAAACTCGTTTATAATTATATTAAAAATAATCATGGAGTAATAACTTTTCGTGATATGGAAGAGCTTAACTTTTCTTATCAACAACTGAATCAATTAGTCTCAAAAGGGAAAGTGGAATCAATTGAAAGAGGTATCTATCATCTGCCAGATACCTATATCGATGACTATTTTAGTTTACAGTACCGTTTTCCAAAAGGAATTTATTCCTTAGAAACAGCACTTTGGTTACATGGTCTGTCCCTTACCATTCCATTTGAGCCTGTGATGACTTTTCCTTTCGGGACAAATACGAGGCCAATGAAAGAAGCTGGTGTCAAGCCAATTGTCGCTAGAAAGTATCATGAAATCGGTATTATTAGACTGGAGCGACAGGCTGGACAGTTTATCTCAGTATATGATATGGAACGAACATTAGTGGAGTGTTTGAGAACAGCTTATCATGTCGATATTCAAGTTATTGCTCCAGCTTTTCAAGCTCACTTTAAAAAAGGAGCTGTTGATTATGCCAAGTTGTATCACTATGCACAACTATTTAAAGTAACCGAAAAACTACAATCATATGTGGAGGTCTTGTCGTGAAATTTTCAAATGCTAATAGTTTCAAAGCTAAAATCAAGAATATTGCAAAAGAAAAAGGGATCTCTTTCTCAAAAGATTAGTCAAATATTTGAAGAATACGGTGCGAATATGTTGGATGTATTCGGTTGTTATATGTATAAATTAAACAATTGTGTTACAATGAAACCATATAGAATTTTAAGTTTTCTCAAAAACTTTTTATAACTAAGAACACATAAGGAGGTAAAATGGTGAAGCATTCTAAAATAACAAAAGTTTTTCAGCTTTCACTCGTCATCATATTTATTTTAGTCTTGTTAGGGCTCTTTGTTCCCCAGCAGTTTCAAAATATTAGTTCTTACTTAAAAAATCTCTTAACAACTAGTGTTGGCTGGTTTTACTTGTTATTGGTTACGGGGATTTTAATTTTTTGTGTCTTTTTAATTGTAAGTCCGATAGGGCAGATTCGCTTGGGTAATCCCACGAGTCGGCCAGAGCATTCGACGACGTCATGGATTGCTATGATGTTTTCTGCTGGAATGGGGATTGGTCTGGTCTTTTATGGGGCAGCAGAGCCTTTGAGTCACTTTGCTATCTCGACGCCCAATGCAGAAATAGGCAGTGCGGATGCTCTCGCAGATGCTTTTCGTTTTACTTTTTTTCACTGGGGATTTCATGCTTGGGCGGTCTATGCCCTGGTGGGATTGTCTTTGGCTTATTTTGGCTTTCGTAAACGGGAGAAATATCAGCTCTCAGTCGTCTTTAAGCCTCTTTTTGGAAAATATGCGGACGGACCAATAGCAACCATTATCGATACCATCACCATTATTGCGACAGTGATTGGGGTAGCGACAACGCTCGGCTTTGGTGCCTCACAAATCAATGGTGGTCTCTCCTATGTCTTTGGTATTCCTAATAATAGTCTTGTGCAAGTCATCATTATCATCATTGCGACAATTCTTTTTCTTATTTCTGCCTTATCAGGTTTAGGAAAGGGTGTTAAAATCCTATCTAATACAAACTTGATTTTAGCTATTGTCTTGCTTGCTGGAGTCATAGTTTTGGGGCCAACGGTTAAGATATTTGACACCATGACAGACTCTATCGGCCTTTATTTTCAAAACTTCTTCCGTATGAGTTTTCGGGCGGCGGCTTTTGATGAGACCAAGCGGGCTTGGATTAACCAATGGACCATTTTTTACTGGGCATGGTGGATTTCCTGGTCACCTTTTGTGGGCGTCTTTATTGCCCGTATCTCAAAAGGTCGGACTATTCGCGAATTTTTGACAGTAGTGCTTTTGGCACCAACAGTCCTTAGTTTTATCTGGTTTTCTGCTTTTGGTACCTTATCTACTTCACTACAAGATTCGGGGGTTAATTTGATACGTTTTGCCACAGAAGAAATTCTTTTTGCCTCTTTTAATGAATATCCTCTGGGAAGTGTCCTTTCACTCCTGGCAATTATTTTAGTTTTAACCTTCTTTGTGACCTCGGCGGATTCTGCCACCTATGTTTTGGCCATGTTGTCTGAAGATGGCAATCTAAATCCAAGTAATCGTAAAAAGGTGATTTGGGGTGTCATGCTGGCCTTGATTGCTATTGCACTCATGTTTTCTGGTGGATTGACAGCTTTACAAAATACGCTCATTATTGTCGCTTTTCCATTTTCTATAGTACTAGTGTTGATGATGTGGTCGCTTATGAAAGAGTTATATCACGAAAAAGAGCAAATGGGACTCGCCATTACACCAGACCGATATCCTGAGAAGAATCAACCGTTTAAATCTTATGAGGAAAATTAGGAGGATGGCATGGAGTTAAGAGTGCTTCGTTATTTTATTACTATTGCTGAGGAGGGGAGTATCTCCTAGGCAGCTGAGAAGCTGATGATTACTCAGCCGACACTCAGTCGTCAGTTAAAAGATTTGGAGCAGGAACTTGGTGAACCTCTTTTTATCCGTGAACATATCAAGTCGCTTAATAAAGAAAACCAGGGCATCAGCTCTGGTTTTTTCTATTGCTTTTAATATTTTCATTTGTTAGAATGTAGGTAATGTGCGTGCTTGTCACGCCCTTTTTCTGTGTCTTTTACGGCTTTAGTGGTTGTAAATAACTATAAAAATCTTAAAGGCATGGTAAATGCTAAAAAGAAAAGGAGAAATTTATGGCTTATATTTGGTCTTATCTCAGACGTTATCCTAAGTGGCTAGCAATGAATTTTACGGCGGCCATTTTATTTGTTATTGCTAACTTGGGTTTGCCGACGGTTCTTGCCAGAATGATTGATGAGGGAATAAACCGTGGTGATGTTGATAAGCTTTACGCTTATGCTTGGGTCATGTTTGGTGTAGTTTTGACTGGGATTGTTGGTCGTATACTTCTGTCCTATGCGGTTGGAAAGTTGACCACTACTATGGTGCAAGTCATGCGTAATGACATTTATGCTAAGCTTCAGGAGTATTCCCACCACGAGTATGAGCAGATAGGGGTATCCTCTTTGGTGACTCGTATTACATCAGATGCTTTTGTGCTTATGCAGTTTGCGGATCAGGTTCTTAAGCTAGGGGTTATCACTCCTTTGATGATGGTTTCCAGTGTCTTTTTGATTTTGACGACAAGTCCATCTTTGGCTTGGATTGTGGCAATCTCCTTGCCTTTCCTAGCCGTAGTAGTCTGGTATGTGGCGGTAAAAACGCGTCCGCTTTCTGAAAAGCAACAGGCAACTCTCGACAAGATTAACCAGTATGCTCGTGAAAATCTGACTGGACTTCGTGTCATCCGAGCTTTCGCTAGAGAAGATTTTCAAGAGAAGAAGTTCGCTTCTGAAAATGCTGTCTATGCGGATAATTCAAATAAACTTTTCAAATTGACTGGTTTGACCGAGCCACTTTTTGTGCAAATCATCATCGCTATGATTGTGGCCATTGTTTGGTTTGCTCTTGAGCCATTAGGCTCTGGAAGTTTGGCTATCGGTGACTTGGTTGCCTTTATTGAGTACAGCTTCCATGCACTATTGTCTTTCCTTTTCCTAGCCAACCTCTTTACTATGTATCCTCGTACGGCGGTATCTAGTGAACGTCTGCAGGAAATTATGGATATGCCTATTTCTATCAATCCAAATGAAGATGGCGTGACAGAAACCGAGACTAAGGGATATTTGGAGTTTGACAATGTGACCTTTGCCTATCCTGGTGAAACTGAAAGTCCTGTCCTACACAACATTTCTTTCAAGGCAAAACCTGGTGAAACCATTGCCTTTATCGGATCAACGGGTTCAGGAAAATCATCACTTGTACAGTTGATTCCACGCTTTTATGATGTAACACTTGGACGCATTCTTGTTGATGGTGTGGATGTCCGTGACTACAATCTTAAGGCTCTTCGTCGTAAGATTGGCTTTATTCCACAAAAAGCCCTACTCTTTACAGGGACTATTGGTGAAAATATCCGTTATGGTAAGGAAAATGCCAGTCATGAAGAATTGAATCAAGCTACTGATGTGGCTCAAGCCAAGGAATTTATCGAAAGTAAGGAAGAACGCTATGATTCTCACTTGGCTGAGGGTGGTAGCAACCTTTCTGGTGGACAGAAGCAGCGTTTGTCAATTGCACGTGCGGTGGTTAAACGTCCTGATCTTTATATCTTTGATGATTCCTTCTCTGCCTTGGACTACAAGACTGATGCGACCTTGCGACGTCGTCTAAAAGAAGTGACTCAAGATGCTACAGTCCTGATTGTAGCCCAACGTGTGGGAACTATCATGGATGCAGACCAGATTATCGTTCTTGATAAGGGTGAAATCGTGGGTCGAGGCCGTCACGAAGAGCTTATGGAAAGCAATGAGATTTATCGTGAAATTGCTAACTCTCAATTGAACCAAAAGAGTCTTACAGAAGACTAGAAGGAGGTCAAAATGAAGAAAAATAAAATGAAAACAAGTCATTCCTCAAGTTTTGGCCGCCTTTGGTCCTACTTGCAGGCTTATCGTTTCCCACTTTACCTAGCCATTTTCTTGAAAATTGTTAGTGTTATCATGAGTGTCCTTGAGCCAGTGGTCATTGGTTTAGCCATTACCGAGTTAACTAAAAATACGCTGGATATCATGAAGGGTGTCGAAGGCGCTCATATTAACGTTTACTATGTTGGTTGGGTTCTAGTTATTTATCTCTTGCGTGGTCTTATTTATGAGTTGGCTGCCTACTATTCCAACTATTTCATGACCAATGCTGTGCAAGCAACGGTTCAAGATATGCGAAATGAGATGACTGAGAAAATCAATCGTACCTCAGTGTCATACTTTGATAAGCACCAGTTTGGGGACCTCTTGGGCCGCTTTACCAGTGACGTCGAGACAGTATCTAATGCCTTGCAGCAGTCATTCTTGCAGGTTGTTAATGCCGTCTTTACTCTAGCCTTGGTTATTGGAACAGTGCTTTACCTTAATCTTCAATTGGGAGCTATAGTTGTCATCACTATTCCGATTACATTCTTTGGTGCCCGCTATATCATGAGTAAGTCTCAGCCCTACTTTAAACAGCAGGCTGATGCCCTAGGTACTCTTAATGGTTTTGTTCAGGAAAATCTGACTGGCTTCAATGTGCTTAAGCTATTTGGCCGTGAGGATAGATCTTTGGATGATTTTAAAGAAATCACGGAAGACCTTCAGAAGGTAGGTTTTAAGGCCAATTTCATTTCAGGACTCATGATGCCGGTTCTTAACGGTTTATCTGACTTGACCTATCTCATTGTAGCTGTTTTGGGTGGTCTGCAAGTCTTGGCTGGTCGCTTGACGATTGGTAATATGCAGGCCTTTGTTCAGTACGTTTGGCAGATTAACCAACCTATTCAGAACTTGACTCAGTTGGCTGGACAATTGCAAAGTGCTAAATCTTCTTTAGACCGTATTTTCCAACTGATGGATGAACCAGATGAAGTCAACGATGTTACAGAAGTACTTGATGGAGACTTGACTGGTCAAGTTAGCTTTAAGCATGTGGACTTCCAGTATGTGGCTGATAAACCTTTGATTCGTGACTTTAATCTTGAGGTTAATCCTGGTGAAATGGTGGC
>OGXE01002402.1_pt1 | contig 14100 bp, 18 predicted proteins | sample 1576181 | NCBI WGS metagenome assembly OGXE01 (sample SAMEA3541478, study PRJEB24748) | human gut metagenome | biome: human gut; feature: human-associated habitat; material: faeces | place: China | collected 2012 | reverse complement strand
CCAGGCCCTGAAAGCGCTTATCGAGCAGCGGCTTGAAGGCGTGAGCGGCGAAGTGGCGAAAGTTCGCGCTCATATGCCGGAAATTCTCCAGTGGCAGCGCGAGCGTCTGGTCGCCAAGCTGGAAGATGCGGAAGTGCAGCTTGAAAATAACCGCCTTGAGCAAGAGCTGGTGCTGATGGCGCAGCGTATCGACGTTGCCGAAGAACTGGACCGTCTCGAAGCGCACGTTAAAGAGACCTATAACATTCTGAAGAAGAAAGAAGCTGTGGGTCGCCGTCTCGACTTTATGATGCAGGAGTTCAACCGTGAATCGAACACCCTGGCGTCAAAATCGATTAACGCCGAGGTGACCAACTCCGCGATTGAGCTGAAGGTACTCATCGAGCAAATGCGCGAGCAAATCCAGAATATCGAGTAAATATTTAAGAGCTATCACAAAGACGCACGAAACCAGTAAAGCCCGCAATCCAGCGGGCTTTTTTGTTATCATCGGCTATCATAAAGACGCAACAAAGCGCATGATTGCCGTGTACACAAAGGTGTACCCAATGAGGTTTGTGTACATCAATTTGGGTACACCCCCTATTAAAAGTTTGGAATAGTTTGGATATTCGCAAAATGCCAAAACTCACAGACATGCAGATCCGCGCATGGATAAAGGCCGGGGAGCGATTCGAGGGGCGGGCAGACGGGAACGGCTTATACCTGCGTTACCGTGCTGCCGACAAAATCCCTACATGGAGATACCGCTATAAACTTGCCGGGAAGTCCCGCGCCATGCTGATTGGCTCTTATGCTGAACTGTCACTATCAAAGGCCAGAGAGACAGCCAAAGAGCTATCGGCTCGCGTTGCGCTGGGTTATGACGTTGCCGGGGAGAAGCAGGATCGGAAATCCGAAGCACTGGCGAAGATGGAAGCAGAAAAAAATGCCATGCGCGTTTCAGAGCTTGCCGCTGAATACTTTGAGCGGCAGATCCTGCCCCGCTGGAAGCACCCCGATATACTCCGCCGCCGTATCGACAAAGATATAAACCCCTGCATTGGCAGCATGAAGGTGGAGGACGTGAAGCCGCGCCATATTGATGACATGCTGAAAGGTATTGTTGACCGTGGAGCGCCGACCATAGCAACGGACGTGCTGAGATGGACGCGCCGCATATTCGACTACGGAATCAAACGGCACGCGCTGGAGATTAACCCCTGTTCAGCCTTTGAGGTGGCAGACGCTGGAGGGAAGGAGGTTAGCCGCGACCGCTGGCTAACACGCGATGAGTTAATCCAGCTATTCAAAGCCATGCGCACGGCTAAGGGGTTCAGTCGCCAGAATGAAATCACGTTCAAATTACTGTTAGCGTTATGCGTCCGCAAAATGGAGTTATGCGCCGCCCGCTGGGAGGAGTTCGACCTTGATCAAGCCGTCTGGCGCTTGCCAGAGGAACGCAGCAAAAACGGCGACGCTATAGACATCCCATTAGCACCGCCAGCCGTCGAATGGCTGAGAGAGCTTAAAACGTTCTCATGCAATAGCGCATGGGTACTGCCAGCCAGAAAGATGCAAAACCGCATGATCCCCCATATTCAGGAAAGCACCCTGCCCGTTGCGCTGGCGAAGGTTCGCGCTGAAATGCCGGACGTGCCGAACTTCACTATTCACGACTTCCGGCGCACGGCCCGCACCCATTTAGCCGCGCTGGGCGTTGATCCCGTAGTGGCTGAAAGATGCCTTAACCACAAAATTAAAGGCGTGGAGGGTATCTATAACCGCCACCAATACTTTGATGAACGCCGGGCCGCGTTAACACAGTGGGCGGGATTGCTGGTGGCACTGGAGCGCGGCGAAGAGTACAACGTTACACCGCTGAGAAAAGCGAAATAACCAAGATATGTAAAGAATCAACGGACAGATTGAGCCTAGCCCGACGGGGCGAAAAGCGGAAAGCCTTACCGCCTGGCTCAATCACTCTTTAAGGCACAGCGTGAAAGGTAGCGTGATGATCTTACCAAAGCATAGATATTATTCGCTTGAAAAAGTAGCCAAAATCACTAAGTGCGAAGTGTCTGATTTAATACATTTTGCTTCAATAGGTTTATTACAGTTTTGTATTAAGATGCCTCACATTCAATTTCTATTCGATAGCTCACCAAAAAATGAGAACGAGGAAGTAAAGTTAATTAACGTTGAGTCTGATAGTATTTTGCCTGTCGATTACTTAAAAGAAAAATATGATATTAAGCCTGAACCTGATGCTGATCTACACTGCCTAAGATTTAGCTATAAGTCAGATTATTTCTCTGTTACAGAGCAATATGATATGAACTCAGGGAATAAATCCATTGAAAAATGGAGTGGTTTTCTGGCGATCCCTCAAGAGTTTATCGAAGCAGAGGAGAGGTATTTATCTGATTACTGGGATGATTGGGATATAACTATCGATACTCTTGATGTGCCCAGATGCGAAAACGCAACATTTAGACATGGCTACGTTGCTGGACGATTTTATTTCGATGAATGGTATACTGTTTATAGTAAGGATATGTATATAACCAGTTATGAGCTTGAATTGCTATGCAATGGCGGCAAGGAAATCACATCAGAAACCAATCTTGCAACAAGAAATAGCGCCAATATTTTATCCACCTCACCACTGCCAGTTAATAAAAAAGCTGAGAGACATGCTTCCAATAGAGAGGGGTTATTGAAAGCTGCTATTTATATCCTAAGTAAATATCCTGACGACTGCCGAGGGGAAAGAAAAGAAGTCAGTCCTGAAAAATGGCGGGACTGCTTACTTAAACACAAAGATGAAATTCCACCATTAATGATTACCAATGGTGATGTGATCCTTAAACATCTAAGAGCCTCAGTCAACGGGAAGGGGCAGAGTTAATTTAGTGTAAGGGTACAGTGCGCTTACTGTACCTTATACTCTCATTTTTTAGCCGCTAACCTCATACCGTAACAACAGCTATCACAGGAGTTACGGTACATATGACAGCCTCTCAAACCGCACAATCAGCACTTCCCACTACTGGATACATCCGCCGCTTTCGAATGCCGGCGTTGTTAGGGGTATCAATGCCAACCATTGATCGATGGGTTAAAAACGGCACATTGCCACGCCCGGTGAAACTCACCAATAACGTGACCGCCTTTGATGCGGTAGAGATTAACAACTGGCTGGCAGAGCGTCGGGGAAAGGTGGCCTGATGAAAAAAGAAAACCGCCCCGGACAGCAGGCGGCTAACAACATAGATATTCGCGGATCTGATGTTACGCCACCAGCGCCCACCACACAAGCGCCACGCCGCACACCGAAGAAGCACCGCGCCCGCGTCTACATGCTACGCACTGGCGTAGAGGGATGGACAGAAAACGACATTCTGCGATATTGCCGCCTTTCGTCTGGAAGGAACTACGCCAGCGAGTTAGAGCGCAGGCTTGATATTCAGCTTGAGCGCATAGACGAAAAGAATCCCGACGGGATCGGGTCACATTTACGCTATCGCTTTACCGGGCGCGGTGACGTTCTAAAAGTTATTCGGCTTGTGAACCATAACGCCGACGCTGGTGGCTATCAGGGGCTTTCTCAGCCTGAAATTTCCGACATTATGAACCTATACCCGGACAGCTTCACCGCCGCATAACGGAGCCGAAAATATGACTATCGAAAAAAGCCGATTCAGTTCGGAGGCCGCCCCTCAACCCAACGTCAACACGGGAGTAATTAACGGCAACGACTTCGCCGCTATTGTTCCCGTTATTGCCGGACGCATTGGCGGGCGTGAAGCCAATATTGTGAGCGCCAGAGCCTTGCGTAAGGCGCTGGGGGTGGGGCGAGACTTCACCACTTGGATTAAAGGGCGCATTAGTCAGTATGGTTTTGCCGCTGGTGTGGATTACATCACCGTTGAAAATTTGAGCTCACCCGTTTCGGGGAGCGCAAAATTTCGCCAGCAAATCGAGCATGATTATCTGCTATCGCTGGATATGGCTAAAGAAGTGGCAATGGTTGAGCGCAACGAGCAGGGCCGCGCCGTTCGACGTTACTTCATTCAGTGTGAGGAAGCACTACAGCGCAGCGCCCCGGAGATTGCCGCTCAGTATCGCCGCCAGCTAAAAGCCCGTATCAGTGCCGCCAACCTGTTTAAACCAATGTGCGCAGCACTGGAAAGCGCCCGCGCAGAACAGGGCAAACAGACACAGCAGCGCCACTACAGCAACGAGAGCAACATGATCGCCCGTATCGTGCTGGGTGGCATGACGGCGAAGCAGTGGGCGCAGGCAAATGGCATTGCTGGCGAACCACGGGACAGCATGAACGCCGCACAGCTTGAACACCTCTCCTATCTGGAAAGCACCAATATCACGCTAATTGAGCTGGGGCAGGACTACGACCAGCGCAAAGCTGAATTAATACGACTGTCTCAGCGCTGGCTGGCGAAGCGTATGGGGGTAAGCCATGCGTAACCAAAACCCCCAGCCGGGAAGCCGATACAAGGATTCTCACGGGGCTGTAGTGACCGTTGAGCGCGTCGAGCATAACCGCGTGACGTTCTACCGCGACGGATATCAGCACCCGTGCGTACAGCCTATTGAGCGATTCATGAAGGAGTTCCGGGAGGTAGCACCGTGATACTGCGTAAATCAGCCTTCCAGAGTAAGGGCATCTCACTGGCTGGCCTGTTAGCAAATATTAACCCGCAGAACCTTATAAAACCTGATATTCATCGCCGCGCCGTTGCGACAAATGACGACATTTTAGAGGCGTTTTCTGGGCTGCGAATCCTAATAAATCCTAAGTTTTTTTCGCATTTTGCGACCAGTACGCGCGAGAAAGTTTTTTCTGACAACACTACGCCAGTGGAAAATTATTACGCTGTATTGAGTTTTCGGAGCATTACGCGCCCGTCTGGGGAGTTTTCGGACTATGTAAAAAAGGGCAGCGCCTACAGGTCAGACCACCAGCAGGAAAATCAGTGTTATAGTCCTCACGTTGCTGCAAAATCAGCAACCGGGATTTGCACCCCGAACACACACAGGGCGACACAGACGCCGAAAGCGTCTTTTTTTGTGTCCAATCACTATGCACACCTAATCAGCGGCCTTGTCCGTACTAAATCAATGGTGGCGTTAGTGGGGCTACGTTCGCGTAGGCCGGTTTCCTTTGTGTCCGGTAGTGCAAACCCTGCTGACGTCACCGCCAATCATGACATTTGCACGTCAGGCGGTGACTCCTTAAACACAAAGGAGGCTGCCTACATGCTGGCTACTACCCCAACCCAAAAACCATCATTTATCTGGTTAATCGCAGCAGTTCGCCGCGATATGCCGACAATTACCGCCAAAATTCACCATATCGCCGCAGAGACTGAGCAGGAAGCCCGCCGCATTCTGGCGCGGGATCACGTTTGCTTTTTCGCCGGACGCATTCGCACAGGGGGCGCACATGCTTAATTACTTCCGTGTTGCAGGATGCGCCACCGCCCGGAGCGGCGAATTAGTCGAGTTCGTTTATATCGTTGACGCCCACAGCACTATCAGCGCCAAAGCTGAGGCGCTAAATCAGGCCAGAAATGAACGCCTTTCCAACATCCAGATTAACCGCATTCGTGAGGTGGCAGCATGAGCCTGTATAACGATTTAGTGTCCGGCAACTTTGATGGTTGTACACCTGATGATCTGAAAGGAATTGAGAGCCGCGCCAGTGATGCCGTGAGTGATTTAATGCTGGGCGTCAGTGCCATTGGTAGCCTCATGTTCTGGGCGGCTGATAGCGATGACTACCCGGAGGAAGGCGCTAAAGCTGATATGTACAGATTAGGCGCAATGCTGGGACGTATCGGAGAGGTTGCGCAGGCGCTGAATGATAGCGCTACAAACGCCGCATTCTTGCGCTCAATCAGTGAAAAAGAAGCCAAAGGGAGGGCGGGCAAATGAACATAAATACCATCTACCGCCACCCGGCAGAGCTGGAAGCCGAAGCGATGCTATCTCGCAAAGAAGCATACCCGGATGATTTTACGCTGGCAGACCGAACAGCAGAACGCATGCCCCGCGCCCGCAATGGGCTGGCTCACGTTATGACTGATTTAGCCACTCAACTAAACGATGAACAGGCCGAAATCGTGTATTGCTGGCTGAGTAAAGCCCTGGAGATTGTCGATATGGCCAGAATTGATGCGGAGGGCAGCGCATGAGCAACGCACCGACCATTAAATCGGGAAATGCCGACTTATTACACGCCGAAGCCACACCGCACGGCGTCAATATCATGGCCCGCAATGATGCCGGGGGATATGAGCAGGTTGCTCTTATCAGCTACGAGAGCGCCGTGAACGGCCTTGACGCCGGAGAGTACGACGACAAGCCAGATATCGGATACGCCATACATTTTGCCGTTGCTGATGGCGGGGCGCGTGGCTGGTTCGACTTCACCGCGCAGCATAACGTCACTATGTGGCGCTGGCTGATTGCTGCGACGTTCATTTCTGAGATGAAGCGCGAAAACGGCACAACCACCATCACGGAGGATGACGGCACAACGTCAAAAGTAGCGATTTACTCCAATGGCACGGCGGGGATTGTGGTTTACCCGTTTGCTGAACGTCTGGCGATGGCTAACAACATGGAAGGCGCAATGATTGAGCGCTACGGCATTGAGCATGGAACAGCGAACGCCATTGTTTTTTATCAGGCCATGATCGACACGGAGCGCGGCGAGTTGACCCCGTTCGGGCGTCAGACGCTGGCAGAGCTACACGATGGATTCATTGCCGATCTGAATGAAAACGGCTTGCCTGAAATGCCAGCGGCGCACTGAGGGAGGTAATACGAATGCGTAATATCGACCTTATCCGCGAAGTGACCAGCGCCGCAGCAGGGCGCTGGCCTTATGTGCTGGCTGGATTGTCTATCGACGTGCCTGATTCATCGCGCCGCCATTCCCCATGCCCTGCATGTGGTGGAAAAGACCGTTTCAGATTCGACGACAACGGGCGCGGCAGCTTTATCTGCAACCAGTGCGGCGCGGGTGACGGGCTGGACTTAATCAAACGGGTGAACAACTGCGACACCACAGAGGCGGCGCACCTTGCCGCTGATGTGCTGGGTATTGATTACCGGGCCGCAGAACCAGCACCAGACGCTGCCAGCCAGAGACAGAGGCAGTTAGCCGCAGACCGCCAGCAGCGTGAGCAGGAGCGCCAGAAACAGGCAGCAGAGGACGCAGAGCAGCGAAGGGCTACGTTTGCCCGTCTGTATACCGGAATGCGCCTGAGATCCATACAGGGAGAATCTGAGTACCTGCAATCAAAAGGGCTGACCGGGTTTAAATACCCGCTTATGCCCGATGGTTCGTTATTGCTGGAGCTGGTGGACGAATCCGGCGCAGTGGCAGCAGCGCAGACTATTACACCGCATGGAGAAAAGCGACTTCTGACGGGTTCGGCAAAGCGCGGGGCATATCACGCCGTAAACGCGCCAGAATCGCCGCAGAGCGTTTTAATTGCCGAGGGGCTGGCAACGGCCCTTTCAGTTCATCTGATGCGCCCGGACGCGCTGACAGTGGCAGCAATTGACGCGGGCAACCTGCTACCCGTTGCCGAAGTGATGCGCCGGAAGTATCCACAGGCACAAATAATCATCGCCGCAGACAACGACCACCAGCAAGGAGGCCCCGAAAGTGGGGGCACCAATACGGGCAAAGACGCCGCAGAAAAAGCCGCCTTATCCGTGGCTGGCTGGGTATCACTGCCCCCGACTGAGTGCAAAGCAGACTGGAACGACTATCACCAGCAGCACGGGCTGGAAACCGCTACAGCAGCATTTAACGATTCAATGTACCAACCGCAGGGGGAAGATGTGAAACCGCAGCTACAGGCCATTGAGGGCGGTAAAAAACGCCGGAGCGCAGAGGCCGGGGATATTTCACAGATGGCCGCGAGCCAGAAGGCAAAACTACTTTCCTCACGATGGGAAATGCTGGCAGTCAACCCGGACAGCGGCAGCGTTTATTGCTATGGCTCTGGCGTGTGGGAAAAGGTGGCTGACAGCGAGCTTGAGCGGGTAATGGTATCAATTTTTGAGGAGCACGAAGCCCACTACACTGAGAAGGGCATCAAATCCGTGGTTGCCACCATGAAATTACAGCTACCTGTTATCGGTGAGCAGCGCGGCGATCTTATTGGTTTTGAGAACGGCGTGTATGACCTCACCGCGCAGACGTTCAGCCCGCACAGCCCCGATAATTGGCTGGTAAACCACAATGGCATTGCCTATATGCCGCCGGCACCCGGCGAGAACCTCGCTACCCATGCCCCCAGCTTTACCCGATGGCTGAATCATGCAACGGCGGGTAATAACCAGAAGGCCGAACGCATCAAAGCAGCCCTGTTTATGGTGCTGGCGAAGCGTCACGACTGGCAGCTATTCATTGAGGTGACGGGAGAAGGTGGCAGCGGTAAATCAGTGTTCAGCAGCATAGCCACTACACTGGCAGGTGAGCACAATACCGCCAGCGGTAGCATGAGCACGCTGGATCTTGCCCGCGGGCGTGCGCAGTTTGTGGGTAAGGGCCTGATAATCATGCCTGACCAGACCCGTTATGTGGGTGAAGGTGCGGGTATAAAGGCTATAACGGGCGGCGATCCAGTAGAGATTGATGGTAAGTATGAAAAGCAGTTCACCACCGTGCTGAATGCCGTTGTTCTCGCAACCAACAACGAACCAATGACCTTTACCGAGCGCAACGGGGGCATTGCCCGCCGCCGTGTGATATTCCCGTTCGATAATCCGGTATCAGAAGCGGAGAAAGACCCCGACCTGACAGCGAAGATCCGCCGTGAAATGCCGGTAATTATTCGTCACTTGCTGGCAATGTTTGCCGACCAGAACAAAGCTAAAACGCTTTTAATCGAGCAGCGCGATTCCGCAGAGGCGCTGGGCGTTAAGCGCGGGACAGATCCGGTTATAGACATGTGCGCGGCCTTGTATTTTATGAACGAGCCGAGGGGCCTGATGATGGGCGGCGGAACGTGGGCGGGCCAGCCAGAGCCGAGGGTGTATCTCTATCATCTGTATCTGGCATTCATGGAATATCACGGGCTGGGTAAGCCGCTTTCCGTCAACAAGTTCTCACGCGCCATTAAATCAGCCGCCAGAGAATACCGGGCCAGCTACCTGACACGCAGCATTAACGGCAGAGCGCAGACGAACGTTGGGATCAATGAGCTGGCGGAAGAGTTTATACCGCGAGCATATGGCAGCAGCACCGCCGAAGGGGGCGATGAATAGTTTACCCCTGATTTATCCCTACCTATCCCTACAAAGTCATTTAAGGCCAGTAATGACGGGGTTTGTAGACTGGTAGGGATATATATATTTATCCCTACTTATCCCTACATATGCCTACTAAACAAGAAGCCACACATAACCGTTTTTTGGAATTTGGTAGGGATAAGTAGGGTTAAGTAGGGTAAGAAAAACAATTCCCTACGAGCCTGAAAGCCGCGCCATATCTGGGTTTTCCCGATTAGTAGGGTTTGGTAGGGATATTACACCCCAAAAAAGATTTACAGGGGGGGGTATGATTCAGCTAAAGGGCGAAAAAATGAACGAACATCATAAAAAGCAGATAGAAGTTATTAGAGAGATTGAAGCGCAGGGGTTCACCGCGCAGGAGGCGGCGGCCTTGTTACTGGCTGGCGAATTATCCCGGCTAAATGACAGCATGGACTACCTGAAACGAGCCGCCGGGAATATTGACAACACGTTATCAAGAATGGAGGGCGCTTAATGACAGCACAACTATCAGCATACGGGCGGCTGGTGGCCGACCCTGAGACCCGGACAACGGGAAAAGGTACGAACATGGCTATGGCCCGGATGGCGGTATCGCTGCCGTGCAATGCGGCAGAGAACGGAGAGGCTACCTTCTGGCTGGGCGTTATCGCCTTTGGGAAGCAGGCCGACGCGCTGGCCCGTCACGTAAAGGGCGATATGTTGAGCGTATCGGGGGCCATGCAGCTTAACCAATGGACGGGGAAAGATGGCGGGACACAGCAGGGCTATCAGATAGTGGCAGACAGCGTGATCAGTGCAAAGACGGTAAGGCCGGGCGGGAAGCGTAGCACTGCGGGAATGAATACCAGCCAGCCGGCGAGCCAACCGCAGCAGACCGCGCCGGGATGGGAGGTGTACGACACTCCTGATGACTTTGATCAACGCCAGCCGTTTGATGATGGAACACCTTTCTGAGAGGCAACATGGATACACAGAGCACAGTTATTGAGATTGGCCACTGTCTTTGGCCGCGACATCTTGCCATTCATGAAGCCGGTCATGCCATTGCTGCATGGTTTTTTGGTTATTCGCAGGTAGAAATTGCCCTGGCGGGTAAGGGAAGGATCGCGAGAACTTATCTTTGCGGTGAAGTCGATGAATGTAATGCCGTCGCTGTATGGCGCGTTAATTATCCGCGAACCACTGACGACATCATGCCTTACCATTTGTCTTCTACTGAAATGAGGTCTGATCTGATAAATCAAGTGAGCGGAGCAATGGTCTGTTCTCTGGCTGGCATCGTCGCGCAATCAAAGTACACCGGAGAAAGTGTCAATGCCTTGATGAAAACGTCAGGTAAGTATGACATGCGAAATGTTCATAATTTGATCGAGGTGTATCGTGCCGCTGGTGGAAAGGATGCTGATATACAGCACAAATCCCTTTCCCGCGCTCAGGCGTTGATTACCTTGAAATGGTGGGACACTATCGCGCTGGCTAAGATACTGGAGAATCGTAACCACATGCCAGCCAGTAATTTTCAGGCCATTATGGGCACTATTGATAGTCATAGCCCAAAGGTTTTGACGCTGGATGAACTAGATGAATTAGCGGGTGAGGAATGAAGCCAGCCGTTTGATGATGGGTTTTAAGCTGGAGGACAAGCAGCATGATACGCGACAAAAAGGCCGAAGAACTGGAGGCTAAAGGGTTGTTCCGCAGGGCGGCGGCGCGGTGGCTTGACGTTATGGCGGCGTGTACCGAGGATGCTGACAGGGAGCAGGCGAAGCGGAACCGTGAAAGATGCCTTGAAGGCGTAAAGCGCCCACGCTTTAAGCTGGAGGAATTTGCAGACCTTCACAGAGCGGCAAAAGCCACCACCAACCGCATGGGGATAGCGCAGAACAACGGGGAGGCTTTCAGATTGCCAGCCAGCAGAAAACGAGCACGTAAGGCGCGCAATGATGGCGCATAATTCCGGTGCCGTGGCTGCGTGGGAGTTTGAGCGGCACACGTAGCCAATCCCGGCGGAATATAGGACTACATAGGACGGATTCAAAACCGGAATAACTCGAGACCCGCGCCAGTAGTAGGCTGGAAGCCAAATCGTGATTCAGGACGTCCTAAATATCTGGCTCGTTCCACTGGTACGCAGTACGCAGTCAGGTACGCAGCAAAACCGCGCATTCAACGTGCGTACTACCTGACGAATGCTAACTGCGAATTCGCAGTAATTTCTAAGCGCGAATTGCTCATTCGAAAAATAGCGGAGATGCCTGTTATTGCTGGCTTGGGCGCTATCCGTTCGCAATAGATGGCGGAAGTTAGATATACAGTTTTATTAAGGTATTGTTAGGGTTTGTTAAGGTTTTTGCGCACAAAAAAGCGCACAGTGAGCCGTTAAATGAAAAAAAATAGCCAACAATCAAGATCGGGATGGGGTGGCAAGCGGAAAGGCGCAGGCGCACCATTGGGCAATACCAATGCCGTCAAACATGGCGAACGCAGTCGGCGGGCATTCTTCCCATTTGAGGGGGGAGAGGCGCTTTCTCCGCTGGTGCGAAATCGTGCAAGAAACCTCATGCTGGCTGAGAGATACGGGCTATTACTGGCGAATAATCCGACGCCGGGAACAGAAGAATGGCGCGAGATGACATTGATTAATGGACTCATGGGGCTACATGCCGACAGAATCGCGCGGCTTGAGCTGAGTTTAGCGAGATCCGTTTCAATGCAAGCAAGGCGGGATCTGCGAAGGGTTAAAAAAAGCGGCGCACGTTAGCAATCCGTATAGTCACCGATGTTGAAATACTGGACTGTACTGGACAGACTCAAAGCCCATATGAAGAGAGATTCGCGCCAGATAAGGGCTTGAATCCAGTACGCAGATTAACCCGTCATATGTTTTTTTATCTATTCCGCCCTGCCCCGTTCGACTCAGCCAACCCGCTCGCATTCCCCATCAATCGCGTTATCAGCGCCGCCATTATCGCGCACAACGGCACACTGACCGGGTAAACCGTAGCGCACGACCGTTGCGCTAGTTTCACCGCCACGCTTTACCTGCCGGGATTCGTACACTGTCACCCGCTCAAGCAACCCACCAGCAACCATGCTTTCAAGAGTTCGCCGGGTTGATTCTAGCGGGTGGCGCTTATCGAACGACCCCATGCCGTGAAGCAGGTACGCCACGCCCGAGACATCGAACGGAGGAGCGCCAATCTCACCCGTCACCCATTCGAGGTTATCCGGCTCAAAGTAGCTGAGTATCTCTTTTTTTCGGCTGGTCATTCTCATGGCTGGCTGATTCCTTATTGTGGGATAGAGGTATCATACAATAAGGCGCAAAAGATAAGAGGCCAGAACAGCAAGCATGAGAGCATAAAATGAGCAGCCAAAGGCAGCACCTCAAAATACCGTGTACACAAGGGTGTACCCACTGAGAAAACGCATTACAAGAAACCCAGCAATCACGGGCATTTGAAGCCGATACTCAATAAACAAATCCAATATCGAGTAACGCTTTCTCGTTTGTTAATGTATTTCGGTATCCAGGGCCATGATAAATCATGGCCTTTTTATTTATCTCTCTTACGGGCGAATGATAAGAATCTACTTATAAAAAATAGTCGTCCAGTTTTCGGTTGTGGCAAATAAGCACAACGCGGCACAGTCAGGAAAACACTACCGCGAGAGAAAAGAATGGACTTTAATGCGCTTCACCAGCAAAACCAACCTTTGTTGCTTGCCAATGTCTGGGATGCCAGCAGCGCTCAGGCTGCTCAGCAGGCTGGTTATCAGGCGCTGGGATCCTCCAGCGCTGCTATCGCCGCAATGTTAGGGTATGAAGATGGCGAAGAGATGAGTTTTGACGAGCTGTTTTATGTCGTCTCACGCATCAAAACCGTTAGCGAACTGCCGTTAAGCGTCGATTTAGAGGCGGGCTACGGCGCGACAACCAGCCACATCATTGACAATATCCGGCGTCTGGCGCATCTCGGCGTGAGTGGAATAAATCTCGAGGATAGTCATGTGGTGGATGGTACGCGTCGTCTTGACGATGCGGAGCGCTTTGCCGTCAAACTGCAGGAAATAACCCGCGCCTGTCCCGGTCTGTTTGTTAATGTCCGCACCGATACCTTTCTTCTCAACGTACAAGATGCGCTGGTTCAGACGCTCTATCGCGGTCAACTCTACGCCAAACACGGCGCATGCGGTTTTTTTGTGCCTTGCGTCACCCGCGCGGAGGATATTACCGCCATCGTTCACCACGTGCCTTTACCCTTAAACGTAATGTGTATGCCTGAGCTGGCTGACTTCAGCACCTTATCGACACTGGGCGTAAAACGAATTTCGATGGGCAATTTTATTTATGCTGCGACGCAGGCCAGACTGAAAGACTTATTATGTCAGGTGCAAACCCAACACTCTTTCTCAGGTGTTTTTTGACCATGAAAATTACCGACAGCATGCAGTGCGATATCTGGTATCAGGCGCTGCTTGAACGCGCGGTGGAATTCACCGGCGTTTTTTTCGTCGGCGTGAAAACCACCGGCGTATTTTGTATCTCGGTCTGTCGGGCGCGAAAACCCCGGCGGGAAAACGTCGAATTTTATAATAACTTTAAATCCGCGCTGGATGCCGGCTTCCGGCCATGCAAAGTCTGTCGCCCGACGGAGAATGCCCGGACGGCCCCCGCCTTTGTTGAACAAGCGCTCCGCCTGCTGCGAGAAGCTCCAAAGGTCCGCCTCAGCGATAGCGAGCTACGTCAGCACGATATTAGCCCGGAACGCGTTCGCCGCTGGTTCCTGCAAAACC
>OGXE01002397.1_pt1 | contig 14113 bp, 9 predicted proteins | sample 1576181 | NCBI WGS metagenome assembly OGXE01 (sample SAMEA3541478, study PRJEB24748) | human gut metagenome | biome: human gut; feature: human-associated habitat; material: faeces | place: China | collected 2012 | reverse complement strand
TGTTAGAAGCTGCGTGATGACATTCATCCATAATTACCATTCCGTAAGAATTAATTCGTTCATTAAATTTCCCTCTGCTGTACATTGAACCAACCATTGCAACATCTATAATCCCTGTTAATGTATTTTTACTTCCGTGCAAAACTCCTATGACGCTATCCCGTTTTTTCTTTCTTCCTGTCTTTGTTTCATATTCCGGTGGTTCTTCTCTTATCTCTAAGAAATGATTCAATTCATCAACCCACTGATTAAGCAAATCTTTACTTTGCAGCAAAATGAGCGTATTTACTTTTCGCTCTGCAATAAGGTAACTACATACTACAGTCTTTCCAAATGCAGTTGCCGCACTCAAAACCCCATCTGAATGTGATAATAATTTTTCTGCTGCTAATTCCTGTTGCATTCGCAAATCACCTTTAAAAGATACTCTGATAGGTTGTCCTGTTTCTCTTTGATCTGAAACATCAACTGAAATGCCTGCTTTTTCACATTCCTGTATAATATTTTCCCGCAGTCCTCTCGGAATCTGTATATATCCATCCATATCCTTACCTAAATATACAGCACTGAAATTATAATAATTAGAATATCCCAGCCTTTTATTTTTGTAAAATTCCGGATTATCAAATGCCGCCAAACTACGGACCTGATTTTGTATTCTTGGCATAAGATTCAGAGTATCAATATAAACTCCATTGCCCAATACCATATGAAGCTTGCCCACAACATCTGACTTACAAAACTCACATTTCTTCTTCCATGGTTTCGGTCTGACATTCTTCTCAATATTAGTAAGCGTTCCTCTGACTTCTGCTAATTCTCCCTGCCATTTTGCCATGCATTGTTCAACATCTTCTATTCCCAGCTTTTTTGTTTTATTGAAAAGAGCATCCCATTGATCAGGATATGCATTCCAATTTTCATCTACAAAAGCACTATTTCCATTTTTAAGTGCCTGCCCCTGTAATGGCAATGCAATCAAATTACCTATGCTGCTTGCCACATCCTGCGAAGGATACATTCTATCATAATAATGAAAAGATTTCAGATTGATGGAAGTTGAACCCTTGTCTAACAGGAGAAATCCAAAATTCCTTGCTGTTGCCGCAGGTATTGCCTTTTTAAAGAAAATCCATACATGGGCACCTTTTCCAGATCGAGATCTCTCAACTAAAGGTCTGATACCATTAAGCTCACACATTTTTCTAAGCGCATCCACTTCTTTATGCCACTCATTATCCGTATTTGCAAAGTCCGTAACCTCTGCTCCTTTTTCGTGATTATCAAAATCAAATACAATAAATCTGCATGTTCCATTTGGCAGTAAAGGATATACACCTATTACATCTGATCCATCTTCTTTTGTGCCTAACAAATGAGCAATTATTTTTTTTACATCCAGACTTATCCATTTGGTATTTTCACATTCATCACAAAATACCTTCTCTTTACGTTGTTTAGGACAAAGCCGGTCATTCCAACGATTTGCACATTGTGGAAAATAACCCCCGTTCTTTCCCCTTCTGGCATATACATCTTCTCTTCCCCAAAACATCGAAAAGAAACGTATTGCCATTTTCTCTGTAATATATGGCGGATTTACAATACGACTCCCTTGATCCAGGTCATATTCTTCTGCACTTTCTATTTTTTCTTCAAAAGGATTCACCTCTTCATATGAAATGCCTGCTTTCTTCAATTTATCTTTTAATATCTTGTTCTCATATTCAAGCAACCTAACCATTTTTCTCGACGAATCAGCATCATATGCTTCTATGTTCAAACCTTCCACCTACAATTCTTATTATCTCGTAACATAACTTCCATTCAATGTCCCAACTTAATTTTAGTACTTGTTCCAACTATTTTCAATACTTATTTTCCGTATTGACGCATTTCTTCGCCAATCGTATAATTAAGTTAGATACAGAGCATTTCTGTTATCAAAATATTGCCCGCCCACCATTGGCGACTTATAAATGATTGGCTCGAAAATATTGTTCGCTTACCGGAAGCGTCTAATAAATGTCCGGCTTGAAAATTATTTAGAAATTATTTTTGTTTTCGATATTGTGTTTTTATCACACATTGCATATACTATAAATACACAAAAAAGCCAAAAAAGAGGAGGTGTTAGTATGGCTACTTCAAGTATTACTCATAATTTTGTCGTATCCAATCCAAATAGCATAAAGCGTTTTGTCGCAGCAATTGACGAAGCCGACCGTGACCGCACACCAAAGCAGACACTTCCCGGACGTCAGTTAACGAACCCACAGGAAATCTTAGCTTTAATGTCAAAAAGGAAGAAAAAACATGTCTGATAAATATTTTACCGTTAATATTCGGGCATATTTGGATAAAGACGAACCGACATATATCGGAGAGGAAAGTCTTTACGACTTACTCTCCGATTTTTCTTGTCCCAAAAATCCCGATGTGGAATACTTTTTATTACATAATGCGATTGAGTTTACCAAAAAAGATCAATCTATCACTTATCTGGTATTTGATGCTGAAGATGCTTCACTGGTTGGTTATTTTTCACTTACAGTAAAACCAATTTCTGTCCGTGCTTCAAATATCAGCAAGACAATGGCAAAAAAGCTGTCCCGTGTCAGTATTTTGGATGAAGAAACACAATCCTATACTACCGCAGCTTACCTGATTGCCCAGTTGGGAAAGAACTATTCTCTTCCAAAGAACAAACGAATCCCTGGAAATATTCTACTGGGATTTGCACTGGAAACCATATCCAGTCTCAAATATTCCGTAGGCGGCGTTATGGAGTTTCTTGAATGCGAAGATAATGAATTTCTTCTGAGCTTTTATACACAGAATCATTTCAAGCCATTTGATACTCGTATTACCGCTTCCCAGAATAATGAGTCACACACTCTGCATCAGCTTTTAAAATTTATTTGATTTAAAAATACATGAAAAAAGCGACAGTCTGATTTACATTTTGTATTTCAGGAAACTGCCGCTTCTTTTTCTTCCTTATTCTGTTTTTCTTCCTCCAACTCCCGGAGGACTTCTTCGCCGTACTTATCAATCATCCGTACCAGAAAATCAATGCACCGCTCAAATTCAATATTCTGTTGCATAAGCTCCTCCCGTTATTGTTTGTTCTGAGCTTATTTTACAGAACCTGCCTGAAAACCACATTGAATAGAAATTGATTGTAAATTGACACAATCACTTTAAAAATATCCGCATTTTCTTGAGTCGAATGTATGTTCGTGCTATGATAGATATACTCAATCTTAACTACGAAAGGGGAATTTCTATTGAATCGATGCGATTTTTCTTCTATTAGCACTTGCTTAAAAAATCATATCAGCGAAAGTAATCAAATGAGTCAGCCTGATTTTTTATACGAATTATTTGAAGATTTTATGGATGATCCGGCAAATCAGGATTTTTCAATGGATAACGGTCTGGTTTGCCGCTGGATGACTGGTCAGGCTAAAATCAGTCCTAAAATATCCGCTTACTATTCCAAGCCATCCAATCAGGAAAAGTTAGCCCATACCATCCACCAGAATCTTCTTCCACTGATGTCTGACTGTAATATGGCTATACAAGATATTTACACTTTATTCATTCAGGATGACAGCATCTCAGATGCGAAAAAGAAAAATCTGACTCCCTTATATAAACCAGCCAGTTCAAGACTGCTGTTTCTTGCAAAACTGATTTCTTTTGGCATGGAACGCCAATTCATCAAACGTAATACCCAAAATCAGAAGCTACTCGCCGGAGGAGCTTTATCCCCCATTGTGCTGGATTATATTATGGACAGTGAGGTTCCGAAACCATGCCGTCATTTTATCGGAAGAGATAAAGAACTGGAAGAATTATATACCATGCTTGAGGAAAACCGTCATGTTTTTCTTTGCGGAATTGCTGGAATCGGAAAAAGTGAACTTGCCAAAGCCTACGCAAAGCGGTACATAAAGCAATACACCAATATCCTTTATGTAGAATATACCGGAATCTTCATCAGGATATTACTGACATGGATTTTATTGACGATCCGCCGGAAAGCACTGACCAGGAACGTTTTCAAAGACATAACCGTTTTCTGCGTTCCCTGAAATCTGATACTCTGCTTATCATAGATAATTTTAATGTCACTGCCACACAGGACAGCTTTCTGTCAGTAGTATTAAAATATCGCTGTCAGATTTTGTTTACAACCAGAAGCAAACTGGATGAATACTGTACTCTGCCATTAAAAGAAATAGAGGACATGAACGCTCTCTTCCAGCTGGCATCAGCATTTTATTCAGAGGCAGACACGTACCGGACAACAGTTGAAAAGATCATCGAAACTGTTCACTCTCATACTTTTGCCGTGGAACTGGCAGCAAAACTTCTGGAAAATGGAATCTCGACTCCAGACCAGTTATTAACAAGACTTCAGGTGGAAAAAGCATCTTTCCATAACGAAGATAAAATTAAGATAATCAAGGATGGTCAAAGCAGTAAAGCCACTTATTATAGTCATATCCATACTCTATTTTCACTATATGCTTTATCCCGAAAACAGCAGGATATCATGTGCAATTTGTGTTTTCTTCCTTACACTGGTATTTCTGCCCGCATATTCGCCAAATGGCTGGAACTGCCTACCTTAAATGAAATTAACGACTTGATTGAAACTGGTTTTGTGCAGACAACTACACGTCACACAATCTCCCTGCATCCTATGATTAAGGAAATTGCCCTTTCAGAGACAAAACCATCTGTAAGTAGCTGTCACATATTACTGGATTCTTTACAGAAAATATGTTTAATGCATGGAATTGAAGTCGATTATTACAAGAAGCTGTTTCAGACAGCAGGAAACATCATAGAATTGATTGAAAAAGATGATATACCAAAATATCTACTTTTTCTGGAAAATGTTTTTCCATATATGGATAATTATAATTACCAGAAAGGTATGAAAGAAATCATTCAGGAATTAAAAAATTTTTTGAAGCCTAAAGACATTGGCACCGATTCTGACCGGGCATTGTTACTGGATTTTCAGGCTACTCTTGAAATCAAGCCAGAAAAAGCAATAAAACTGGAAAAGGATGCACTTGCCCAGATAGAAAATATCACTGCTGACAATGCTCGCCTTGTTTCCAACCTTCATGCCAATCTCGGTGGACTTTACCGCATGAACGGTCATCCCGATCTTGCAAGAGAACACATGGAAAAAAGTATCTCACTGCTTGACCAATTTAACCTGCTTCATATAAATGACAGCATACCTCAGATTGCCAATTATGCAATGTTCCTGACAGAACAGCAGGAACCCGAAAGAGGCATCTCCGAATTGCAAAAATTATCCGGCATCATCAAGGAATACCATTCCGATGAATGTCTGGATTATGCCAAAGTACAGGAAACCCTTGGAACCATTTATCTGATGACCGCCAATCTTTCACACGCCAAAACACATTTTAAAAAAGCTTTCAAAATATATGAAAAGATCTGGGCTGATGAGCCTGAAATGATTGAAGCAAAATATCGGGAGATTCAGGAGTTATATCCACAGATTGGATTTTCCATTGGAAAAACTCTATCCGGTCTTTTAACAAAATAAGTACAATTTACGGCGAGCAACTTGCCCGCCGTTATATTCAACTATTCGTCAAATAAATATACGCATCTTCCAAAGTGATATCATTATCCGGGACACACTTCTCATTTGGCTTTCCTTTGCTTAATATTTTCATATGAATTCCATTTTCTACATACTGCTTAGATGAAATAGAATAATTGGCTTCTAACAAACGGGCTTCTTCTGCATTTTGTACCGTACAATTCCAAACACAGCCCTTTGCATTTTCCAGCAACCCACTCACGCTTCCGGAATATAAAAAACTTCCTTTTTTCATAATGGCAAGCTGTGTACAGGTTGCTGCTAAATCTTCTACTACATGAGTGGAAAACAGCACAGTTCTATCCTTTGAAAAATCAACCAGAAGATTGCGGATCCTGATTCTTTCTTCCGGATCTAACCCGGTGGTTGGTTCATCAATAATCAAAAAATCCGGATTATTAAGAAGTGCCTGTATGAGTCCGACACGTCTCTTCATACCACCAGATAATTGCCGCATTTTTTTATTCTGATGCTCTGTAAGAGAAGTCTTTTCCAGATAATAGGTAATTCTTTGTTCGAGGTCGTTTCTGGATACTCCTGACAGTCCCCCCATATATACAAGACATTCTTTCACCGTAAGATTCGGATATAAGTCGATTTCCTGTGGAAGATAACCAATCTTTTTCTGTATTTTCTCATAATTTCCCTCGTTATACAGAATTCCATCAAGGGAAACCATTCCTTCCGTTTGTTTTAAAACAGTTGTAAGAACCCTCATCAAAGTGGTTTTTCCAGCACCATTCTCACCCAAAAGTCCGTAAATTCCCTTAGGTATTTCAAGAGATGCCTTATTTACTGCAACTACACCATTTTTAAATCTAACTGTTAAATCATTTATTCTAATACTCATAATCTATCCTCTTTTCTTTAAAGCCATTGGTAATACTGCAAATAAAAACAGCCCCGCTATAAAAGACACAAGCGTTCCATAAATCCAACTCTCGGACATTAATTGAGTAGGTTCACAAAAGCTGAAAGAAAACAATCCCAGATTTCCGAAAAATGAACTTCCCGCTTTTGATATAAGTCCAATGACAATTCCAAATAAACATCCAATACCTGCCCACATATTTCGAAGCAATGTACACAAAATCACAGAGCATATACTCCAAAGCCAGATAGTTCCAAACATTGCAATGAAATATAAAAGAAATATCTGAATACCCGAAGTGTCTTCGTTTACACTGCCCGGTTTTTGCCAGAAAAACAAAACATATCCAACACAAGAAAGTATTAATAAATATAATATTTGAACGCCCACTCTCTGCGATATTACTTTTAACTGCTTTTTTTGATCATACAAATGAAATACATCGGCACGCTTACTTTTTACTTCCATCAAATATGTGTCACTACAAAAAATAATTGTTAAAAATGCTATTGGAGACTGAATTGCTGAACCGATTTCTTCATAGTATATAATCGGATGAATAACACACAATATCAGTATAAATGCACATGAATAAAAAATCTTATATAATGACAGGCAGTTTTTTAATTCCGTTTTCAATGAACCCTCCTCCTTTTCCAGATTATGACAGAAATACATACTAATATAACAGATGAGATCACAAGCATAATCTGATTTATATTTGACATTTTGGCTGCATGTGTTTCAAAAAACCTGCCAGGAAATCGCACCATAATAGAGAACGGTCTCATATAATAAATATCATTCTTCTTGGTCAGCATATTTGAATATATAATGTGTAAAAACAAAACTGGTGCTGCCGGAAGCGGATTTTTAAATATTAATGCTGTAATTGTATAGACACAACATATCATCAAAAGATTCGGCACAATATAGATCAGAGAATTCACGCAAAAATCAATTGGTGTTACCGGAAAGCCTGATTCTAAAGATGTTTTCAAACACAGCATAAAGAATATAACATTCAACATAACTAATACGCCCAACATACTAACGAATCCGCTTATTACTTTCCCGCATATATATTGGATTGCTGTAACAGGCTTTGTATGTAATAATTCATAGGTATTTTTTCGTGTATCCTGAATAAATAAAAATGATAGCAAGACTGTTGCAAAAAAGGCCATATGCAATCCTGCAAAATCCGTGAACTTTTTGGCAAAGTACCAGGAAAAAGAATGTTCGGATAATTTCCGCTCGATATAATGATTGATTTCTTCTGCTGTCCCCTTATGAATTTCAAGGTCCTCATAAGCATATATTGCATTATAATAGCCATATTGGGATTCCAAAAACTCAGAAGCAGTCTTTACATCCATATTCTGAATTTCTTTCATTACATGATCTGCTTCCTGCCTGCTAAATCCAAAACCATTTTTGGAGGTGTCCATTAACGTCTCTTTGATCGTATCTTCCCACTCCCTTCTTCTTTCTTTATCATCAGATGTGGGAATGTACCCATCCATGACATCAGCATCTTCCAATGCTACGTCATTTTGTGTGATCTGTTCATTCTGTTTGATATAATGAATTTGCAAATACGATGACAGACATTGATACATACTGGCAACTATAATAATCAAGCCAATCCACAAAACAGGGTTCTTTAAATAATCAAGTATACTTCTTTTTATGATTGTTTTCATTGTATCTCTTCCTTTCTTTATTTCTTTAACAACATCATACAAATCAATTCTCAATAAATTCACAACAAAAAAGACTAAAACCACTTTATTTGTGATTTCAGCCTTATAAAGTATTTTTATTCAGCTTTGAAAAGAGCTTCTACATGAGCACCGCCTTGTCTGGCATTATATATTTTCAAATTTCCTCCATGCTTTTCACAGAAAATACGAGAAATATACATACCAAGGCCAAAATGCTTTAAATCATCTTGTGGATTCTTATGATAAAATGGTTCTGTTACTTTTTCCTCAGTATCCACAAATCCTATTCCATCATCTTCAACAGAAATTATAAGAAAACCATCCTTTTTCTTTATCTGCAAAGCAATACTTTTTTGTGCATATCGAACCGCATTTTCCAGTAAGTTGTCTGTCACTTCCATGACAAGTTCCTCATCCACTTTCACAATGTTTTGTTCCTGCACTCTTTCTACCTTACATAATTTACTTTCCTTCTTGGACAGCATGGCAGCTTCTGCCTCAATCTTTTTTGCCAGTTCCGATAATTCTATCTCTGAGCATTGCAGTTCCCTCTGTTCTAAATGGGACATTTTTCTCATGTTTTCCGTGAAATGCTCTATACGGTCAATCTGATACATGCCTGTTTGTAAGATATCAATAACATCCTCTGTTTTTATACTCTCAGCAGAAACAAACTCTAAGAGCATTTCCTGATACCCACGCAATATGGAAAGTGGAGAACGTATATCATGTGCAATTGCATTCCGCAAAGCCTTCTCGTCATCAATCATCCGCCACATCTTTCTGTTGTTATCTGCTAAATCACTTCGCATCATTTCAAATTCTTTACACAAAGTTCCCATCTCATCTTTATTTTCATAGGACACATGAAAATCCAGTTCATTATCTGCAATCATTTGTGAGGCATCTTTTAGTTCCTGTAGAGGTGTCTTTAACTTATTTTTATAAAAAAAGAATACCGCAGCAACACTCCCAACAATCGAAAAAATCAGTACCGAATATGTTTCCATAAAGTCACACATTTCCGAAAGATGATAGTCCAAACGATTCATCTGCGATTGATTAGGTCTTGATATCTCAATCTCGTATTTCTTTCCATATTGCTGAAACACGTCCGTATAATCTGCATAATCAATATATTTTTCCCATATTTTATTCTGCATATTTCTTGCAAAATGAACTGTAAATCCAGATAACAGAAATGCTGCCGTTAAGCTGATCACAAAATAAAGCAGAATTGTTTTTTTCAGTGACAAGTTTCTTATTTTTTCCATCGGTATCCAATCCCCCATACAGTTTCTATGTATTCTTTTTCTGAATAATCCGCTATTTTTTTCCTTATACGCCGTACTAATTCCGTTATCGTTCTACTGTCCCCTTCCGCATCATATCCACAGACTTGTGCATATATACGTTCTTTATCAAACACCTGCCCTGGATGCATGGATAAGAATTCAATAATCTGATATTCAATTTTTGTGAACTCCATCCTGTGTCCAGCTATAGCTACTATTTTTTCAGAATAATCAATCAGCATTTCATCCATGAAACGGTATTCCGTTTTTTGTTGATGCCTTTCTTCTCTCTTTATGTTTGTAACAATCCTCGCTTCCAACTCCCGAAGACTAAATGGTTTCGTAATATAATCATCCCCACCTGAAAGCAACCCATTAATTTTATCATCTTCGTCAACTCTTGCTGTTAGAAATAAAATTGGACATAACACTTTACTGCGTATCAGACGACATACTTCAATCCCATCCATGCGTGGCATATTGATATCCAACAAAATAATATCCGGTTTCATTTTTATTTTATTTAATGCTTCCATTCCATCTGTAGCCGTAATGGTTTCATATTGTTTCATATTAAAATAACTACAAAGCATTTTCACCAATTCTTTATCATCATCGACAACTAAAATCTTGTATTTCATCCAAATGCAGCAGGTCCTTGCCGTCCTCGCGGATGATCTTCAGCCAGCAGGCCGTGAGGAGGAGGGAGGGGAGCGCCATGAGCGCGCCGGAGAAATTGCCGAAAATCTTCGCCACCTCAAGGCCGCCCATGGCCAGCAGCCCGAGCGCCAGCAGGCCCTGCGCCACGGCCCAGAACGTACAGTGGTAGCGGTGCGGGTCCGCGTCCGCGGGCATCCTGCGGGTTGCGGTGGCGGCGACCACGTAGCAGCCGGAATTGACCGTGGTGGCGAGGAAAATCGTGGAGAAGGCGCAGTAGATCAGCATGACGACCTTGCTGAACGGCAGCGTGTCGATGACGGCCATCATGGCGGCGGGCGCGCCCTGCGCCTTGAGGATGGATACGGCGTCGATGATGCCGTGGTACTGCGCCCACAGGGTATAGGAGCCGAACACGCCGTGGATCATGAAGCCGCCCGCCACCGTGCCGAACATCCCCCAGCCGATGACCTCGCGGACGGTGCGCCCCCGTGAGATGCGGGCGATGAACAGGCCCATGAACGGCCCGTACCCCGCCCAGAACAGGGCGTAGAAGATGGTCCAGTCGCGCGGGAAGGAGCCTTCGGAGAACGGGTTTGTCCAGAAGGTCATGCTCCAGAAGTTGCCGAGCATCTTGCCCACGGCGTTGGTGAAGATGTCGAACAGCGAGGACGTGGGGCCGACCAGCGCGCCGTAGGCCACCATGGCGAGCGCGATGACCACGTTGATGTCGCTGAGCCGCTTGATGCCCTTTTTGAGGCCGAGGTACACGGTGACGCCGGCCAGCAGGGCGCTCACGAACAGGATCGCTATCTCAAGCCCGAACGAGGGCGTGATGCCGAACACCCGCGCCAGCGCGGCCTCCACCGTGGGCAGGGAGATGCACATGGTCACGGCGGTACAGAACAGCAGGCCGAGGATGAAGAACACGTCCACGCAGCGCCCGAGGAGGCCGTCCTTCTGTTTGCCGATGATCATGTCGGCGGCGGAGCTGATGCGCAGGAAGGGCTTGCGGCGGATGTGGAACATGTAGGCGATGGGCAGGGCGGTGATGAAATAGGTGCACCACGCGTTCGGCCCCCAGTGCAGCAGCAGGTAGGCGAGGGCCCAGTCATAGGCCTGCGTGCTCATGGGCGCTGCGTATTGCGGTGGCTGCACGATGTCCCACAGGGGCTCGATGATCGACCAGAACATGACCGCCCCGGCCACCCCGGAACAGAAGATCATGGCTATCCATGAAGACAGGGAGAATTCCGGCTTCTCGTCCGGGTCCCCGAACTTGATGTCGCCGTACCGGCTGCATGCGAAATAGATGCACAGGATGATCAGCCCCACCGTGATCCACAGGTAGAGCGTGCCGAAGTTCGCCGCGAACGGCTGGTAGATGGCGGAAACCACTTCTTCGGCGGCCTTGGGGTACAGGACGGCTGGAATGCTGATCAGGATGATGACCAATACGGAAGGGATGAAGATCCCCCACTCGGGACGCAGATCGATACCGTTGCCTTTCTCTGTCGCTTGGTTCATGCGCTCTCCTCAGCCCGGTCTGACTCGGGGCCGTAGTTTTGCCCGAGAGCGTTGCCAAGATTGTGCCAAAATGAACATTTTCTTTCAATACACTGAATTAGCATGAAAGATGCCTTTATATAGTCCGCATACGACATTTTTGTCGCTATTTGCGACAAACAATGTTTATCTTTGCCTATGCTGTTATTTAAGTATGTTATCAGCGAGATCGAAAGCTCTATGACAAGGTTGTCGCCTTCCTCGCCCCGATTTGGGGCCCGCGCACCATAGCGTATTGTCCAAAAAGTGGCAAAGCGGCCTCAACGCGGCTTTCCGAGGCCACAAAGGGCGCCTGGCACGTATCTTGATACAGCCTTGTCAACGATACGCCGGGCCGTCTGGGGCCCTGAACCTTTGACCGCAACAGAAGGAGTCCGTGATGGCTGACAAAGCGAAGCGCGCCGCACTTATTGGGTATGACTGCCTCATCCCGAAACGTCTGGAAGCCATGCTGGCGCAGGGCGGGCTGGAACATTTCCGCGCCTTCATGAACGAAGGCAGCTTCATCCCCGAAGGCTACAACCTGCCCACCGTCACCCCGCCGTCCTGGGCGACCATCTGCACGGGCGCCTATCCCCGCACGCACGGCGTAGAGGACTATTACTACTACCATGAAGGCCGCAGCCTCGATTACAAGGAAACCACGCAGGCGTTCGGCTCCGACATCGTGACCGCCGAAACCATCTGGGACGCGTGGGACAAGAACGGCAAGAAGTGCATCGTGGTCAACTACCCCATGTCGTGGCCTTCCCGCATGAAGAACGGCGTCATGATCATGGGTCAGGGCCTCTCGCCCGCCGAAACCCGCTGGCCCCTGCACGGCAACGAACACAAGGAATTCCTCGCTTCCGAAAGCGTGATCTCCACGGAATTCTATCCGATGGGCGTTCAGGGGACCTTCGACGACGCCAAGGGCTGGAAGAACCTGCCCGAGTGCGATGAACCGCTCGAAATGGTCGTGAACATGGCCTTCAAGGAATGCGTCGAGCCGGTCGAAGGCCAGACGTGGTATTGCCTCGCCTGGGAAAGCGGCGACGACGGCTATGACCGCATCGCCCTGTGCCCCGAAAAGGACTACTCGAAGGCGTTTTTCACCATCAGGCTCGGCGAATGGAGTGAGCCGGTCCAGCATGACTTCACCATCAAGGCCGACGGGCGCACCGAAAAGGGCGTGTTCCGCTGCAAGCTGATGCAGCTCTCCGACGACGCCGAGGAATTCAAGCTGTACATCTCCGGCATCGCGGGCCGAATCGGTTTCATCGCACCTCCCGAGGCAGCCGATCAGATTGACTTTTCCAAGCACATCACCGCGAACGACATCGGGCTGGTGGCCTTCCTGCACGGCATCATCGACACCGATACCGTGTGCGAGCTGGTGGAGTTCCACAGCGCATGGCTCTGGAACACCGTCGAGTCCCTGCTCAAGGCCAACCCGGACTGGGATCTGTTCTACATGCACTCGCACCCCATCGACTGGTTCTATCACGGCTGGCTGAGTGAGCTGGACAGCAAGGACCCTGAAATCCGCGCCCGCGCCGAAAAGATGGAGCGCCACATTTACGAAGTGGAAGACCGCCTGCTTGGACGCCTCATGGACATCATGGGCGACGACACCCTGATGTGCGTGTGTTCCGACCACGGCGCGACCCCGATGGGCCCGATACTGAACACCGCCCACGCCCTCAAGGAAGCGGGCCTGTGTTCCTACGAGCCCAAGAAGTCCGAGAACTACTGGGACATCTATGAAGAGACCGAAGGCTTCAACTACGTGCTCGACGTGAGCAAATCCCTTGCGGTCCCGCAGCGTTACATGTTCGTGTATGTGAATCTCAAGGGCAAGTATCCCGGCGGCATCGTCGAGCCCGAGGATTACGAGAAGGTGCGCGGCCGGATCATCGATGCCCTGCTCGACTACAAGCATCCCGAGACCGGCGAGCGGCCCGTGCTCCTCGCGGTACGCAAGGAAGACGCGCATGTCTTCGGCATGGGCGGCGCGCAGGCGGGCGACGTGGTGTACGTCCTCAAGCCCGAGTACATGGCGGAACACGGCTACGGCCTGCCCACCGGCGAATCCGGCTGCGGCAGCCTCAAGAACCTCCTCATGTTCCGCGGCCCGAACATCAGGAAGGGCTACCGTTACACCCGCCCGCGCTGGCTGGCGGACATCGTGCCCACCCTCTGCTACATGACCGGCGGCCCAGTGCCCGAGGACGCCGAAGGCGCGCCCATTTACCAGATCATGGAAGACCCCAATATGGTGAAGTAGGCTGAGTAGATGAAGAAACCGGGGGAGGGGAGAAGGGACCCTTTGGAAAGGGTCTCCTTCTCCCCTCCC